>Ga0153915_10002112_pt1 | contig 18259 bp, 14 predicted proteins | sample Opewatmetagenome_2_FD_107003 | JGI IMG/M metagenome (GOLD analysis project Ga0153915, IMG submission 107003) | Freshwater wetland microbial communities from Ohio, USA - Open water 3 Core 3 Depth 3 metaG | ecosystem: Environmental > Aquatic > Freshwater > Wetlands | place: USA: Ohio, Lake Erie...
GGCCGACCTTGCGGTAGACGAGGTACAGCTCCTCCTTCGGCGTGGCGCCCAGCCCGTTGATGAGCACGGCCACCTCGGAGCCGGATCCGAAGGGCAGGTCCTTGAGCACCGGCTCCATCATCTCCTCCACGATGGCGTCCACGTTTTTCAGGCCTCCGCGGCGGATTCCCGGCTCCCCGTGGATGCCCATGCCGATCTCCATCTCGTTCTCCCCGAGGGAGAACTGCGGCTTGCCGACCTCCGGTACGATGTTCGGGGAGAGGGCGACGCCCATGGTGCGAACGTTCGCGCCCGCCTTTTCCGCGACCCGCTTGACCTCGGAAAGCGGGGCGAGCGTGTCCGCCATGGCGCCGGCGCACTTGTAGAGGAAGAAGATGCCCGCCACCCCCCGGCGCTTGCCCTCCTGGCCCTTCGGGGCGGAGGCCACGTCTTCCGCGCCGACCACCTGGTCCACGGTGATCGAGTCCATGGCCGCCATGTCCTTGGCCATGTCGAAGTTCATGATGTCCCCGCCGTAGTTGCCGTAGATGTACAACACCCCGGCCCCGCCGTGGATGGCCTTGGTGACGTTCAGCATCTGCTCGGCGCTCGGAGACTGGAAGACGCCGCCCACCGAGCAGCCGTCCAGCATTCCCTTGCCGACGTAGCCGAGGAACAGGGGCAGGTGTCCCGAGCCGCCGCCCGTGGCGATTCCCACCTTGCCCTTCGTGGGGCTGCCGGCGCGAATGATGCAGCGGCGGTCGTTCGCCGCGAACGCCAGTTGGTCGGGGTGGGCGAGGAGGATTCCCTCCAGCATCTCGTCTACGAACTGCTTGGGCTCATTGAGGAACTTCTTCATGAGAGCCTCCTCCTTCAGGGTGTTCGCTGATGCAGCGGGGCGCCCGCGAAGGGGCGACCCGCGAATTCTACAAAGGTGTCTTTTATTGTCAACGGAGCTCTCCCTGCACGCTCTGGCGTTCCACGAGCTCCCCGCCGATCAGCACCTCCGTGCAGGGCTTCTCCGGACTTTCGATCCGCTCCTTCAGAAGGGAGATGGCGGCGGACCCGATCTCCTTGTTGGCCACACGGATCGTGGTGAGCGGCGGATCACTGTGTGCGGACGCCGGCAGATTGTCGAACCCAATGAGGGAGATGTCGTCCGGGACCCGCCGGCCCGCCTCCCGCAGCGCGCGGAGCACGCCGAGGCACACGATGTCGTTGCAGCAGAACAGGCCTTCCGGCATGGCCCGCCCCGAGGCCAGAAGCGCGGAGAACTCCCCGTACGCCCCGTGGAACGTGGAATCCACGGGAAAGATCATCGCCTCCTCGACGGGACGGCCAAGGCAGGCAAGCGCCTTTCGGAAACCTTCCTCTCGAATCCGGAAGTTCACCACGTTCACCGGCGAGGTCACCATGCCGATGCTTCGATGGCCGGCCCGCACCAGGCGGGACACCGCAAGGAAGACGGAGTCCATGTTATTCATGTCCACGAAATCGAACGGCAGGAACTCGTGGCAGGTATCGAGGAACACCATGGGCCGCTGGACCGAGGAGATAACCTGGACTTCCTCGGCGGAAAGCTCAGTGCCGAGGACGAGGAACCCGGCCACGTCCTGCTGCTCCATCTGTAGGGTGATGTCGCCCAGGCTGGCGGTGGCGGGAACGGAGGAGAACTCCACGCGCATCTGCGTGTCTTTCGCCCGGTGCGTGATCCCGTCGATGTAGTCCGAGATGAAGACGTTGTGGTCCTGGTTCAGGGTGTGCCCGTGGCGGATGATCTTGAGGAACTGCACGGTGCCGCGCATCAGGCCGCGAGACGGGCGTTTCTTGTAGCCGACCTCCTTGGCGATCCGCAGGATCCGCTCCCGGGTCCGCCGGCTGACGCCGTGGCGATTGTTGAGCGCAAGCGACACGGTCGCTGTCGACACCCCCGCCTTCTTGGCGATACTCACGAGGTTCATGAGTCGGTTATACCACATCCATTTAATTAAACAAACTACTCTTTTTTAGATTCCAATGCCCCACCCGCTCTTGCAGTTAAATTGATATTTAATAATGATTTAGAGGACACTGCAAAACCATTCGATATCGCAGCATACCGCCAAATGCGGGGTGAATCAAGGTCCAGACCGCGTCCGCGGAGAGGTGCTTTAGTTGAAATTAACCTTGACAACAGGTTGAAACCGTCTGATAATTCCTCTCCGAAAAGAAGGGCATCGGCAAACCCGCTGGTGGGCTCGCCGTGTCCCTTGAAGTCTTTCAAGAAGGAGGCTCTACGTATGAAGAGAGTTCTTCTCGTTCTCGTGACGCTTCTCTTCATTTCCACCCTGGCATTCGCCGGAGGAACGGGTGAAAAGCCCGGGGCCGGCAAGGCGAAGAGCATCGTGATGGTCGTCAAGCTCGAAGGCATTGCCTGGTTCGACAACATGAGGACCGGCGTCGCCGCCTTCGGCAAGGACCATCCCGACATCACCGCCACCCAGACCGGCGGGGCGACCGCGGATCCCGCGGTCCAGGCCAAGATCATCGAGGACCTCACGGCCAAGGGCGTCAACGCTATCCTCGCCGTTCCCAACGACCCTGCTTCTCTCGTGACGGTGTTCAAGCGCGCAAATGATGCGGGCATCTTCACCCTCACGCACGAGGCATCCGTGCAGCAGCAGGTCAGCTACGACGTCGAAGCGTTCGACAACACGGCCTACGGCAAGCACATGATGGATGTCCTGGCCAAGTGGATGGGCAACAGCGGAATGTGGCAGCCGTTCGTCGGGCACCTCACCTCAACAACCCACAACCAGTGGGTGGACGGCGAAGTTGCGCAGGCCGAGGCCGCCTATCCCGGCCTGAAGATGGCCACGGACCGCCAGGAGGAGCAGGAGAACCAGCAGATCGCGCACGACAAGACCCTCGAGCTGCTGAAGACGTATCCCGACCTCAAGGCCATCATGGGCAGCGCAATGACCACCGTCCCCGGCGCGGGCCAGGCAATCACGGAGAAGGGTCTCATCGGCAAGGTCGCCGGATTCGGCACCTGCCTCCCGTCGGTGGCGGGAGATTACATCAAGAGCGGCGCGGTCATCTCGATCCACTTCTGGGTCCCCGCGGACGCCGGCTACGTCACCGCGCGCGCGGCCTACGAGCTGCTGAAGGGCAACAAGGTCACCGAAGGCATGGACATGGGGCGGCCGGGCTACACCAAGGTCACGATCAAGAACAACGAGTCCGGCGTTCCGGTCATCTATGGCGCGGCCTGGGTGGACGTGAACAAGGACAACCTGAAGGACTGGATCAATCCTGACGGGAAGTACAAGCTGTAGACGTTCGGTTCCGTAGAATCGCGGGTTGATCGGTGCCGCATTCTCGTGCGAGTATCCGGTCAGCCCGTTTTCTTTTCCCCGGGGGAAGCATGGCGGATCTGTTTCTCGAGGCGCGCAGGATCTCCAAGGCCTACGAAGGTGTACAGGCGCTCGACGATGTGAGCCTCACCATCGGGCGGGGGGAAGTTCACTGTCTCGTCGGCGAAAACGGGTCCGGTAAGTCAACGCTCATCAAGTGCATCGGCGGGGTGGTGAACCCTGATTCCGGGCAGATCGTGATCAACGGCCGTGCGCACGAGCACCTGCAGGCCATCGACGCCATCCGGGAGGGGATCCAGATCATCTACCAGGACCTGTCGCTGTACCCCAACGTGACGGTGGCGGAGAACATCTCGTTGAACCAGTTCGTCGAGCGGCGGGCGAGCTTCGTGAACTGGAACGAGGTGCGCTCCATCGCGGCTCGTGGCCTGGCGGAGATCGAGGAAGACATTGCCCTGGAGGCGCTCGCCCAGGACCTTTCCGTGGCCAAGCGCCAGATCGTGGCCATCACCCGAAGCCTCACCCAGGGGGCAAAGCTCATCATCATGGACGAGCCCACGTCCGCCATCACCCGCGAGGACGTGGATCACCTCTTCTCCGTGATCGCGCGCCTGAAACAGAAGGGCATCTCGACCCTCTTCATCAGCCACAAGCTGAGCGAGGTCTTCGAGATCGCGGACGCCGTCACGATCATCCGCGACGGAAGGAAGGTGGGGGACTACGCCAGAGGTGAGCTGGACGACAAGAAGCTCACCTATCTCATGACCGGGCGGACCATCGAGTATTCTCCCTACCGGTTTCCACCGGAGAAGAAGCAATCGGCGCCCCTTCTGGAGGTGAGGTCCCTCAGCCGTCAGGGGCACTTCCGGGACGTGAGCTTCTCCCTGTGGGCCGGAGAAATCCTGGGCCTCACGGGACTCATCGGCTCGGGCCGGACGGAGCTCGCCCTCGCGCTCTTCGGCCTGAACGCACCGGACTCAGGGGAAATCCTTCTCGACGGCTCTCCGGTGAGGATCGGATCCCCCGAAGACGCGGTGAGGCTGGGCATCGGCTACCTGCCCGAGGACCGACTCACCCAGGGGCTGTTCATCGGCCAGTCCATCGGTGACAACATCATCATCACGGTGCTGAAGAAGCTCCTCGGGTTCCTGCGGCTGCTCAATCCCCGCAAGATCAAGTCCACCCAGGAGGGGTGGCTGTCGGACCTGAAGATCAAGGCACCTTCCGCCAGGGTGCGAGCCTGGAGCCTCTCCGGCGGCAACCAGCAGAGGGTGGTCCTGGCCAAGTGGCTGGCCACGAAGCCCAGAGTGTTCATCCTGGACGGGCCGACGATCGGCATCGACATCGCCTCGAAGAGCACCATCCACGAGATCATCCGTTCCCTCGCGGAGCAGGGGATGGCCATCCTGCTGATCTCCGACGAGATCCCCGAGATCCTGCACAACTGCAACCGGGTTCTCGTCATGCGCGGCGGAAGGCTGGAAAAGGAGATGCCGGATGCGGCCGCGGTGGGAGAGGCGGAAATGCTCTCCCTGGTCAGCGGAAAGGTCTCGAACGGGACGGCGGCGACATGAGAACCCTTCTTCGCCGAAACGAGTTCTACCTCTTCCTGGTGATCGTGGTCTTCTCCCTTGCCATCACGATCGTGAACCCGGCATTCTTCACGATCGAGAACATGTTCGACCTCATGCGGTCGAGCGCGGGGATGGCGATTCTGGCCGTGGGCTTCTTCGTCGTGCTCCTCTCGGGCGGAATCGATATCTCCTTCCCGGCCGTCGCGTGCGTGGCGCAGTACATCACGGTGAACGCCATCATCGCGCTGGGGATCGACAACATCTGGCTGGCGTTCGCGATCGCAAGCGCCATCGGGATCGCGTTCGGGGCCGCCAACGCCTTCTTCATCTCCTACTTCCGCATCCCGACGCTCATCGTGACCCTCGCCACGATGAACCTCTTCCACGGCGCCATGCTGGAGTTCGTGGGGACGAAGGCCATCAACGCGGGCCAGCTTCCCAGCGCGTTCAAGTCCTTCGGCCTGGCGGACGTCCTTTCCCTGCAGCGTGCGGACGGGAGCACCTACGGCCTGTCGGTCTTCTTCCTCGTGCTCGTCGGGGTGGTCCTGGTGACCTGGGTGATCCTGAGGTACACCGTTCTCGGGCGCGTGATCTATGCCATGGGCGGCAACCTGGAGGCGGTCAAGCGGTCGGGATTCAATATCCGCCGCACGCAGTTCTTCATCTACTGCTACGCCGGCCTGCTGGCGTCCATCATGGGAGTCATCTACGTGTCCCTCATCCGGTTCAGCAGCTCCTCGGTCATCATCGACTCCGAGCTCCTGCACGTCATTGCCGCGGTCATCCTCGGCGGGGCCAGTATCATGGGAGGGTCGGGCACGCTCACCGGGACCCTTCTCGGCGTGGTCATGATCTCCATCCTGGAAAAGAACCTCGTGCTCCTCGGGCTGTCGAACTTCGTGCAGCAGTTCTTCGTTGGGCTGATCATCGTCCTGGGGGTGAGCATCACCCACATCCAGAAGCAGATCCGCAATCGACGCTCCCTGACCCTGGTCCGGGAGTGAGAAGGACAGGGGGAACCGGGCGCCGCCATGAACACGAAACTGTCGAACAACCTCACCCTGCTCTTCATTTTCATCGGCATCACCGCGCTGATCTCGGTGTTCCTCCCCGACGAGTTCCTCAGCCTGAGGAACTTCGCATCCATGGGACGGCAGTTCCCCGAGTACGGCCTCCTGGCCCTGGCAAACATGCTCGCCATGACGACGGGTGGAATCGATCTGTCGGTGGTCTCCATCGCCAGCCTCTCGGGAGTCGTCTCGGCCTCGTTTCTCTCGCAGTACCAGACCGTCGGCATGCCGGTCGGCACGGTGATCGTCCTGGGGATCCTTATCGCCCTTGCGGTTTCCGTTGTCTGCGGCCTGCTGAATGGCGTGATCATCGCCTACGTCCGCGTGCCGGCCATCATCGCCACCCTCGGCACGCAGGGGCTCTTCCTGGGCGTGTCCATCATCATCACCAAGGGACACGGCATCGGCGGGTTTCCGGACGCGTTCCTCTTCATCGGCAACGGCTCCGTCCTGGGAATGCCCACGCAGTTCATCATCTTCGTGGTGATCGCCCTGCTGGCCGGGCTCCTGCTCACCCGGACTCCCCAGGGCTTCTCCATGCTCATGTACGGCTCAAGCCCCCAGGTGGCACGGTTCTCCGGCATCGCCAACGAGATGGTCCTGATCAAGACCTACCTGCTCACGGGCCTTCTCTCGGGGGTCGCCTCCCTCATCATCATCTCGGGCGTGAACTCCATCCGGCCCGGCTACGGCGCCGAGTACCTCCTGCTGTCGGTGCTCATCGCTATCCTCGGGGGCACGGACCCGGTGGGTGGGTTCGGCACGGTCCTGGGACTCACCCTGGCCATCTTCGTCATGCAGGCCCTGCAGAGCGGCCTGAACATCCTCGGCTTTTCGCCCTTCTTCAAGAAGTTCATGTGGGGACTGCTGCTGCTCCTCGTCATGGTCTTCCACTACTACCGGCGGATGCTCGCTCAGCGCCGGGCGATACGGAAGTCCGCGGCACAAAACGCGCCGCCGGGGTCGAAAGAAGCCGCCGGCGGGCAACCGGCCTGAGGCGGACGGCCATGGCACGGTACGTCCTTGGCATAGACGCCGGCACCGAGAGCTTCCGGGCCGGCATCTTCGACGCGTCGGGCAAGTGCCTCGGCTTCGGGGTGAGCCCGAACCGGACCGTGCACCGCCACCCGGGATGGGCGGAGCAGAGCCCCCGGGATTGGGACACCGCGCTCGTGGACAGCATCCGCAAGGCGATCGCGGCCTCGGGGGTGGCGGGCAAGGACATCGCCGGCATCGGTGTCGACGGGACGAGCTGCACAGTGGTCTTCCTGGACCGCAGCGGTGAGCCGCTTCGAGACGCGCTGATCTGGATGGACATCCGGTCGGTGAAGGAGGCCGAGGAGGTGGCGGCCACGCGGGATCCCGCCCTGCGCTACGTCGGCGGCGGCGCCGTCTCTCCCGAGTGGTTCCCGTGCAAGACCGCGTGGGTAAAACGCCACGAGCCGCAGGTGATCGGGAAATCCGCGACCATCTTCGAGCTCACCGACTGGCTGGCGCTGCGCCTCACCGGCGAGCGCACGGTCAACATAGACACGATCACCATCCGCTGGTTCTACAACACGGCCGAGGGAGGTTTTCCCCGGTCCCTGTACAAGGCCATGGACCTGGAGGACGTGCTCGAGCGGGTGCCCTCCCGCATCGTGCGCATCGGCGAGCCGGTGGGCGGCCTCACCCGGGAGATGGCCGAGCGCACGGGGCTGGCCGCGGGCACACCCGTGGCGGGCGGCGCGGCGGACGCGTTCATCGGCGTGATTGGCATCAATGCGCTGACGCCGGGAACGCTCGCGCTCATCACGGGCTCCTCTACGCTCGTGCTGGGGATCACGGAGAAGGAGATCCATGCGCGCGGCCTCTTCGGCAGCTATCCGGATGCCGTCCTGCCCGGACTGCAGGTGATCGAGGGCGGGCAGGTCTCCACGGGCTCGGTGGTCCACTGGTTCACCTCCGGGTTTGTCGGGTCGGACATCACCTCGGAAGCGGCGGCGAAAGGCTGCCCGGTCTACGACGTGCTGAACGCGAAGGCCGCCGGCATCCCGCCGGGCTCGGAGGGCCTCATCGTCCTGGAGCACTGGCAGGGCAACCGCACGCCATGGACGGATCCCCTGAGCCGCGGCGTGATCCGGGGTCTCACGCTCGGTCACACGCCGGCCCACGTCTACCGCGCCATCCTGGAAGGCGTGGCGTACGGCACGGAGGTGATCGTTCGCCGCATGGAGGAGCAGGGCGTGCGGATCGACCATCTCATCGCCTGCGGCGGGGCCACGCAGAGCGACCTGTGGATGCAGATCCATGCCGACGTCTGCGGCAAGCGGATCGCCATCCCCGAGGAGCAGCAGGCGGTCACCCTGGGAAGCGCCATCGCCGGGTCGGTTGCCGCCGGCATGTACCGCGACCTTCCCTCCGCCGCCGAGGCGATGGTGCGGGTGCGAAGCGTCGTGGAGCCCGATCTCCGCGCGCACGAACGCTACCGGGAATATGTCGGGCAGTACGTGCAGACCTACGAATCACTGAAAGAGGCATCCCACCGCCTGGTGACTTCACTGGGATAGGCTGACCGCAGCGGCGGCCGTGCCGCTGCCGGGGCAGTCGACGCCGGTCCCGCCGGCGCAGGAGCATGCATGAGGGACGATCTCGCCGCGTACGATGCCGTCGGGCTGGCCGAGCTGGTCCGCCGGCGCAGGATCTCACCCCTGGAGCTCCTCGAGTCCGCGATCCGGCGGATCGAGGAGGTGAACCCCCGGCTGAACGCAGTCATCTGGACGCGCTACGACCGCGCACGTGAGGAGGCGCGCAGATGGGAGACCCATCCCTCGGGCGATGACGGCAAAGGGCCTTGCCGGTTCCGGGGCGTGCCGTTCCTGGTCAAGGATCTCGTGGCCGACCTGGAAGGCGCCGCGTTCAGCGAGGGGTCGCGGTTCGTGCACGGCTACGTCTCGCCGCGGGACAGCGAGCTCGTGCGCCGCATCAAGGCCAGCGGCCTCGTCATCGCGGGAAAGACCAATACCCCGGAGTTCGGCGTCCTGACCACCACGGAGCCGGTGCTCCACGGGCCGACCCGCAATCCATGGAACCCGCGCCTGACCACGGGCGGCTCCAGCGGCGGGTCGGCCGCGGCCGTCGCCGCCGGAATCGTCCCGATGGCGCACGGCAACGACGGCGGCGGCTCCATCCGGATCCCCGCCTCCTGCTGCGGCGTGTTCGGTCTCAAGCCCACCCGCGCGCGCATTCCGCTCGGCCCGCTCTTCGGAGACCTCGGTGGAGGCATCGTCCAGGAGCACGCGCTGACGCGCAGCGTCCGCGACTCCGCCGCCCTGCTGGACGCCACGGCCGGCCCCGCCCTCGGGGACCCGTACTGCGCCCCGCTCCCGGCCCGCCCGTTCTTCCAGGAGGTCGGAAGAAGCCCCGGGAAGCTCAGGATAGGGTTCCTTTCCTGCGTCCCCCCGGGCTGGAACGAAGAAACGGCGCTGCACCCGGATTGCCTGGAAGCGGTGCAGGATGCGGCGCGCCTTTGCGAGGCCCTCGGGCACACGGTGAAAGAGGTTCCCGCGGGAGAGCTGGCCTGGCCGGATCTTCCCCGCGCGTTCATCGTGGTCTTCGCCAGCTTCGTCGGCCACGCGGTGGCCTACTGGGAGCGCGTGCTCGGCAGGACCGTCCGGCAGGAACAGCTGGAACCGGTGACGTGGGACCTCTACCAGGACAGCACGCGGATCACCTCGGCGGCATACATGGTGGCCCGGGAGGAGCTGCAGCGGTTCACGCGGAAAGTGGCGCAGTGGTACCAGGACGGGAGCTTCGACCTGCTCCTGTCCCCCACCATGCAGGTTCCGCCGACCGAGCTCGGTGCATTCGATCCGTCGCCGGACGATCCCGGTCGGTCCATCCGGACCGCGCTGTCCTTCGTGGCCTTCACCCGCACCCAGAACATCACCGGGGACCCGGCCGTGTCCGTCCCGCTGCGCTGGAACCGGGAAGGCGTACCGATCGGCGTCCAGTTTGCCGCTCGATTCGGGGACGAGGCAACGCTGTTCCGCCTGGCCGGCCAGCTGGAGAGGGCCCGTCCGTGGGCGGAGCGACGTCCGCCCCTGTTCAGCACTCCTCGCGGCTCTGCGCGATGACGGCAATCTGCTGGCCGACCTTCACGGTCTGGCCCTCGGCGGCCAGGATCTCGCAGAGGAAGCCCGCGTCCACCGACTCCACGTCCATTGTGGACTTGTCCGTCTCCACCTGGTAGAGATTCTCCTTCTTCTGGACCGGCTCGCCGGCGGCCTTGTACCACTTCGTGATGGTGGCCTCCTCCATGGTCTCGGTGAGCTGGGGCACGTTCACGGGATACTTCATTTCCTTCTCCTCTGCACGAGCGCGCGCGCCTCGGCGCAGATGTCGTCGGGACCCGGGATCGAGAGCTTTTCCAGTAGCGTGGCCGGCACCGGCACGTCCTTGGCGGCCACGCGCGAGACGGGCGCCTGCAATACGTCGAACAGCTCCTCGGTGATCCGGGCGGCGAGCTCCGAGCAGAACCCCGCGGTCCGGTGCGCCTCGTTCAGGACGAGCGCCCGCCGGGTGCGGCGTACGGAAGCGAGCATCGCATCCATGTCCAGGGGGTTGAGCGTGCGAAGGTCGATCACCTCGGCGTCGATCCCCTCGCCCGCCAGTTTCTGCGCCGCCTCCAGGGCGTAGTGGACCATGCGCGAGTAGGTGATGATGGTGAGGTCCTTGCCGGGTCGGACGGTAGCGGCCTGCCCGAAAGGAACCAGGTGCTCCCCGTCGGGCACCTCGCCCTTCATCGCGTACAGGGCCTTGTGCTCGATGAACACCACCGGGTCGTCGCTTCGAATGGCGGTCTTCAGGAGACCCTTCGCGTCTGCCGGAGTCGCCGGCATGACCACGCGAAGGCCCGGCACGTGCGCGAGCCACGACTCCAGGCTCTGCGAGTGCTGGGCGCCGGCGGATCGTCCCGTTCCCCCCTGGGTCCGCAGGACCATGGGGACCGTGACCTGCCCGCCGGTCATGTAGCGGACCTTGGCCATCTGGTTGGCGATCTGGTCCATGGCAAGGCCCACGAAGTCCACGTACATCAGCTCCACCACCGGGCGCAACCCCGTGATCGCCGCGCCGACGCCGAGCCCCACGGTGGACGCCTCGCTGATCGGCGCATCCACCAGGCGCTCGGCGCCGAACTCGTCGAAGAGCCCCCTGGTCACGGCGTACGCGCCGCCGTAGCGGCCCACTTCTTCTCCCACGACGAACACCCGGGGATCCCGGCTCATTTCCTCGTGCAGGGCGGCGCGAAGCGCATCGCGGTACATCATCGTAGCCATCACCGGGTCTCCGGCTCTGCGTACACGCCGGTCCACAGGTCTCCGGGCTCCGGCATGCTCGCGGCCGCGGCCCACCTCACGGCCGCCTCCATCTCATCCACCGCCTCCTGCGCGGCGGCCTGGGCACCCTTCTCGTCCAGCACGCCATCGGCAACGAGCCGGACCTTCTGGAGCTCCACCGGGTCCTTCTTCTTCCACTCGGCCTCTTCCGCCTTGTCGCGGTAGGGGCTGGGGTCTTTCCTCCCATGGCCGTAGTAGCGGTAGCAGTTGGCGATGAGGAAGGCAGGTCCATTGCCCGCGCGGCCGTGCTCGTACAGCTCGCCGGCGGCGCGGAAGACCGCTTCCACGTCCATGCCGTCCACTTCCGCGCCGCGCACGCCGAAGCTCTCGGCGCGCTCCACGAAGCGCAGGCAGGCCGACGCGCGGTCGATGCGGGTGCCCATCCCGTATTGGTTGTTTACCACCAGGAAGACCACGGGGAGCTTCCACAGCGCGGCCATGTTCATGGACTCGTACAGCACGCCCTGGTTGAGGGCGCCGTCGCCGAAGAAGGCCACGCTCGTGCCGCCCGTCTTCAGGTACTTCATGGAAAAACCGCCGCCGAGGGAGATGGGGATGTTGGCGCCCACGATGGCGTTGGCGCCCATGTGCCCCAGCTTCGCGTCGGCGATGTGCATGGACCCGCCCTTTCCTGCGCAATACCCCTCGCGGCGGCCGAAGACTTCCGCGAACATCCGCCCGGGGTCGGCCCCGCGGGCCAGGAAGATCCCGTGGCCGCGGTGATGGGTCGTGAACACGTCCCCGTCCTTCATCGCGCAGCCCGCCCCGGCCCCCACGCCTTCCTCGCCCACGGACAGGTGGAACATCGAGCCGGCGGTGAGGCCGCGGAGGTAGGACTCGGCGACCCGGTCCTCGAACTCGCGGATTCGAAGCATCATGCGGAAGAGTCTCAGGCGCAGCCCCGCATCGAGCGGGGCTGACTTGGCAGCTGCCACGGGCAATCCTCCCTGGGTGGTTTTGTGGAGTATACCCGGGAGAACGCCCGTGGTGAAGGCGCCGACCGTGGAAGCCGGCGCCCGGAAGGTCAGAACGCGACCGTCGCGGTCAGGATCCCGAAGAGCTGGTTGCCCGTGAGCGCGTACGTGGTCGGGTTGAAGCCGACCGTGTACTCGCGGTTGTCGGCGCCGAGGTAGGTGCCGAGCTGCAGGGAAAGGGTGAAGTGGTTCACGGGGGACCAGGACAGGCCGGCCAGGGCCGTTGCCGACAGGTCGGAGAAGTTCGCCAGCCCGCTCAGTGTCAGGGTCATGTTGAGGAGCCCGAAGCTGTTGATGGTGACGAATGCCGCGCCGTAGTACTGGCCGTAGTAGCCGGACTGGAAATAGCCGCCGCCGAGGAACCTGCCCAGCGCGGCCTGGTCGAGCGGATAGGGCAGCTGGGAGAACAGCTGGAACATGTTCTGGTCGTACCCGTCTCCGTTGTAGAAGAACTCGACGGCCACGTTGATGCGGTCCTGCACGTCGAACGCATCGAAGGTCCGGGAGAGCCCCACGTCGATCCGGGGCACGAGCTGGTTGCGCACCGAGTAGGGATTCCCGTTGGTGTCCAGCTTGTCCTGGTTGTCTCCCCAGGACAGCGTGCCCTCGGCGGTGAGGTTCAGGCTCCAGAACAGCGGCGTGGACAGGTCGGCGCCGAAGACCGGGATCTTGCCGGACTTCAGCCACGAGGAAAGCGCAAACTCGGTTCCGCCCACGAGGAACTCCGACCGGGCGGCGAACGCCGCGTCCCATATGTTGGTGCTCGCCACGCTGTTGAGGTTGAGGAACGTGTACAGGTGCCACCACGGCGCGAACACGACGTCCGAGCGAAGCCCGAAAACCCCCTGCCGAAGGGCATCGAGGTTGGTGAAGCTGCGGTGCTCGATGTTGATGAGGTCCGTGGGATTCCAGAAGTAGCCGGTCCCCCATTTCAGGACCTGCTTGCCCGCCCGGAAGTACACGGTATTGGCCACGTTGAAGTCGACGAAGACTTCCTTGATGAGAAGGGCGGTTTCCTGGGCCTCGGTGAGGACCAGGGGGCCGGGATAGAACGTGTGCGTCGTCGTTCCGCCCGGCACGTACCCCACGTTCAGGTCCAGGAAGGCCTTGAACCCCTTCTGGAGGCGGATGTCCACCAGGAAGTCCCCGCCCACGAGATTGGACAAGGCGTTGTCGGAGAGGTTCCCGCTTCCGCTCGCGAAGCTGCGGGACACGGTGTAGTTGCTCATGGCCTGGAGCTGGCCGGAAAGCCCTACGTGCTCCTTCTCCACGACGTCGGCCACGTCCGCCTGCTCGGCGGTGCCCTTCGGGGCCTCCACCTGCGCGGAGCCGAAGAAATCGTCCTCCGAGGAGGAGCCCGCCGGGGCGGTCCCTGCATCGGCAGCGGCGCCCGTGTCCGCCGCCAGGCCGGGCCCCTCGAGGTTATCGCCCGATGCCTGGGCCCATGACCAGGGGGCGGCAAGGCAGACCACCAGCGCAATCAGGACCAGGCTTGTTCTCATCGCTCAGCCCCCTACTTGCTCAGGCTCTCGAGGTAGGACTTGTCGAACTTGTAGTCGTCCACTTTGCTGAAGGAGATGCCCGTGATCTGCAGTTTCGAGATCTTCCCCTTCTCCACCTCGTCGGTGAACCACTGCTGCAGCGGCACGAAGCGGCCCTCGATCTCCTTGTAGTCCCCGAACAGGTCGGTCTCCATGAGCGTACCGGAGAGGCTGTAGGATTCCCGCTTCAGCTCCAGGAACTTGTCCCGGGTGACCCACATCACGAGCTTGGGGTACTTCACGTCGTTGACCTGCGCGACCACCTCGAAGCGGTACACGGGGATCTTCGCCCCGCCAAGGGTCGCCTCGGAGATAAGCTCTTGGCCGGACGCGTCCGTGGACGGCTTGTACAGCTCGCGGAACTTGCGGCTCTCCATGTCCCCCGCGGTGGCATTCGATCCGCCGATCTTCTCGTCACGACCGATGTGCGTGAACGTCCGGGTGGCGCGCTTGTACAGCCACATGTTGTCGCCGACCCTCAGGTAGCCGTTCCCCCGCTCGGTCTCGGGAGACGCCAGGACGATGAGAAACGCGTCGTCCTTGTCCCGGCGGTACAGGACGCTCTCGATCACCTTGGTGCCCTGCTCGGGATCCTTCGTGATGATCTTCGCGCGCGCCGTCATGTCGCTTCGAAGCTCGTAGGTGCTGTCGATGTAGTCGATGATCTGCTGCACCGACGGGGATGCCCAGAGGCCGCCCGCGGCGAGCAGCAGCACGAAGACGAGGCCCGCGGTCTTCGCCGCGGAGGTGCGTCGCAGGTGGTACATGTCCATCTCCTATTCGTAGTGGCGCAGGGCGTCGGCGACCTGGAGCTTCGCCGCCCGCCTCGCGGTGAGGAACGAGATCAGGAACGCCGCGATCACGATCACCACGTAGTTGCCGATGATCGAGGCGGCCGTGGGAAAGAAGTACAGGTGCTTGTTCACGAAGAACATGCTGAAGGGGTTGTCCCGCAGGTCGATGGTTATGGAGGACAGCAGGGCCATGAGGCCGTAGGCCAGGAGGATGCCGGCGGCGCAGGCCGCGAAGGCGAGGATCACGACCTCCATGACGAACACCTGCCGCACGTCCCCGCGCTGCATGCCGATGGCCCGGTTGGTGCCGATCTCCCGCGTGCGCTCACGGATGCTCATGCGCATGGTGTTGACCACGCCGATCAGGATCACGAAGAACAGCACGAGCACCGCGATGATGGAAACCAGGTTGAGGCCGCGCTGAAAATCGATGATCAGGCTGGCCGTCTCGTACATGGTCTGCACGTCCACCTTGGCTCCGTGCCAGTTCTCGCGGCCCAGGCGCAGCTCCTTCTTCATCTGCGCGTCGGTGTTCTTGCTGCGCTCCAGGAGGTCCCACTCGAGGAGGAGCGCCTTGGAAAGCTGCGCATCGGCCAGGGCGGGCGCGGGCTCCCGGGGGATGTTCCAGAAATACGTCTGGTAGAACAGCTCCTCGTCGGCGAATGCGGCCTCCGGGGGCAGCGAGGCAGCTGCCTTCACGATCCCCTTGACCACGAGCTCTTTCTGCACGGGATCCGCGGAGAACTTCGGCATATAGCGGTACAGGACGTGCGAGCCGACGACGGCGCCCAGGGAACGGGCCATGGCCTCGTTGAGGACGATCCCGTCCTTTGAGCCGGCCAGCGCCCCGAGGCTGCCCGACAGGAAATGCAGCGACCCCGCGGCGACCGTCGCCGTCTGGGGGGCGCTGTCCAGCTTCAGCGCGTAGACGTTCGCCGGCGCCCGGGCGCTGCCAAGGCTCAGCTCCGCCTTCACGCCGGCCAGGTTCGGCGTGAGGGCCGCGTAGAGCTTGTTCGCCACCTGGATCAGCTTCTGCGAGTCGGCCGGATAGGAGGTGACGACATTCAGCCCAAGCACCTCTTCGGGCTTGAGGTTCAGCATGCCCCGCAGCACGTCCACGTCCACGAACGCGGCCACGTCCATGAACATATTCTGGGAGGGGATCAGCCCCACCACGCGGAACTTCGGCGCCTGCGCCTGGCCGTAGATGGACTGGAAGCGGATGGTGACGGTGTCGTTCAGATTGACGTTGATGTCCTTGGCCGCGTTCTTGTACATGATGATCCCGGGGAAGACGTCGGGCTTGAAGATGTCCCGGGGATTGCCGCTCTCCAGCTGCGTTTCATTGTAGAAGTCCGAGTCCTTCTGGATGCCCACGAGCGCCACCATGCCGGTCTTGCCGTTGCCGACGCTGCGGCCAAAGGTGCTCACGTCCTCGTCGATCCGCACGATCCCCGGCACATTGTCCCGGATGGCCTGGATGAACCGCGGCTTGTCCCGGATGACGTCGCTGCGCCGCGTGGTGTACTCGTCCCGCACCACCCGGATGTGGCCGGTCATGTACACCATCACCTTGTTGAACAGGATGTCGGTGAGACCGCTCGTGAAGGAAGCGGTGACCACGAGAATGGCCATTCCCACGGCGATGGTGATTCCCAGCAGGAGATTGCGGCGGAACTGGCGCACCAGGTTCCGCGAGGCGATGGCCATGACGACCCTGAAGAAACGACGAATACCCTTGATCATTTCTGTGTCCCCGATCTAGTGCCGGTTGATGGCGTCCAGCGGCCGGATCTTCCGCGCGACGATCACGGGATAGATCACGGCGAGCACGGTGACGACCGCGAGGCCCACGACCCCGATCATCATCCCCGAAAACCCGAGGATGGGCCGGAATGTGTCCCCGCCGAATATCAGCTCCATGATCTGGTTCCCACCGGAGCCGATGTGCACGTTTCTCAGTATGACGGCGACGATTTCGCCCAGGAGAATCCCCCCGCCGCCGAAGACGACGGCCAGGGAGAAGGTCTCGGCGAGGAACATCCGGGTGATGAACCCCTTGCGGGCTCCCACGGCCCTCATCATGCCGAACTCCTCCGTACGCTCCAGGGCGTTCATGCTCAACGTGTTCATGATGATGATGATCGCAACGAAGAACAGCAGCACCACGAATACCACGACGACGCTCTGCAGCACGTCCGCGGTGGAAGCCACCTGGCCCGAGGCCGTCTTCCAGCTCAGCACCTTCACGGGCAGGTCGTTGTCCTTGGCTACCTGCTTCATCTTCGCGACCGCGGCATTCAGGTTCTCCCCCGGGCGAAGCAGGATGGAGACGTAGTTCCAGGCGGCGGTGTCGAAGTCTATGGTGCGCGTCACCTTGGTCTCGGTCTTGATCGTCTTTTCCAGGTCTCCGATCGAGCCCGCCGGGGCGCCGCTGGAATAGATGCCGCCGCCGAAGAGGTCGTCTTCGCTGGCGGTCATCAGCTTCTGCTCACTGGCCGGCAGGGTTTGCACGATGTCCCGGGCGGTGTAGTAGCCGAAGATCTCCCGGTAGGTTTCGATGTCCAGGAAGGTGATCTCCTGCAGGGAGCTGTTCAGCGAGCGGAACCTCACCACGCCCGTGACCGGCACGTCCTTGTTCGTCGAGTTGACCTCGCCGAACCCCTCCAGGGCCAGGGAGTCGCGCGTGATGAGGTTCGGCAGGTCCTTCTTGGCTTCGTCCGAGAGATTGGCCTTGTTCAGCTGTGTGCCGGTGGGGACCAGCCAGTAGCCCTGGTTCTTGTACTGGTTCTTCCGACCGTCCACGTTGACCAGCATCCCGTGCTCCGTGCCGTTCAGGAACTTTCCCTCCACGACGTTGATCGGATTTCCGAAAACGCGCTGGAAGTCCTCGAAGTTGCAACCGAAGGTGAGCATGAAATTCATGCCCTGCCCGCCCAGGATGGCCACGCCGCCCCGGGTCATGGGCAGGAAATCCTTGATGAAGTCCTGCTTGGAGAGCACCCCCTTGATCTTCTCCCAGTCCTTGAGGATCTTCAGCGGCTTGGCCATGGGGGTGAACAGCACGTTGTCCTTGGTCTCCTCGTTCGAGACCAGGATGATGTGCCCCGTGAAGCTCTCCACGAGGTTCTTCTCCATGCCGCGGCGCATGCCGATGGCGGTCGCGTCCCCGATGATCATGATGAGGGAGGCGAGGAAAAGGATCGTCCCGATGATGATGCTCTTCGCCCGGTGGCGCAGGAGGCTCCTCCAGGCAATTTTCATGTACAACATGGCCGTGTTCCTCAGCTCGCCATCAGGCCGTCTTTGATTTTCACGACACCGTGCGCGTATTTCAGGATGTCGGGGTCGTGCGTGGAGAAGATGAAGGTGGTCTTCTCGATCTCGTTCAGCTCCTTCATCAGCCGCAGGATCTTGTCACCGGTCTCCGAGTCCAGGTTGGCCGTGGGCTCGTCCGCCAGCACGATGGCCGGCCGGGTCACCAGCGCCCGGGCGATGGCCACGCGCTGCCGCTGGCCGCCGGACAGCTCGAAGGGCTTCTGGTTGATCTGATCCTTCAGGCCCACTTCCTCGATCAGCTTCTCCGCGCGGGA
>Ga0153915_10002113_pt1 | contig 18252 bp, 17 predicted proteins | sample Opewatmetagenome_2_FD_107003 | JGI IMG/M metagenome (GOLD analysis project Ga0153915, IMG submission 107003) | Freshwater wetland microbial communities from Ohio, USA - Open water 3 Core 3 Depth 3 metaG | ecosystem: Environmental > Aquatic > Freshwater > Wetlands | place: USA: Ohio, Lake Erie...
TGTTCATCTCCCTATGCCATGGCGGGTCTTATAGAAATGGCGGACAGGTTTGATATCGCATGGGGCAATGATCCTGATTTTGACAGACACGGCATAGTGTGCCCGGACGGCCTTATGAATCCCAATCATTATCTCTCAGTGGCAATATGGTATCTTATCCAGAACAGGCCGGCCTGGGAAAAGGATATCGCCATAGGCAAGACCCTTGTGAGCAGCAGCATGATAGACAGGGTTGTAAATAGCCTGGGGAAAAGGCTCTACGAGACGCCGGTCGGATTCAAATGGTTTGTCCAGGGGCTATTAGACAGGAGTGTAGCCTTTGGCGGGGAAGAGAGCGCCGGGGCATCCTTTCTCCGCATGGACGGCAGCGTGTGGACTACGGATAAGGACGGTTTCTGCATGGCACTCCTGGCCGCTGAGATGCTTGCAAAGACGGGCATGACGCCGTCAGAAATATACAGGGAGAAATTGATTCCGCAATTCGGAGAGCCCTATTATAAAAGGGCCGACGGACCCATCTCGGACAGTCAGAAGGCGTCTTTAAAGGCATTCAAGCCGGATTCAATGAAGACAGCAACCCTGGCAGGTCTCCCGATCAAAAAGGTTATGATAAAGGCTCCGGGCAATGATTCCCCGATAGGAGGCGTCAAGGCAATCCTTGAAGACGGTTCCTGGTTCGCTATCAGACCTTCAGGCACGGAACCGAAGATGAAGTTATATATCGAAAGCTTCGGGGGAGAAGATCTATGGCAAAGGATATATGATGAAGCCCTTCCGTTTATCTTCGGTCGTTAAACAAATTTTTTCTATAAAATGAAAGGTTCAGTAAAGTAGATTTAACAAAATCAATCAGATGTCATCCTGCAACCCTGTGTCGAGTGCAGTGCAGGCCCGATCGCATGATTCAGCATCCTTTAAAAACGCAATCCCCCAGATATTCTCCACTGTTTAAAAACAATTTCTAAATATTTTATGGCAAGCAGGATAATTTATGTAACCTTAATCATAATGCCGCGTTTAATAACCATCCAAGCATTATGGCACACTGCAATATCGAATATTACAGTATAGACAGCATGTTATGCTTATTGTTAATCAGGTGGCGGGTCTATATTTTATTCTGTATATAATATCGGTACAAAAAAGAGTTGCGAGTTAAGTTATGGGGAGAGGGAGGATCATGTTTCATGAAAGAAGGGCATGATGTTTTTTGAATTTTAAGGATGAGGAGAGAGTGAAGATGGGAAAAATGATGGAGGGTGCTAATATTAAGAGACCCATAAGTGCAGGGGTGACATTAAAAGGCATGGTCCTTCGCTGGGCGATGGTGCTTTTGACGTCATGCGGTGTTTCAATGTGTACAGGCTGCGGAGGCGGTGACGGAGATGATGACGACGGCAGTAGCGCGACAAGTTACACCATATCCGGCACAGTAAGCGGTGATATTGTCGAAGATATAACTGTTGCGTTATCAGGCGTAGACAGTTCAACTACAACTACAGACGAATTCGGAGATTATTCATTCACTGGCCTCGCAGCCGGGTCATACACGGTTACTCCGTCTCTATACGGATATTCGTTCACTGAGGCAAGTGAATCGGTTACTGTTTCCAGTGCGGATGTCGATGGTGTTGAGTTCACAAGCACTGAGCTTCCAACTTATATTCTGTCAGGTACGGTAAGCGGTGATAAGGTTGAAGGTGTAACCATAACTCTGTCAGTCACGGGCGCCCCGGGCGCAACTACAGATGCCGCCGGAACTTATTCACTTTCAGTCATAGACGGGACATACACGGTCACCCCGTCTTTAAGCGGATATAGTTTCTCTCCGACAAGCCGGACTGTGACCATTAACGGCGCGGCTTATCCCGGTGTTGACTTTACGAGCACGGAATCAACCGTAGGGGACAGAACGGATTACAGTTCAGTTACTCTTACATCAGGAGGCGCCTACTCATCCAGTGCTGATGCCGATCCAGTAAATCAATACCAGTACACATCAACAACTGCCGACGTCCCGGCTATCAAGGTGGCACCCGGCGGCAGCCTGACTCTTACAAATACGAAGGCCACCAAAAGCGGGGATACGGTCATAGGTACGGAAGACAGCGGTTTTTACGGGTTTAATGCGGGGGTTCTTGCGTCATCATCCAGCTCTTCAACCAGCTATGCAGAGACTGATTCTGATACCACTATAACCATGACAGATTGCACCATAACAACAGCTGCATCAGGAGCCAACGGGGCTTTTGCCTTTGGCCAGGGTGCTGTGATTAACCTTGACCATGTTACAATAGTCACAACCGGCTCAAGCAATTCACGCGGCGTTGACGCCACATACGGCGGGACTGTAAATATAACTAATTCGAAAATATCAACACAGGGCGCGTCCTGTGCGGCTCTCGCAACAGACCGTTATAATAACGCTACAGCGCCTAAAGTCAATGCCACGAACGTTGAAGGAACCACGGCAGGAACAGGTTCTCCCGGCATCTATTGCACAGGCACGTTTGTTGTCGAAGACTCTACGTTGTCTGCAACCGGATCAGAAGCTGTGTGTATCGAAGGTAAAAACTCTGTTACATTGACAAATACCAGCATATCGGGCGTTGCCAAATGGGGAGTAATAATCTATCAGAGCATGTCAGGGGATTCGAGCGTGGGAACCGGCAATTTTTCAATGACCGGCGGCACATTGACAAATACTTATGCGTCCGGCCCGGCATTCTTCGTATGCGATACGGCCGCAGTTATAGAGCTGGATGGAGCAACAATCAATAACAGTTCGGATCTGCTCTTAGTGGCAGGCAAAGCAGCTACAGCTGCCACTGTTATTGGCAGTGTCAATACCGACTGGGGGACCCTTGGAGGTACGGTTACATTCACAGCTGCAAACCAGACATTGGAAGGCGAGATTATTATATGTGACACCTCAAGTTCAATAGATTTAACGCTGTCTGATAATTCAACGCTGTCGGGTGCGATAAAAAATCCCACTACAACAAGCACAGAGGGGATTACTCCAGGCGAAGCGAATCTTACTATAGATGATACCAGCAATTGGACTGCGACAGCAAACTCCGTTGTCGGCACGCTGACACTTTCAACTATTAACAGCATCAATGCTGCTACAGGGATTACAATTACCGTAGGCACACTGAGCGGTGTAACAGTAACGAGCCCGTATACCCTGCCAAGCGGCGGTACACTGGTTGTAGAATAATAAATTAAAAGAAAGAAGTCTTTCCGAATAAATTTTATTAAACCAAAAGCTCTACAGGATATAAGCTGATGTCTTGTGGAGCTTTTTTGTAAGAAATAGATTAAATATATCGTCGTTGAAGGAATTCAGCCTCCAGTCTGAAATTTTCAGCCATCCTTCACAAAACCGTTATCTCAGCCTCGGGATTAAAGGGATTTGTCCTTACAGCCAGTGAAAAGAGATAGGGGTAATCCTTTTTAAGGTGCCTCATATATGCCGCCCATTCGGATATGATAAGCGTATATACCCTGACCATATCACCCCTGAGATGATCAAGGTCTGTCTTGGGGAGATCATTGAAATCCGGACGATGGGCCAGTTCATCTGCCAGATGAAATACCGCCCATAGCAGGTTTGTGAAGGTGTCATGCTCCAGCAGATTGGGATTGGCAAGCATAGTGAGCAGGCACTCTTTCTTTTTTTCAAGAAAATCCTTCAGGGTAATCAGGCCACGGCTGTCAAGGGCAAACCGGTCGTGTTTGATTTTAAAATCTTTGATGACCCCGTTAAAATCCCTGTCGTCCCATCTTGTTGATATCTGAAGCCTGCTGTTTACCTCGCTGATATCTTGAATGAAACCCCCGAGGAGCTTGATAAGGTCGGTGCCAAGGTCATTAAAAAAAACACCTATAACCATGTTCATCTTGTTCAGCAGGTTCTGCTTCTCGCGTTTTTTCAGGAGCCTGTCCAGGATCAACGTAACCAGCAGGACATTAACAGGGACGAACGACACGTCCTGCAACATATAAAAAAATGTATCGTGAGTATTATGAAAGATAAAAATCTGTAAAAGATAAAAAACAGTCGAGAGGGAGAGCAAAGCGGCTGCAATTATCAAGTGCCATGTGCCGTATCTCATTTTATCGCCTTTCTTTATGTATCCCAGGTTAAAATTTGCTTTAACGTAAAATGTATTCAGAAAAAATTTGACTGATAAACCGCGATAGATGATGATTTTAGTCTATAAATAAGCCCTTTTTTTGCCTATTCAAGATGCAGGCCGATTTATCATGAAATTTTATCTTCACAGACACTCGCCTAAACTTGATTTATTTCCATTTAGGATTTAATATCTTTCAATTCGATCTGTTATCACATATTAATAAAACCATTTTACAAAAAAGGAAAATGACCTAAAAAATGAAGATATACACCTATCCTGACCCGGTATTGAGAAGTATATCCAAGCCTGTTGAAAATATCGATGAAAATGTTCAGAAGCTGATCGATTCAATGGCAGAGACCATGTATGCAGCCCCCGGCATCGGTCTTGCCGCTATTCAGGTGGGGGCTCCTCTCAGGCTTATTACATATGACGTTTCCTCCAGGGATGGGGAACGAAAACTGTCCGTCCTGATTAATCCGGAGATCATAATGGCAGAAGATAAGGTCGTTTATTCGGAGGCATGCTTAAGCGTGGTGGATTTTTCAGCGGATGTGGAAAGGAGCGCCAGGGTTAAGATAAAGGGCATTGACCGGAACGGCAATCCGCTTGATATTGAAGCGGAAGACCTGGAGGCCGTATGCCTCCAGCATGAGATTGATCATTTGAACGGCACCCTTTTTATAGATCATATCAGCACCCTTAAAAGGTCGCTCTATAAGAAAAAACTTAAAAAGATGATGGAAAAACAAGCCTGAAGATAGAACGATCTGGATAAAACAGCATGTCATTAAATTTAAAACCCCTGTTTCCTGAACGACCCGGAATCATCTTCATGGGCACACCCTACTTTGCGGCGTCTTCGCTGAAAGGCCTGATTGATGAAGGACTGGATGTCGTCCTTGCTGTGGTTACACAGCCCGACAGGCCGAAGGGAAGGGGAAGAAATATAATGCCATCTCCTGTCAAGGAACTGGCCCTTAAACATGATATTAAGGTCATGCAGCCTGAAAAGATATCTGAGCCGGGATTTTTAGAGGTCATAAAAAAGATCGGACCTGATTTAATAATTGTTGTTGCCTTCGGACAGATACTTAAAAAGGCCCTTTTGGAGATACCCTGTTGGGGCGTCATAAATATTCATGCATCCCTGCTCCCGCGGTACAGGGGCGCGGCGCCGATACAGCGGGTTATAATGAACAACGAGTCAGTAACCGGCCTTACAATAATGAAAATGGATGAAGGACTTGATACGGGGCCGATCCTCTATCAGAGGTCGGTACCCATTTTAAGAGATGAGAGTGCAGGGAATTTGCATGACAGGCTTGCAGGGATGTCCGGCGGGTTTTTGATGGAATTTTTAAGGCATATGAAGGAAGGTCAAATAAGAGAGATCCCGCAGGATTCGAATATCGCTACTTATGCGGATAAGATTGACAGGGAGATATCCCGGATAGAGTGGGGCCGCGAGGCAACTGCAATATCGGCTATGATAAGGGGCCTTGACCCAAGCCCCGGCGCCTATACGATGATAGGAGAGAATAATCTTAAGATTTTTTCATCAACCGTTCTGGATGAGGAATTCAGCGGCGGCGTACCAGGCAGGGTGCTTGGCAATTCTGAAGGCGTCCTGCAAATTGAGACGGGCATGGGGATTGTTGGCGTAAAAGAGCTCCAGTATCCAGGCAAAAAGAGGCTCCCTGTAAGGGAATTTTTATCGGGATTTAACCTTTCTAAAGGGGCTGTCCTTGGAAAATAAAAAAAAGTGCCGGAGTGAGGGGGACATAAAAGATGCCGATAAAAGCAACAGGTCAGAGAAGCGGACATTTATTCTGCTGCTGCTTCTCACCTGCGGGGTTCTTATTATTACTGCCGTGTTTCTGTGGGTTATACCCTATATAGGCTTCAGCAATATCCATCCATGGCTTCCCCTTGTCATGGCAATAATATTCGCTGCCGTTGTGCTTTATCTTCTGGGCGGGGCGCTTACACTCGTCTTTACAGTCCTCAGGGGAAGGAATCTTTTTTTTAACCGCCGCATACGCGGGGTTGTCATACGCTTTCTTTATCCCCTGCTTGTCATAATCGGGAGATGCATAGGCATGGGAGAGGACAGGGTAAGGAGGTCTTTTATCGCCATGAACAACCAGCTGGTCCTTGCAGAAAGTAAAAAGGTCAGGCCTGAAAAGCTTCTCATCCTGCTCCCCCATTGTCTCCAGAACCATGATTGTGTCGTGAGGATTACGGGGAACGTTGAGAACTGTAAAAGGTGCGGGAAATGCAAGATAAAGGGACTGGTTGGGCTTTCTGAGAAATATCACATGCCTATCTCTGTAGCCACAGGCGGGACCCTCGCCAGGAGGATCGTGGTTGAAAAGAGACCGGATATTATTATCGCGGTGGCCTGTGAAAGGGACCTGACCAGCGGTATACAGGACAGCTTCCCCATACCTGTATTCGGGATATTGAACATGAGGCCCTTCGGTCCATGTTATGACACTGACATTGACCTTGACCTGGTGGAAAAGGGGATTGCCACCTTTTTAGGAAATGAAAACGGATAAGCCAAGGGAGATTGCCCTTAAGATCCTCAACGGACAGGGTAAAAGACCTCTATGCCATGAAAACGACCCTGAGGCCCTTTTCCAACTCTATGGTCTGAATGAAAGAGACAGGGCCTTTGTGAACAAAATCGTTCAGGGCGTCCTGAGATGGCGGCTCAGGCTTGACTGGATTATAAGACAGTTCTCGGCATTTTCCTTAAAAAAGATAGATGAAGATATTCTTAACATCCTGCGCATGGCTGTGTATCAGATATTTTTCATGGACAGGGTCCCTGAATCGGCGGCGGTTAATGAGGCTGTTAATCTCGCCGTATCCATAAAGAGCCCCCGTCATGTCATATCCTTTGTAAACGGCATATTAAGGACAGTATGCAGAAGCAGGGATGAAATAAGATTTCCTGATCGTGAAATAGACAGGGCGCAATATCTGTCTGTTTTTTATTCCTATCCGGGGTGGCTGGCAGATAAATGGATCATGGAAATGGGCGGAGATTCAACCGAGGCCCTTTTTTCAGCCCAGAACAGATTCCCTGACATAAACATAAGGGTAAACACCCTCAGAATAAGCCGTGATGCCCTTATCGAGTCCCTTACGCGTGAAGGGATCAATGCAGGACCTCTGGCCTGGTCGCCCCAGGGGATCGTCCTGGAAGGCTTCAGGGGGAGGGTGGATTCCCTCACAGCCTTTAAAAACGGCCTTTTTCAGGTGCAGGACCAGGCCGCCCAGATTGCATCTCATCTCCTTTCCGTCGAACCGGGTGATATGGTGCTTGATATATGCGCAGGATTCGGCGGCAAGTCATCCCACATGGTGGAACTGATGGGTGGAAAGGGGCAGGTTGTAAGTCTTGATAACAATAAAGAAAGACTGATTAAATCGGCTTCTAACGCGGAAAGGCTGGGCATGAAAAATATCCTGCCGATAGAAGCGGACGCCTCAATGCCTCTTTCGTCCCTGTTTAAATGCAAATTCAAAAGGGTGATAATAGACGCGCCCTGCTCAGGCCTGGGCGTGATATCGCGACATCCTGACATCAAATGGAACAGGAGGGATGAAGACATCCCCAGGCTTGCCGCCATGCAGAAGAGATTCTTAAACGCGGCCGTTTCTGTTGTTGAAAAAGGCGGAGAACTTCTTTATGTTGTATGCACCGTCTCAAGGGAGGAAAACGAGGGCGTGGTAAGGGATTTTCTGGAAAGGAATAGCGACATGTCCCTTGTAAACCTGAGAAAACGGGCCCCTGAATGGTGTCAGGACCTGATTGATGATCAAGGGTGCTACAGGACCTATCCGCATATCCATAATATGGACGGTTTTTTTGCTGCCCTGTTCAGTAAAGGAGAATGATTATTAATAAAGGAGAAACACATGAAAAAGATAGCCCCATCAATACTGTCGGCTGATTTTACAAGGCTGGGCGATGAGATTAAGGCAGTTGAAAAGGCAGGAGCGGATTATATCCATATTGACGTTATGGACGGCCATTTTGTGCCTAACATCACCATCGGCCCTATGATAGTTCAGGCGGCAAGGCGGGCGACGAAGCTTCCCCTTGATGTGCATCTGATGATCTCCAATCCTGATCAGTATGTTGAGGAATTCAGGAAGGCCGGGGCGGACATTATTACAGTGCATACGGAGGCGGTCAATCACCTCCACAGGTCGATACAGCTCATTAGGTCGGCAGGCGCAAAGGCCGGCGTGTCTTTAAATCCAGCAACGCCACTGGATACCCTGGAATATGTCCTTGGTGACCTGGACATGGTCCTTCTAATGACGGTAAACCCCGGATTCGGCGGCCAGGAATTTATCGGGGAGGTCTTGCCCAAGATAAAGCGGCTGAAAGAGATGATAAAAACCAGGGGCTTATCCACAGAAATAGAGGTGGACGGGGGGATAAACGCCGATACTATCGGTCTGGCCTCATCGGCCGGGGCGGATATATTTGTGGCAGGATCGGCTGTTTTCAAAAGCAGGGATTACTCCGAAACCATCCGGATTATGAAGGAAAGGATAGACGGAAATAAAATTCCATCAGGCGTTTTTAGGGCTTGATAAATTTATTTTTTAATATTATTTATGTCCCTCTGATAAAAAAGACGGAGGGATGACCGAGCGGCTTAAGGTGGCGGTCTTGAAAACCGTTGAGCGAAAGCTCCGTGGGTTCGAATCCTACTCCCTCCGCCAGATTTATTAGACCTGATAAAATTTTTTAAACGGAGAGATGGCCGAGTTGGCTTAAGGCGCTCGCCTGCTAAGCGAGTGTAGGGGGTAAACCTCTACCTCGGGTTCAAATCCCGATCTCTCCGCCACATAAATAACAGGGTCCCTTAATGGGACCCTTTTTATTTCTCCCGTTCTTTTAAGGTGCCGTTTTAAGCGCCGATTTATTTAAGGTCCGCCAAATCAATTAGAATTCCGTGATAGATATCACAAATCCCCGATCTGTCATTCTGTGGCTTGATCACAGTATCCAGTATCGTGTTTTTTTGCTGACAGTTGAACGCTGCCCTCCATTTTTTCCCTTGACTCCAAAATAAAATAGTCCGATTATGCTCCCATTCATGTCTCAATCCTAAATTTCAGTCAGTTTGCTGATAGTTGAAAATCCTGCCTTGGCAGGATTGAGAACTGCCCGCGACTCGGCTGAGTTCGTCGAAGTCTGAAAGCTTTTCAAATGTTATTAGTCTGGGGACTTAAAGATTCTCCGGTTAGGTCTTGTAATAATATATTGATTTTCTGATTCAAGATTTTCATAAGTTGTTTAGGAATCAACGTTCCGATCTATAGCGGGATTTAAAAGCAGCATTCATTTATGGGCAAGGGATAAAAGGTGAGTCAACGGCAGACCTGATAAGATCTATTTCATATTGCATTAAATTAGTGATTTTGCCATAACCTGGAAAAAATGATTATGAGTGAGTGTCATTTTCAACAAATAAAAGCATAAAGGTGAATTATCTATGATGGTGTTATTGGTGAATGGAAGTCCAAATGAAAAAGGATGTACCTATACTGCCCTGGAGGAGGTTGCGGGCGCTCTGAACGCGGAAGGGATTGAAACTGAGATATTTCAGATCGGAACAAAGCCATTATCGGGGTGCCTTGCTTGTTTCAAGTGCCAACAGTTGGGGCATTGTGTTTTCAATGACAGGGTGGTCGATTTTCTGAATATTGCTAAAGATGCGGACGGTTTTGTATTCGGCTCGCCGGTGCATTATGCAGCCGCAGGAGGCGCAATTACTTCATTTATGGACCGGGTGTTCTTTTCAGATACCTTGTCAGGGAAACAGTTCTTTTATCTGAAACCTGCCGCTGCCGTTGTCTGTGCAAGGAGGGCCGGGACAACCGCGACATTCGACCAGCTCAACAAATATTTCACCATATCGGAGATGCCGGTTATCTCATCAAGGTATTGGAACATGGTTCATGGCTTGACACCCGAAGAGGTAAAAAAAGACCTGGAAGGAATGCAGATCATGCGCATACTGGGAAGAAATATGGCATGGTTTTTAAAATGTAAGGAGGCTGCCATAAAGACCGGGGTTTCATTCCCTGAGCGGGAAGAGAGAATAGCAACCAATTTTATACGATAGAGGGAATTATTTTTATATCTGCTGTAGGGAAGCTGAACGCGGGTTAAAAGAGTATTTTTAAACCATTGTTCCCCCTTCTGCTCACAATCTTTCAAGATGGAGGGGATATTCAAAAGAAATAAAACTGATAGATACACAAATGCAGTAGTAATCCTGGTCATGTTTTCCTTTCCGGCTTGTTTAACTGTTTTCAATGCTTTCTAACCTTTGCTTTGTTTTTGTCAGATTAATTTGATATACTTCATTATAAACATTATCAGTCTGAAGGCCTTATGTTTTGTCCAATGTGTAAGGCGGAATTCTGAAGGTTTTTTATTGATTCAACCTTATTGTCGGCACGAGTCAACTAAAGACCCCTTTCACTGATCCATCAACCTCTTTAAAGGAGGTCACGATGCCCCGAATCAATGCTCTGAAACATTACCCTGAAAAAGACAATCAGCCGATAAACCGCTCATGGAGCAGGAGGGAGGTGCTTATGGTTCTTGGCGCGGCAAGCGCTGGCATCCTCGGGATAAGATTTCCTGGTCTGAGCGCCCTGGCCCAGACCATGGCAATGCCAGGGCGATCCGCCGTCCGGATGGGGACCCGGAGGTAACAGTGCGGCCCTTGCAGAGGCCTTTAAGGGGATCACAAATGGCGGGACTGTAATCCCGGATCTGTTCCCTATTTACCGAACAGGGGTTTCCACCGGGCCGATTTTGATCGCCGCAAAGACATTTATTTCGTCCCTGAATGAATCCCAGCGATCTGCCGCTCTGTTTGCCCTGGAGGATGATGAATGGCGCAAATGGAGTAATGTGGATATGTACCGGAGGCAGGGTGTAAGCCTCAATGAAATGACCGACACTCAGAAAAAAGGGGCATTCGGGCTGCTGGGCGGTGCGCTCAGCGCAAAGGGTCTGGAACTGTCGAGAAATATAATGAGATTAAACACCACCGAAGGTGAGTTGCTAAATCAACTCAGCAGGTTTAACGAAAGTCTTTACTGGTTTACTATCATGGGTACACCCCATGAAACCGAACCATGGGGCTTTCAGCTTGACGGGCATCACCTGATTATCAATTACTTTATCCTTGGCGATCAGGTTGTCATGTCCCCGGCATTTTTCGGTTCGGAACCGCCTGTGGCCGTATCAGGGGCATACAAAGGCATCAGCGTGCTTCAAAAGGAGCAGGAATATGGTTTGGCGATGATCAACGCCCTGTCCGATGAACAGCGCAGCAGGGCAATTGTCCGGACCGGCAAGACCGGCAATAACCTCGTTGCCGGGGCCTCTAGGTCAACTGCTGCCTTCCGGCGTGCCGACGCGAAACCATATTCATGCCATAATGCGGACTCCTAACGGTAATGATTACGGCAAGGCCCTTTTGCGCCGGCATTTACTGACACACCCGCATCACACTGCAGCGGAGTAAAAAGGGATTGGATCTTCCGGTGAAATGCAATATGTGCCTGAGTAATATAACATTCCGACAGTGGCAATATCCAGGACTTTATTCTTACTGCCTCAATATGTGGAAATAATATTATTCATTAACCATAAAAACAAGGAGGCCGACATGAATAAAAAGGAAACAAACAATTCATCCGTTGAATTAAGCCGTCGCAGTTTTCTAATTGGGTCCGCAGGCAGTGTCGCCTGGCTTGCTGTGGGCGGCCTTTCAATGGCTTCAGAAATGCAAGCTCCTCATGTTCTCCCCGCCCTGCCCTATGCCGAGCTTGACCTGGAGCCTGTCATATCAACTTACACGATCGGTTTTCATTATGGGAAACATCACAAGGGCTATGTGGACAACCTTAATAAACTTGTAACAGGGACGGAATATGCCGGCATATCTCTGGAAAAGATCATTGCGGAAACCGCAGGAAAAGCGGATAAGGCCGCGATCTTCAACAATGCCGCACAGGTATGGAACCACACATTCTACTGGCAGGGACTCAAGGCAAATGGAGGCGGCGAACCCCCTGCCGCATTGAGGCAGAAAATAGAGGAATCCTTCGGCAGCGTTGACGCCTGTAAAAAAGAGCTTGCCGCAGCGGCCGTTTCTCAGTTCGGGAGCGGGTGGGCCTGGCTTATTCTTGAAGGAGACAAGATCAAGACGGCAAAAACCTCTAATGCCGATAGCCCCCTGACAACCGGCAGAAAGCCGCTATTTACTATTGACGTTTGGGAGCACGCCTATTACCTGGATTATCAAAACCGTCGTTCAGATTATGTTAACGCTTTGCTGGACAAGTTGATCAACTGGGAATTTGTCTTGCGGAACATCGGCTGATGGCTGGCATATTTGGATGCATGTAATCTTAAATAGTTGTTAAGTAAAAAGATTAATTGTCAATGCTAAAACATCCTCAATTTTAAAACACAACAAGTGATGCAACGAAAGGAGGAAACATAATGAATGAAGATAGCAAGCACCCGGAAAAGGGCAACATTCAAGAACACATGGCGGGCAGAGGCAGGTCGAACCGGGACTGGTGGCCGAACCAGTTGAGGCTGGATATCCTGCACCAGCATTCCTGCAAGTCCAATCCTATGGGCAAGGATTTCAACTACGCTGAAGAATTCAAGAGTTTAGACCTGGCCGCCGTGAAGAAGGATCTTCTGGCCCTGATGACCGATTCTCAGGACTGGTGGCCGGCGGACTTCGGGCACTATGGGCCCCTGTTCATCCGAATGGCATGGCACAGCGCCGGCACGTACCGGAAAGGCGACGGTCGCGGCGGCGCAGGGGGCGGCAATCAGCGCTTTGCTCCCCTCAACAGCTGGCCCGACAACGTCAATCTGGACAAGGCGCGCCGGCTGCTTTGGCCGATCAAACAGAAATATGGCCGGAAGATTTCATGGGCCGATCTGATGATCCTTGCCGGCAACGTCGCACTGGAATCAATGGGATTCAAGACGTTCGGTTTCGCCGGCGGGCGCGAGGACATCTGGGAGCCTGAAAAAGACACCTACTGGGGCGCTGAAGAAGAGTGGCTGGGCGACAAGCGTTACTCCGGCGACAGAGACCTTGAAAATCCGCTCGCTGCCGTGCAGATGGGTTTGATTTACGTCAATCCGGAAGGCCCGAACGGCAACCCTGATCCGATTGCAGCAGCGCGGGATATCCGCGAGACCTTCGCCCGCATGGCAATGAATGACGAGGAGACGGTTGCGCTCATTGCCGGCGGCCATTCCTTCGGCAAGACCCACGGCGCAGGCGATGCAAAACATGTCGGGCCTGAGCCTGAAGCTGCCGGCATTGAGGAGCAAGGCCTAGGCTGGAAGAGCAGCTTCGGCGCGGGCAAAGGCGCCGACACGATCACCAGCGGCCTGGAAGTCACCTGGACCAACACTCCTACAAAGTGGAGCAACAACTTCTTCCGGATACTGTTCAACAACGAGTGGGAACTGACGAAGAGCCCGGCCGGAGCACACCAGTGGAAGCCGAAGGATGAAAAACGTGCCGGCACAGTGCCTGCAGCGCACGACCCATCAAAGCGTATTGCGCCTTCCATGCTGACCACCGACCTATCCCTGCGGTTTGACCCGGTCTATGAAAAAATTTCACGGCGTTTTATGGAGAACCAGGATCAGCTCGCTGACGCCTACGCCCGCGCATGGTTCAAGCTGACTCACCGCGACATGGGCCCCCGCGCACGTTATCTCGGACCGGAGGTTCCTCAAGAGGAACTCATCTGGCAAGACCCCATCCCCGCCGTCAATCACAAATTGATTGATGAAAAGGACATTGCCTTCCTCAAGGCTAAGATCCTGGCTTCCGGCTTGTCTGTGTCCGAACTGGTTTCAACGGCCTGGGCGTCGGCGTCCACGTTCCGCGGCTCCGACAAGCGCGGAGGCGCGAACGGCGCCCGCATTCGTCTGGCGCCGCAAAAGGATTGGAAAGTCAATCAGCCTGCCCAACTGGCAAAGGTCCTCAAGACCCTGGAGGGAATCCATAGCGCGTTCAGCGGCACACTGTCCGACGGGAAGAAGGTCTCCCTCGCCGATCTGATCGTCCTTGCCGGTTGCGCAGGCGTAGAGCAGGCGGCGAAGAATGCCGGCCAGAGAGTGACGGTTCCATTCACGCCGGGACGCATGGACGCCTCGCAGGAGCAAACCGATGTAGAATCCTTCGCCGTGCTCGAACCGGTCGCGGATGGTTTCCGCAACTACCTCAAGGCCAAATTTACTGTATCGACGGAGGAACTGCTGATCGATCGAGCGCAATTGCTGACGCTGACCGCGCCTGAGATGACGGTTCTTGTGGGCGGCATGCGCGTCCTGAATACCAACTTCGGAAAGACCAGGCATGGCGTCTTTACTAAGCGGCCGGAGGCGCTGACCAACGACTTCTTCGTGAACCTGCTTGACATGGGCACGGCATGGAAGGCGGTGTCGGAAGACCAGGACATGTTCGAAGGGCGTGATCGCAAGACGGGTGAATTGAAGTGGACCGCCACACGCGTCGATCTGATTTTCGGTTCCAACTCCCAGCTCCGGGCCCTGGCGGAAGTCTATGGATGCAAGGACTCACAGGAGAAGTTCCTGCACGACTTTATAGAGGTGTGGAACAAGGTCATGAACCTTGATCGTTTCGACCTCGCCGGATCCTAGCAAAACGTCTTCGATGGCCTTTACCGATGATGGGGGATGTATATGAAAATGTTAATATAATTAAATGATTTCATAATTTCATGTACATCCCTTTTTACTAAGGAAGTTGTATGAGAAAAATTGGTTTCAGGGTAAAATCATGATCATAATAATTTGAATGGGATCTATCTGGTGAACGAAAACAACCTTGATCACAAACCGGCAGGCATATCCAAAGAAAAGACCACACTCTATGTCCTGATCCGTGGCCCTTCTTACGGTTCCCTGGACTTTGAGGCCCGTGAGGCTATTCGGACAGGCATCCGGGAGAAGATCAGATATAAAAAGATGCTGTTTTTACAGGCGATACTGTAAAGGCATCAAAGAGACATTGATATCGACCTACTTTGTCCCCCCGCTAAGCTGTGCCCTGATTGCTCTAACCTGTTCATAGTCTTTAAACCTGTAGATCTTATTTATTATATAGCTGTCTTCGAAGCCGTCGTCATTAACGAGAACATTGTTATAACCCGGCCAAATCATATAACCAGTGTTGGAGATTTGAATAGAGTTGCTGAAAGGCAATCTATTGGATTTGATGTCTAAAATAATCAGATAATAGTTGTTTGGGCTGGTTTGTAAAATAAAAGACTGATTGTCGACAGCAGCCCAACTCATCAAGCTAAATTTGAAGATATGGGGGACATTTTCCAATTGATTGTCAAGGTTGTATTTTTCCGGGATGCGCACCGGCGCTGTAGAGCACGCTGATACAAAAAGAAGTGCAATAAGAAGTCTGACCGATTGTCTTATTGTTTTCATAAATTACCTCCTTTTAATCAAAGGTTTTTATGGAGCTTTGCTGTTAAATTAATCATTTATTTTTAACTTTCTACATCTTTTACACATTGTTTTAATGGATGATAACCATATTTAAATACTGGGTGTTTTGAGAACATTGTCAATTTTTCAGTTTGAGAAGCGGACTGTAAAAAGACTGTTTTTATCGTTTCAGTATTGACATCAAAAAAAAACCATGACAATTAAAGTATATAAGTTGTTTGATATGGCGGTCGAATGCTATAATCTTTTTTAAATGTAAACTGCGGCTGTTAATTAAGACTGCGTTTCACGTTTAAAGCAAAGGTCTTCTGAGAAAATTAGTTAAACTTCAACTTTTCTTATTGGATCTCAAAATATGACGCTAAAGAGAAAGGGGGACCCATGATAGACAGCAATATTAAAATTAGACTCCTGAAGGCTGACGATTTTGACTCTGTGGTTAAGATCGACGAGAAATTTTTAAAGTTTTCCCGTCAGGAATATTTTGAACTGGAATTTGAAAAGCTTTTTCAATCAAAAGACTATTTGCCCGTATCTCTGGTGGCAGAGGAAAAAGATGGAAAGGTGGTTGGATTTGTTATAGGGGAACTTTTTATGGGAGAAGACGGAGCTTTCCCGGAAGAAACAAGCTTGGAAATCATTGGTGTTGATCCTAATTGCCAGCATAAGGGTGTCGGCGAACTGTTGATTAATGCATTTATGGATCATTTGAGAAAGGTTGGCGTTCAAAAGGTAAACACCCTGGTAAACTCTAATGATTATAGACTTTTTAATTTTTTTAAAGCAAATAAATTCAGTTCCACTAAAAAAGTTCACCTGGAACGAAGCCTTTGATTAAGATTAAAAACTCGACAATCCCAGCCTTTCCTGCAAGGCATAGATGATCATTTTGAAAAAAGAGTCATCCTGATATGCAACATAATCGGTTGTATAGATTCCCTTCTGATTTTCCCATATGCGATTAAAGTAATTGTCCGCATCCTTAAAAACCTGATTGCCTTTGTTGCCCTTGACCATGACATCAAGCTCAAGATTATAATTTCTAAGATTGCGGCGTGTGAAATTTGCTGAACCGAGAATTACCATCGATTCCCCTCCATGCGTTATGAATATCAGTTTACTGTGGAACTGTTCTCCCATCGTGTTGTACCATCGAACCGATATCTTGCCTTTTGTCCTGCTTGAAAGCTCATGGGCAACAGGCCGGTTTGGGATGCCTGTCTTTTTATAACCAAAGGCATCCTTGTTGGGGTCCAGGATCATGCGTATGTTTACAGCTCGATCTGCGGCATCTTTAAGGGCGTTTATGATATCGCGTTCCGAGAGGTAAAACATTGCTATACTGATATTATCTCCGGATGTTGTGATGTTGATCTCATTGATAATTGACCTGTAGATGGCTTGTTCAGTAAGCGCCTGTACAAGTAAAGCCTTTTCTGTTTCAGGGGATTCAATAATGCCGGTCTGTGACAACTGCCCATGGGAAAATGATGCCACGCCTTTTTCCATGTTGTAGAGATCAAGGGCAATTGCCCCTCTGACCTCCATTGCTACGTTTGAATGAAAGGAACTGGCATCGTGGGGATTTGCGGACATTATTACAGAGACATATGAATCGCCGGTATCAGCCATAAAAATTTTTCTGTGATTGGCCTTGAAGTTGATCAGCTCAAGATAGCCTCTTAAACTGACATCAGGTTCTGATCTTGAGAATGGATGCGGGAGCCATCCCCCGGGTGAATTGCCGAACCACTGTATAAAGGTCCGCCATAGGGCGGAGTAGAGGGGGTTGCTGTCCCGGAGAGGTTTCAGATCGGTTGTTATCACATTAATGCCGTGTTTCTTTAATTTTTCCATCTCAGGTGAAACGGCTCCGCCATAGACGGTATTTATAGGATCTGTAATTACGTCAATTCTGATGGCCGGATTTCTTTTTTTAGCGTCAATAAGGTGTTCAACCAGCTCCTGCGATAAACTCCTGAAATTTGAATTTGCGTTGCCCAGGTATGAATTAAAGAGGAACATATCGATGAGTATGTATTTCTCGGCCCCTCGGATATGGGTGAATACCCTGTCAAAGATATGCTGTTCATGAACCATGGCCCCATCCTTTTCATATGTAAGGTCGTAAAGAAAATTCACATCTCCTGATGCTGTCGGTCTTTCCTCTCCTGAATAATCAACGCCTTCCGGCAGGGGTTTGTGTGTCTGAAAGACTCCGACAGCAATAAGCCACAGGATGATAATGCCGAGTATTCTGATCAAGTGTTTTTTCATTTGATATAGCTGATCCTGTAAAATGGGATGTCTGTGTGTCCAAGAGCCAAGGATATATGTTATCGTTTTTTATTAATTTTTGATGATAGTCATAGATGATTTGTCGTCTGATGTAAATAATTTCTTATTGATCGCTTATGTAAAAAAGGAGAACCGCTGATCAGGATGGGTTCCCGAAATGAAAGGCTATTGATTAACCTTGCTTCCTTTGACCTTTACAATTAATGGATATCGCAGTAAAAA
>Ga0153915_10002114_pt1 | contig 18252 bp, 23 predicted proteins | sample Opewatmetagenome_2_FD_107003 | JGI IMG/M metagenome (GOLD analysis project Ga0153915, IMG submission 107003) | Freshwater wetland microbial communities from Ohio, USA - Open water 3 Core 3 Depth 3 metaG | ecosystem: Environmental > Aquatic > Freshwater > Wetlands | place: USA: Ohio, Lake Erie...
CCGGCTCCCGCCCCTAGGTCCAGAACTACCTCACCCGCTTTGAGGTCTGCTATGGCGGTGGGGCTACCACACCCCAACCCCATGATTGACTCTTCCGGAATATGCTCCAAATCCTCTGTCGAGTATCCGATAACCTTAGCTTGCAACAAGGAGCTGGACCCGCAGCCACAGCTTGGGCAGCAGCTCTCTTGGTCTTGCTTAGCTATCCGGGCATATCTCCCCTTCACTGCCTTCTTGATTTCCTTTTCTTTCATGATTCACCTCCTGACATTGGCATGGCAATAGCTCTTTCATCAGAGCTTCGCAATCAATAATTAACCTGGCTAATCTAGCATCTGTAAGCTTATAGTAGACCTTTTGAGCTTCTTGTCTCTCTTTCACAACATTGCATTGCTTGAGAGCTCTCAGGTGATGCGAAATGAGGGACTGCTCCTTATTCAGAACGCTGGTGAGTTCACCGACGCACCTCTCACCCTTAGCCAGCAGCCTAAGTATTTCGAGTCTAGTCGGCTCCCCAAGGCACCTTAGGAATTTTGCCTGGTCCTCAGCAGTGGTCATATGAATCTCCGTTTATATAAATCATAATTCATATATACGGAAATGTCAATATATCTTGGATGGGATAGAGCCTAAGATGTCTAACAAAGCACCAAATAAGCAGAAAACTATTTCTTTACCTAGAACCACATAGTGCCGTCGACTTCAAGGACCAGGTCATTCAGTGTGGCGGCTCCGACAACTTTGGCCTCTGGTATGAAGTCTCCCCTTCCCATGCCAAGCAATTGGGTACTCTGTTCACAGACCATCAGTTTCACCCCGGACTTTATAGCTTGATCCATTATCTCCTTCAGGGTGGGGAAGTTGCCCTCTTTGACTGTCTCTGCCATGCCTTTCTTTACCACCGTTATCCCCAGCCCAAGGAAATAGACTGTAGCGTCAATATCCATTGCCTTGGCTGTCGTGGCCAGGACGAACGGCGAGTAAAGACGCTTTGGTGAATCGACACCGCTTGTTTGAACGTAGAGAATATGCTTTTTCTTAGCCATCGTTAACCTCCTATTTCGTTTTTTGGATGAGGAATCTCATACCTTCACTGGTCTTATCTATCTTAAGTATCTTCTGCCCCGTCCGCTTGGCCCAAGCCTTGAGGTCCTCCTCAGCAGCGGGGTCATCTGCCAGTACTTCCAACACATCACCAATGGCGAGTTTGTCCATTTCCTGTCGGGTATTCAGCACGGGCGCAGGGCAATAGAGTCCTACGCAATCCAAGGTGTGATGAGCCTGCTTTTGTGACTGGGAATTTGCCATAATTCAACCCCCCTGGGGCCATAATCTTCTCCCTTCTAGGTAATACTAGCCCTTAATCTCAATCCCACAATGAGGGCACACTCTTTTCTCGCGGGGTAGAGGCTTTCGGCACCCGGGACAATAGAATACGGTCACTCGGCAAGCCCGGCAGTAAGGGAAATCTGCCTGCATAATCTCCTCGTCACAGTATGGGCAAAGAAGATGCCCCTTTTTCTTCTGTTGCTTTGCCATTACTTCTTTCCTCCTCCTTTCTTCTTGTCCAGATAGTCTCTTATAGCTTTGTTTAGAGCTTGGGCACCCAGGTTAGAGCAGTGAAATTTTTGCTTGGGTAATCCCTTCAGTTCATCAGCCACTGCGCGGGGAGTAATCTTCATCGCTTCCTCCAACGTTTTGCCCTTGGCCATCTCGCTCACCATGCTGGAAACAGCAATGGCCGCTCCACAACCAAAAGTCTTGAATTTAACATCCTCTAATTTGTCATCCTTGACCTTAATATAAAAGGTCATCATATCCCCACATACTGGGTTGCCTACCTCCCCGACGCCATCAGGGTTCTCAATCTCTCCAACATTGCGGGGGTTCATGAAGTGCTCCATTACCTTTTCACTGTAAACTGGCATACTACTTGCCTCCTTTGCCGGTTTTGATGAATTTAGCATAAAGGGGTGACATCTGTCGCAATCTATCCACAACACGGGTCAGAACTTCAAGGACATAGTCTATATCTTCGGAGGTATTATCTAAACCAAAACTGAAGAGGAGAGAACCCTGGGCCAGTTCATGAGATATTCCCATTGCAATGAGCACATGCGAAGCTTTAAGCGCTCTTGAGGTACACGCCGAGCCACTGGTAACAGCCACCCCCTCGCTGTTCAATAACATGAGCATAGCTTCGCCTTCGATGAATTCCACACAGAAGCTGGCATGCCCGGGCAGGCGATTTCGGGGATGACCTGTAACCACTACATGTTCGATCTTATTTGGTAATTCTGTCAGCAAGCGATTACGAAGCTGGGTAAGGTGCTTTATTCGAGATGCCATATTGATTCTGGCCAACTCGGCTGCCTTGCCCAGGCCAACAATGGCCGGGATATTCTCTGTGCCAGCGCGCCGTCCTCCCTCTTGCACACCGCCATCAAGGAATGGCATGATACGGACTCCTTTTCGTACCCACAGGACACCAACTCCTTTTGGACCGTAAAACTGGTTCCCTGCCAGGCTCAAAGCGTCTACACCCAGCTCCTTCACATCGATAGGAATCGTTCCCGCAGTAGCCACGGCATCAGTGTGGAAAACCACGCCTTTTTCCTTGGTGACTTTGGCAATCTCCTTTGTCGACTCAATAGTGCCCACCTCGCCGTTGGCGTGCATGATGGACACCAGCACGGTGTCTTTCCTCAAGTTCTTGCGCACATCATCGGGATCAACCATACCATACCTGTCTACTGGAACTAAGCTCAGTTCAAAACCCCATTTCTCAAGGGTCCTTGCTGAGTGCAGCACCGAGAAATGCTCAATAGCTGAAACCACCACATGCTTGCCTTTGTTTTGTTGAGCCAAAGCCAGCCCTTTAACAGCGAAGTTATTGCTCTCAGTACCGCTGCCCGTGAAGATTGTTTCCTCGGTGTCGGCTCCAATAAGCTGGGCCACCTGATCGCGGGCATCTTCCATAGCTTCCCGTGCCGTATCGCCCCAGCTATGAAGACAGGATGGGTTACCAAAGTCCTCTCCCAGAAAGGGCAGCATCGCTTCACGAACCTCAGGGAGAAGGGGAGTAGTTGCGGCATTATCTAAGTATACCTTCCTCATAACGACACCTCCTTAATGGTATCTCTTGCAGCCAATTATCTCAAATTGTGATGAGAACTACAGGGGGGTTTAAGGATAAAGCTGATTTCCCTCGTCATCCTCAACTAGTATGGCTGATTCAGGACAGCTCTTGGCTGCCTCGAGCAGAGTATCATCGTCCACAGAGGCGGTGTCGAGAACTACAGCCTTGTTCTCTTCATCGAGTTCGAAGACCGTTGGCGCATAGGCGACGCAATTACCAACTCCAATACACAAATCTCTATCTACTCTTACCTTCACGGTGCACCCCCTCAATAACTTGCCGAGAATTGTTTACTTCTTCAACTAAGTTCTGTTCTGGTACGTTACAGACTGCAATTCGTTTTTAGAAGAATCTGCCTGCCTAGACTACTCGTTTCAACTGTGCCACACCCTACGCTATCGTCTGGACGGACTCTAGCATCCTGTTATAGCTAGTTTCTAAAAAGATTATTCTCTCAGAACCCTTTGCGAAGAAATCGGCTATGCCTCATCCCCCCTCCCATGTAGTTTCAGGTGCTCTTTGCGCATACACTTATCCATAACCACCATGAGCCCGGCTTCCCTGGCCTGAGAGGCTGCCTCCTCATTTATCACGCCCTCCTGCATCCACACTGCTTTTGCTCCTATCCTGATTGCTTCTGCCACAATTGGCGGCACCTCTTCAGAGCGGCGAAAGATGTCGACCACGTCTATTGACGTTGGAACTGAGGCAAGGTCAGGATAACAAATTTCTCCCAATACCTCTCTCTCCGTTGGATTTACTGGAATTATCTTGTAGCCCTGCTCTTTCAGATAGCTAGCTACTTTGTAGCTTGTTCGGTCGGGTTTTGAGGAAAGCCCAACCACAGCGACAGTTCGACTGGAGTTCAAAATCGTCTCCTCAATGCTCACTCTTCGCTCCCTCGCTGTTTCTCTTTTCAGACCCTATCTTTTGGTCTTCAGAAGTGGGGACATAGCTCTCAACTTGGCTACAACTCGGGGCAATACTTCTAAAACTCGTTGTACGTCCTCCTCGGTATTCTCTCGCCCAAAGGTAAACCTGAGCGAGCCATGAGCTTGCTCGGGGGGAAGCCCCAGCGCCAGAAGAACATGGGATGGTTCCAGGCTTGAAGAAGTGCAGGCTGAGCCAGTAGAAGCACAGACGCCCTCCAAGTCAAGATTCAAAAGCATGGATTCCCCTTCCACAAAATCAATGCTCACATTGACATTGTTGGGCAGCCTCTTCGTAGGATGACCATTTAGACGAGTTTGGCCAATCCGCTCCCCGAGACCTTCGATTAGCTTATCCCGAAGATAAGTCAGGCGTTCTGCTTCCTTGCCCATATCCTGCCCGGCAAGCTCCACCGCTTTGCCTAATCCCACGATAGCAGGAACATTTTCTGTACCGGCTCTTCGTCTCTTTTCTTGCTCCCCTCCATGCATAAGGGGAACTAATTTGGTGCCCTTCCTGACATACAGTGCTCCTACCCCTTTAGGTCCGTACAACTTATGCCCTGAAATGGCGAGCAAGTCCACCTTAAGTTTATCCACGTTCACCGGGATATGCCCCACAGTCTGCACGGAATCGCTGTGAAAATATATGCCTGCTTCACGGGCAATTCTACCTATTTCTTCTACAGGCTCTATGGTACCTACTTCGTTGCTGGCATGCATGACTGAGACAAGGATAGTTTTATCGGTAATCGCTTTCCTGACATCGTCAGGGTCAATCAGGCCATATTTATCTACCGGCACGCAGGTTATCTTGAAACCACTGCTCTCCAGAAACTTGCACACCTCCAGCACCGCATGGTGTTCAATGGGGGTGGTGATGATGTGATTTCCCTTATGCTCGTTAGCGAAGGCAATGCCCTTCAAGGCAGAATTATCCGCCTCCGTTCCTCCGCTGGTAAAAACAATCTCCTCGCTCCGGGCGCCGATAAGTTCCGCCACCTTGGTTCTGGCTTCTTCTATGGCTCCCTTCGCTTCCTGCCCGTAAGAATAGATGCTCGAAGGATTGCCAAAGGCATCGGTAAAAAAAGGCAGCATGGCCTTCACCACTTCAGGGTGAGTTGGCGTGGTGGCAGCATGGTCCAGATATATCCTTCGCATCTAACCTTCTACAATATCTCCGATAACAGGATCAACTCTTACCCCCTTGCCAGTCACCCAGGCAATCCCACGCTCGATATCATCTACTTTCCCCTCCAATTCAAGAACCACCCAGCCCTTATCTCCATTTATATCAGCGCGGCGGATATTAGTCACCACTTTGAACCGCTGGCCAAGGTTGTAAATGATGGGCTCCTTGATTAATTCCGGGGGAAAGGTGAATTTCACTCCTCGTTTGACCATATTGTCCTCCTGATACTTCTTCTAGAGCTGGAATTATAACACGAGTTGAATATTACAGACTCGAGCTCACTTACCCAAAACTTCCTCGAAGGATTCCAAGGTGGGCTGGATTACGAAGGGATGAACTCCCTGGGCTATCACTTCTTGTGTTTTGAGTCCTGCTCCGGTAATGAAAGCCACCGTAAGCTCATCTTTCTTGATTGTCCCTGAGGACACCAACTTCCTTAATCCCGCTATCACTACGCCTCCAGCGGTCTCGGCGAAGATGCCTTCAGTTTCGGCCAGCAGCTTCATTCCCCCAACCACTTCTTCATCGGTGACAGCACAGGTACCACCCCCTGACTGTCGGGCAACTCTCAAGGCATAATAACCATCAGCCGGGTTCCCAACAGCTATAGACTTGGCGATGGTGTTTGGTTTCACTGGGTGCACCTGCAGAATACCTGCCTCAAAAGCATTCACAATTGGGGAACAACCCGCAGCCTGGGTAAGATACATGTGAGTATTGACCGATTGAATCAAACCCAGCATAGAAAGCTCGTCCAGGCTTTTCCATATCCTGGTAAAGAGCAGCCCTGAGGCAGCGGGGGCCACTACACAATCGGGGGCAAGCCACCCCAGTTGCTCAGCTACTTCGTAACCCAGGGTTTTGCTCCCCTCAGCATAGTAAGGTCGGAGATTAATGTTGATGAACCCCCAATTATACCTCTGCGCTAACTGGCTACAGAGGCGGTTGACATCGTCATAGCTTCCCTTAACTGTTACCAGGACCGGGTTATAGACTGCTATCCCTGTCAACTTGCCTGGCTCCACATCAGAGGGAACGAAAACATAGGACTTCATATTTGCTTTGGCAGCGTGAGCTGCCACGCTAGCCGCCAGATTGCCTGTTGAGGCACAGGCCACGGTATCAAAGCCAAATTCTCGTGCCTTGGTGATAGCTACCGAGACTACCCGGTCCTTGAAGGAGTATGTTGGGTTGAGGCAGTCATTTTTTATATAGAACTTATCCAGCCCCAGTACCTGCCCCAGGTTATCAGCCTTAACAAGAGGAGTCAATCCTGTACCAATGTCCACTACATCGCCATCTATAGGCAACAAGTCTTTGTAGCGCCACATACTGGGCGGCCCCTTGATAATCCTTTCCCGGGTTATCGCTTTAGCTATAGACTTATAGTCGTAGCTTACCTCTAACGGACTGAAGCAGAAATCACATAGAGCGAGAGGCTCCAACGGATACTCACGCCCACACTTGCGGCAGCGCAGGGCTATGGCATATGACAAGCTTTCCTCCCTTTGTCTCCTAATTTCATCCAAAAAGACATGCTGAACACGGCACCACGTTGAGAATTATGCTCTTACTCACAATACTGGCAGCGACATCAGTCACCACTACCGTGACTGTGACGTCACCTTCTGTATCCGGGGCAGTCCAGGTAATCAGAGAGCCTTCTCCGGAAATGTCGCCGCCTGTGCATGACCATTCGTAAACCAGTTCACCGCTCGCGTTTGAAGCAACGCACTCAATATAGTACTCTTTTGTTTTCCCGACCTTGTACCCAGTAGTGGTTGCTTTCAAATATTTGGGCTCTTTGGCAGTTACGTTCAAGCCCTCAATAACTGGCGGAGTACCAGTTGCCGCGCTGAGATATTTCGACGTTGTGTCTTCCTCACCATGACCATCGGTGACCACAACTGTGACTTGGTATACGCCAACTTCTCCAGGGGCGGTCCAGATAACTTCAGATCCCGTGCCAGTAATACTACCTCCGCTGGCCGACCATTCATAGCTCAGCTCATCACCATCAGGGTCTGTAGCGTTACAGGTCACCTGGAGACTACCTGAAGGAGTGGTCCAGTCTGCATCGGCTACCAGGCTGTTAATGTATGGCGGCTCATTGGCTCTCACTGTGATGGTTACTTGTTTCGTGGCTTCGCCACCGCGGCCATGGGTCACCGTGACCGTAACATCATAGGAACCTGCAGAGTCAGGAGCGGTCCAGGTAACCATAGCTCCTTCCCCATTTATTTCGCCTCCGCTAGTCGACCAGCTATAGCTTAGCTCACCGCCCTCAGGGTCTGAAGCATTACACGTCACCTGGAGACTACCCAAAGGAACGGTCCATTCTGCCTCAGCTTCCAGGCTGGCGATAACTGGCTGTTGGCTGTTGCAAGATAAGGCTAGGAATAGCCCTGCCACCGCCACAATTACCGCCGATATTATCACCAGGCTCTTCTTCTTTGCCCCCCCTCTGCTTAATTCGAGCTCTCTTTCCCTCCTCGTTGTTTTTTTGGTCACCATTTAGTCTGTCCTCCTTGTCTGGTGTAATAAAGACTCGACTCCACGAATTCCTTTCGTTTACTCTTTAAGGTCACCCAGGTTCAAGGGTATCTTGATACGCAGCTATGAGGTCAGTGCTGTTTATCACTATGTTGCCATCCCTTATTTCATATGGAACTGAGGCTTTGGGGTAACCGACACACGCTCCCGCGATTCCTTCGCCTGTTTGTGCCTTGAAAGTAGTCGCGCACCTATCACATACTAAGATGGCTTCGTTAAGAGAGAAGCCTGTTGACTGACATGGCGGGCAAACATTTGCCCGAACATAGATTCCTCCATCCAACACATATGCCATGAAAGTCATGTTGTCGTCTTGCGTCTCTACCTTAAAGCTGACGTTCCAATTATTTTCGACTTCAGTTACCGGAATAGATACAGTGACACCCGTCACCTGGGGGTCAATCAATGTTGCCTTTATTGGTCCCGATGGCGCTGGATTAGAGGTTGGGTCAGAACAGCCAACAATGATTAATGCTAGGGAGACTAATAGCGCTCCTATTATTGTTCTTCTTAACATCTGTTTATTCTCCTTCCTGTTCAAATGAATCTTTTATCTATCCTCTCTTTCTTGACTACTCCTTTATGCACTCCCTGCCTCACTATCGTCATACTCTATATGCCGCTGCAGCAACTCGGAGCTCTGGGTTTGTCAGTGCTGCCGCAACAACCGGGAGCAGTTGTTTTGTCAGTGCCATTGTGGCAACTGGGAGCAGTGGCTTCGCCTGGCTGTGTTGGGTTGACAGTGTCCTGATACGCAGCTAGCAAATCAGAGCCTTTCATTACTATACTGCCATCCCTTATCTCATATGCAACTGCTGCTTTGGGATAAGCGACACAGGCTCCGTTGATTCCTGCACCTGTTTTTGCGTCAAAAACAGTCCCACAAGTATCACAGACCAGAGTACTCTGCCGGAGAGAAAAGCCTATTGACCGGCATGGTGGGCAAATATTAGCCCGAACATAGATCTCTCCGCTCAAGTCATAAGCCATGAAGGTCATATCTTTATCCTGCGTTGTAAACTCAAAGTGCATTATCTTGTCGTTTTCAACTTCGCTTATTGGAATAGATATGATATCGCCAAGCACCTGCGGATTAATCCACGTCGCTTCTATTCGCTGGCTATTTTGTGTGCCATTATCACTACATGCAACTATGCTTGAAACCAGTATGACCAACGCGAGGATGAGTGTTATCCTCTTCAACATTTGTTGCCTCCTTCTTGACTAGTCTTGTCCACAATCTGACCATCTTGGAGAACTACCATTTCTTTGGCATACCCCGCTATCTCAGGGTCATGAGTGACCATAACAATACTGCGACCCTCTCTGTTCAGTTGACCGAATAAAGCTAAGATTTCCTTTCCCGTTTTCCGGTCCATATTACCTGTTGGCTCGTCCGCTAGAATAAGAGACGGCTCACTAACCAGAGCCCTGGCAATTGCTACCCTCTGTTGCTCGCCGCCGCTTAACTGGCTGGGCTTATGTTCAGCCCTTTTTTCTAGCCCCACTCTTTTCAAGATACCCAATGCCTTCTGGTCTTTATTATTCGCCCCGTAGAATGTCAAAGGCAAAAGGACATTTTCAAGAGCAGTGAGCGACGGAATCAGATGATATTGCTGAAAAACGTAGGCAATTTTGCCCCTTCTTATATCAACAAGGGCATTCTCATCCAGGCTGTCGATGCGTTCACCATCTAAAACCACTTCGCCGCTGGAGATATGGTCCAGACCGCCGATGATATTCAAAAGAGTTGACTTCCCACTTCCGGAAGGACCCATAATGGCTATGAAGTCGCCTTCATTCACAAGAAGGGAAACGTTATTTAGGGCAACTACTCTAGCTGTCCCCGCTCCGTAGACTTTTGATATGTTTTTGATTTCTAGCATTTTGCTACCTCACAATGACCTGAAAGAATCAGCGACCTTGATTTTGGAGGCGCGAAAGGCAGGGTACACACTCGCTATGACAGCAATAATGGTAGCCAGAGCCAGTGAAGGGAGGAAATACTGGGGAACATAAGTGACGGCTACACCCCCAAAAATCAGCGGCCCGACTATATATGCGAGCAGAGTTCCAGTTACATATCCAACCAAACCTCCTGCTACCCCGACGATAACTGCCTCGTAAAAGAAAATCTTCATTATCTGATTGCGTGATGCTCCCACTGCTTTCATTATGCCGATGTCCTTGATTCTTTCGTGAACCGAGGTTGTCATGGTGTTGACCACACCAAAGCAGCCAACAGCCAGTGTGATTGCAGCCAGGGCGAATAGAAACTTGCTTACCTTTTCCAGCATACCCATCTCGGTCTCAGCTATTTGCGTTACCGCAACTGCCCGAACCCCCGGCATGTTCTCGTTGATGGCACTGGCAATATCTGATGTAGGACATGCATTACACAGTGCACGAATGTCCGTTGAGGAAATCAATCCCTCTTTATCGAACGCGTTCTGTGCCGTTTCCAGAGGAACAAAAACTTGATAATCTTCGTTTGAACCTGTCTCCTCAAGAATTCCGGCGACGGTTACCTCTCCTCCATTAAGTGTAATTTTGTCGCCCACATTGAATCCCAGTAGCTCAGCGGCTATTGCCCCAACCAGTGCCTCATCTGGGGCTTCGAAGTACTTCCCTTGTGCGACTCTCCACCATGTCTTGAGTTGGCGCTCCTCTTGAGGGTCTACTCCAACTACTATCACAGACGTTCCATTTACCTTGGTGTTCATGTAGAGTTTCGGGGCAATCGTGGCAATATCTCCCTCGTCTTCGATATTCAATGCCTCTCTTATCTTGCTATCTGCTATCTGTCTGATCTCCGGCAATTTGTCCTCAGAAATGTAATTCTCGCCAATTGCCAAAGTGCCGAGACTTAAACCCCCTAATCCTATATCAATATCGCTTATCGCAGGCATGACCATTAAGTTGGCACCGTATTTTTCCAATTGTCCATAGATATTCGTCTGCCCGGCAAGAGCGATTGTTAGCACGGCGATGATTGTTGTAATACCGATAACCACGCCCAGCGAGGCGTACAGCACCCGTTTTTTTCTTCTCATAATGTCTTTCACAACTACCTGGTATAGTTTCATCAACCCTCCTTCACAGGCGATTGAGCGCCTGCTCTAGGTCCTCAGTCGAATCGTCAATATTTGCCAACGTGTGACGTCCTTAACAACTGTCTGGTACAGTTTCATCAGATCCTCCTTTACAGGCGATTGAGCGCCTGCTCTAAATCCTCGATCAAATCGTCAACATTTTCTAAGCCAACCGACAACCGAATCAGTCCATTGGTAATCCCCGCCCTTTCCCTATAATCTTTGGGCATTGAGGCATGACTCATGGTAGCTGGATGCTCGGCAAGGGAAGTGATGCCGCCCAGCGATTCCGCCAGGGAAAAGACCTTGAGCCTCCTCAAAAAGGTATTAACGCCTTTAATACCACCTGTTAGTTCACATGACACTACTCCGCCGAATCCCTTCATCTGCCTCTTGGCGATTTCGTGTCCGTTGTGGGACTCGAGACCAGGATAGAGCACCCTCTTTACCTTGGGATGTCCCTTAAGATAGTTTGCCACAGCAAAGGCATTCTCCTCATGTTGCTTCATCCTCACAGGGAGAGTCTCAATCCCTCGGAGCACCAGCCAGCAATCGAAGGGCGAAGCACAAGTCCCCATGGCGTTAAGTAAAAATTGCACCTTCTGGCTTAGTTCACCGGTGGTGGTCACCACGGCGCCACCGACAACATCGCAGTGTCCGTTGAGATACTTGGTGGTAGAGTGGACAACAAGGTCAACTCCGTATTCAATCGGTCTTAAGAAATAGGGGGTGGCAAAGGTACTATCTATTACTGTCAGCAACTTGTGTTTCTTAGCAATATCAACCACCATCTCAATGTCGACGATGTTGAGCAGTGGATTTGAGGGAGTCTCTAACCACAACATCCTGGTGTTGGGCCTTACTGCCTCCTCGATGCTCTTCCTATTGTCCATTCTCAGGAAAGTGAACTCCAGCCCGAAGTCACTCATCACATCCTGAAATAATCTGTAGGTTCCTCCGTAGACATCGTCCCCCGAGATTACGTGGTCGCCTGTTTTCAAAAGGTGCATAACTGTCGTCTCAGCCGCCATACCGGTGGTGAAGGCAAAGCCAGCTTTCCCTCCTTCAAGCTGAGCGATAGTATCTTCCAGAACCTTCCTCGTCGGGTTTGCCGTGCGGGAGTAATCCCACCCCCTTGTCTTGCCCACGTCCTCAAACACAAATGTTGATGTCTGGTAGATGGGCACTGATATAGCACCGGTTGAGGCATCAGGCCTTTTCCCTGCGTGAATAGCTATCGTTTCAAATTTCATCTATCCTTCCCTTCTATGTGACACACTGGACTGTTCTGGCACTCTTCGCACTCCAATTGGAGAGTAGAATGCCCGATGCCAAATTTCTGGCTCAGCGTTTGATTAACTTCTGCCACTATTTCGGCACTGTTGCTAACCATCTGGTCCTCGATCAAGAGATGGCAACTCAGTGCATATACGCCAGAGGTAATAGTCCACAGATGAATATCGTGGATGTCTTTCACCCCCTTTAGGTCATTAACGTCACTGGTTATCTGGCTCACATTGAGATGTTTGGGAACCGTCTCCAGGAGAATATTGCTCGCTTCCACAACTAGCCGAACTGCCCCTCTCAGTATTAACACCACGATGAGAATAGTAATGATGGGGTCAGCAAAGCGAAATCCCGTGAGCAGGACTATTAGAGCGGCGGCAATCACCCCGATAGAGGAAACAGCATCCGACCACATATGCAGAAATGTGCCCTTCACATTTAGGTTTTGGAGTCCTCCGGGGCGCAGTATTACCAGACCAATTACATTGGCCAGCAGTCCAATCACTGCTACTACTAGCATCAAACCACCCTGTATTTGGGGCGGCTCAATAAAGCGTCGGTACGCCTCATACGATATGTAGGCGCTTATCAGTATCAATACTATTCCGTTGGTCAAAGCGGCTAGAATCTCGGCCCGGAGATAACCGTACGTTCTGGTTTGGCTTGCTGGCCTCTTGGCAAGGTTAAGCGCAAATAGACTCAGTCCCAAGGCCGCTGTATCGGTGAACATGTGAGCCGCATCACCGATTAGAGCTAAGCTGTTACTCAGAATTCCACCGATAAGCTCGACTATGGCAATTGAACCTGCGATGGAGATAGCAACCAGCAGCCGATGCTGATTGGTCTTTATCATAGGATGGTATTCGTGGGTATGCTCCGTCATCTCGATTACCCGCTCATATACTTCTGGCTCTCTTCCAGTTCATCTTCGTGAGAGACTATCCCCGGCATGAATGGCCATCGTTTCAAATCTCGTATTCCCCCTCCCTGGCTGAATACGCTTCTACCATTATCTTCTCCAGTAGTTCGCCTTTGGGAAGCACTATTCCAGCAGCGCCCTCCAGTTTCCTCAGGCGTTCCTCTAACCTGTCTTGGTTCCCTAAGACAAATCTGATGGCTTCCGCCACAGGGTCAGGTAGATTACCATGCTCTAAATCCATGAGCGGTTTTTGGTGGTCCCCTGTCATCCTTCCTGGAATTCCCACCACCGTAGCTCCAGGCGGCACTGACTTCACTACCACTGAGCCAGCACCAACCCGAACTCTGTCCCCTATTGCGATTGAGCCTAGGGCTACCGCACCGGTTCCCATCACCACATTATTACCGATAGTGGGGTGGCGTTTGCCCCGCTTCAAAGTTGTGCCCCCTAGGACAACCCCCTGGTAAAACAAGACATCGTCTCCAATCTCGGCAGTCTCCCCAATGACTACCCCCGCTCCATGGTCAATAAAGAACCTCTTGCCGATTCTGGCTGCGGGATGAATTTCAATGCCTGTTAGGAAGCGACTGAAGTAAGAAAGGAGACGAGCCAGGAACTGGAGCCTGTGTTGCCAAAGGAGGTGGGCGGCACGGTAGAGCCACAGGGCATGGAGTCCAGGATAGCAGAAGATAACATCTAGCGTGCTCCTCGCCGCTGGATCTTTGGCGAAAACCGTTTGAATATCTTCTCTTACCGTCTTGAACACGATACTGTCCCCTCTTTGATTTATGGGCTTGGTGTTGTCTGATAAAGCTCCTGGAAGAGCCACGTGGACAGGTAGCGCTCTCCAGTGTCAGGTAGGACCACTATGATAAGCTTGTGTTGGTTTTCTGTTCTTTTGGCCACCTGCAATGCTGCCCAGGTTGCTGCGCCTGAAGATACGCCCGCCAATATCCCCTCCTCCTTAGCTAATCTCCTGGACATTATCCCGGCATCTTCATTGGTAACTCTGATAATCTCGTCAACCAGGTCTAGCCTGAAGATTTGGGGCATAAATCCAGCGCCAATACCCTGAATTCTGTGAGAGCCAGGCTTGCCCCCAGAAAGGACTGGGGAATCAGCGGGCTCAACAGCAATAGCCTCAAATTCAGGCTTCCTTTTCTTTATGACTTCAGCAACTCCTGTGATTGTCCCTCCCGTTCCCACACCAGAGACCAGAATATCTACTTCACCGTTGGTATCCCTCCAGATCTCTTCTGCGGTAGTCAGCCGATGTATCTCCGGATTGGCCAGATTGGTAAACTGTTGAGGCATGAAGTAATTGGGATTTTGTGCCACCAATTGCTCAGCTCTCTTTACCGCTCCAGTCATTGCTTCTATTCCAGGGGTCAAGACCAGCTCGGCACCGAAAACACTCAGGAGCTGCCTCCGCTCCAGAGACATGGTATCAGGCATAGTCAGGATGAGCCTGTATCCTCTGGCGGCACAGACAAAAGCCAGGGCGATTCCGGTGTTACCACTGGTGGGCTCGACGATCACAGTATCTTCGTTGATGAGCCCTTTCTCTTCAGCATCAACAATCATTGATACCCCAATCCTGTCCTTTACACTACCCAGAGGATTAAAAGACTCAAGTTTAGCCACCACTTCTGCCTGCACCCCTATGGTTATCCGGTTTAGCCTGACCAGAGGTGTGTTGCCAATCAACTCAGTAGAGTCCCTGGCTATCCCTCTGGTTAGCTTAGGTATCTCGACTGTCTTGTATTGAAGCCTCTTCACATTCTGGTTTTTCTCTGTCATTCCACTTTTCTCCTGATCATAAGCCCAATAATCAGCAAAATGTGTGTCCCATTTTTAAACACATTTTGTCAATTGCATCCTCATCCTCTCCACCTACTTCTACTTGGAAGCCTACTCTTCTTATCATCGTCCCTCCGTACAAAAACTACCGGACACGCTGGATTACAGCACCTAGACTTGCCATTGCGACCTACCTTCGTCAGTGGTTTCCTGCAGGTCGGGCACCTCTCCACATTCTTATTAGCTTTCGTGTCCGTCATTTCAATCTCCTCCGTCATTCAGGCCAATTTCGCGGCAATCCCTCAAGGCCTGAACGGACTTCCTACAAGCTTGCTCAAAGTCGTCCGGGTTACAACTTCACCCTCTGGACCTTGTGCTTTCTCCATAGTCTCCGACGCCTTTTCGTGTCCCGGGACAAACGCTGCTCAAATGTGATACATCCCTGTTTCAGTTTGTTCCTTCTGCCTTTGCCGTGCAACCAGGTCCTGTAAGGTAGTAGAATCCAGAACCTGAATCATTGCGTCCTTGATCTGCATCCAGATGTCGCGGGTGACACAAGAAGCAGAACGGCTGCATACCCTGGGATCATTCACACAGTCAACCGGGGCAATGGAGCCCTCAAGCAGTTGAACAACCTCAGTAAGCTTGACTTCTGCGGGCGGTTTAAGCAGCAAGACACCACCTCGAGCGCCCCGCGTGCTCTTTACCAAACCGCCGGCTATGAGGGGAGTGATCAGATGCTCCAAATACGGCAGCGAAACCTCTTGCCTCCGGGCGATGTCTTTTAGTAGAACCATCCCTTCCCCTTGATGAACAGCCAAATCCAAAAGTGCTCTGAGTCCGTATCTTCCTCTAGTAGAAAGTTTCATTGCCTTCTCCTGAATTGTAGACTAAAATACTCAACTTAGTATATAATAACCTCGGGTGATAAATTTGTCAAGTTTTGAAAAATCAGTGACCTGAGATATGATTCACTGAACAAGGGTGAGCCAGTTGTCAATCACCCTCTGGAGGAAAGAGATGAAGATATTTAATACCCTAACCGGACAAAAGGAAGATTTTCATCACCGCAGCGAAGTGGTAACCATGTATGTCTGCGGAATTACTGCTTATGACAAAAGCCATGTGGGGCATGCCATGACTTACATAATCTTCGATGTAATCAAGCGTTATCTGGGATTCAAAGGTTATAAGATCAGGCACGTGCAAAACTTTACCGACATCGACGATAAGATTATAGAGCGTGCTAACCGGCTAGGCATTCTACCAGCAGAGCTAGCCAATAAATACGTTGACCAGTATTTTGCCGATATGGATGCACTAAATATCCAGCGGGCTGACATCTATCCCAAGGCAAGTGAGGAAATACCAAAAGTTATTGAAGTTACTCAAAGTCTGGTAGTCAAGGGTTATGCTTACGAATCTGAGGGAAGTGTCTACTTCCGCGTTAGGAATTTCCTCGACTATGGCAAGCTAAGCCACCGGAACTTATCGGAGATGATTTCCAAAGCGGGTACCTACGAAGAAAAAAAGGAATATTCGTTAGATTTCGCCTTATGGAAAGCGTCAAAACCTGGCGAGCCATCCTGGGAGAGTCCTTGGGGGATGGGTAGACCGGGGTGGCACATAGAGTGCAGTGTCATGGCGTTGAAGTACCTCGGCGGTAGCATAGACATCCACGGTGGTGGGCAAGACCTTATCTTTCCTCATCACGAGAACGAGATAGCACAATCAGAAAGCTTTAGCGGAGTTGTTCCCTTCGTTCGATACTGGCTGCATAGTGGATTAATGCAGCAGGACAAGCAAAAAATGAGTAAGAGTGCCGGTAATTTAGTAAGCATTAAAGACGCACTAAGCCGCTTTAGCTCTGATGCCATTCGGCTTTTTGTCCTTGGCTCACACTACAGAAGTCCACTTGGCTACAGTGAAGAGGCCTTGGAGGCAAGCGAGAGGGGTGTAGAAAGGCTTCGCTCGGCACTGGGTCAAAAAAGTAGTGAGGAAGAAGAGCATGCTATGCTCGATGCGAAGCCCTTCGAACAGAGATTTGTCGAAGCCATGGACGACGACTTCAATACTGCGCAGGCAATAGCAGTACTCTTCGAATTGACGAGGGAAATAAACAGGGGCGCTGAACAAGTTGCAGATATAACTGAAGCGCAGCATACCCTCCTGAACCTAGCAGGTATTCTAGGGCTTACTTTAAAGGGAAAAACACAGACCACATCTGACACGGAAGCCTTTATCAGTCTCCTAGCATTCACTAGGGATGATTTGCGTCGAAACCAGCAGTGGCAGCTAGCCGATAAAATTAGAGACGGATTGGCCGATTTAGGAATAATCCTTGAAGATACCCCTCAAGGGACAAGATGGAAGCATAGGAGACAACTATTACAGTAAGACCAAAGATCTCCATGGGAATCCTTCTCTTTTGAAGAGAGAGGATAGGTGAGGATGTATTCCCCCTGTTACCTCCAACCCACTATAAAATTGCCACATCTCCATAAATCTTAACGGGATTTTAGCATTTGAATGTTACAATTCAAAGGTCAGATGTCAAAAATCGAAACGACGATTCAAAATGTAAAGCGTTTAGAAGCGGGACTGATGAATCAGGCAACTACAAGGATTTGGAGACCAAAAAACCAAGAAAAGAGATCGTCCTGTGATATAGTATATGGAGACTAAGTTGCTGGAGGCAACTGGTTGTTGACCGGTTGCTTCCAGCATTAGTGGTTAGCCCTGCTGAAATTGGAGCAGCCGCAAACTAAGAAGAAGATTGATACGCAGTGAAAAGAATTGTCTTCCTGATTATGGCCAGTCTTTTGGTGATAGGGTCGGTACTACCGGGCTGTGGTGGAGCAAAACCCGAGCCAGTACTCTGTGCCTTCGAAGGTGGGAAGATTAACATCGGCATAGCCGGGGAACTGAACGCCACGGCTGGTGCCATGCAATGGGCAGGCGCCACCCTGGCACAGGAGGCAATCAACGGTAATGGTGGGGTAGACATAGACGGCGTATCTTATGTTTTGGAGTTGGTCCCCATAGAGACCGGCGAAGAAACCGTGGATCCTACTGGTCTCACTGGCGTATCGGCTCTTACGGCAGCGATAGACGGCGTGGACTTCATCCTCGGCGGTTTCCGAACAGAAGCCGTTGGGGTCTACCGAGATGTGGCTATAGAGAAAGGGGTGATCTTCATCAACTGTGGCGCTGCCACGGAGGCACTACAACACAGTGTAGTTGACGATTACGCGGCCTACCGGTTCTGGTTCAAGGGAACGCCGTACAATGAATATTTCATGGGGCAGAGCGTTGTTAGGATACTAGGGACTGTTGCAGCG
>Ga0153915_10002115_pt1 | contig 18250 bp, 15 predicted proteins | sample Opewatmetagenome_2_FD_107003 | JGI IMG/M metagenome (GOLD analysis project Ga0153915, IMG submission 107003) | Freshwater wetland microbial communities from Ohio, USA - Open water 3 Core 3 Depth 3 metaG | ecosystem: Environmental > Aquatic > Freshwater > Wetlands | place: USA: Ohio, Lake Erie...
CCGCCCCTTGCGCCAGCTCGATCACGACGTCGTAGGTGATGCCGGGAAGAATAAGGTTCGATTTGGCCGGCCCGCGGACGACGCCCCCCTTCACGATGAACACATTGGAGGCCGATGCTTCGGTGAGCTGCCCGTCGCGCAGCAGGATCGTTTCGACGGCGCCGACGTCCGCCGAGAGTTGGCGCAGCAGGCAGTTGCCGATGAGCGAGATCGACTTGATGTCGCAGCGCAGCCAGCGAAAATCGGCAGCGGTCACGGCACGCGCGCCCGCTTCGATCAGCTCGGCGGGCGGGTTGACGAGCGGATTCGACATGATGAAGACCGTCGGCTCCACCCCCTTCGGAAAAGCGTGGTCGCGCTTGGCGACGCCGCGCGTGACCTGGAAGTACACGCCCTGGTCCTCGTAAGGCTGATGCGCAATCAGCTGAGCGATGATCTCGCGCCAGCGCTCGCGCGAGTACGGATTGCGGATCCTCACCTCGTGCAGGCTACGCTCCAGGCGCGCAAGGTGCTCGTCGATCCGGAACGGCACGCGCGAATAGACCGGGACCAGCTCGTACACGCCGTCGCCGAATATGAATCCTCGGTCGAGCACCGGTACCGTTGCCTGCTCGATGGGCATGAACTTGCCGTTGAGAAAGATCATCTAGCCCTCGCTACTTCATCCACAAGCGCAGTGTATCCCATGCCCTGCCGAAAATCCCCGCGGTGGCCACTGGCTGGAGCGCGACGAGCGGGTATTCGCCCAGCAGGCTGCCCTGCAACGTGACGCGCAGCACGCCCACGCGCTGGCCCTGGGCGACCGGCGCCACCAACGGCCGCTGCGAAACGAGCTGCGCGGACAGCTTGTCGGAATCGCCCTTCGGCACCGCCAGCATGAGGGCGCCGTCGAAGCCCGCGTTGACGGTGGGCTCGGCGCCTTTCCACACCTGGATCTGTTTGACCGTCTGCCCCTTGTCATACAGCTTGACACTGTCGTAGAACTGGTAGCCCCAGTTGAGCAGCTTGAGCGATTCGCTCGCGCGCGCCTGCTCCGAGGGCGCGCCGAGCAGCACCGATAGCAAGCGCCGCTCGCCGTGCTTGGAGGAAGCGACCAGGCAATAACCCGCGGCTTCGGTGTGGCCGGTCTTTACGCCGTCAACGTGGGGATCGAGCCACAGCAGGCGGTTGCGGTTGCGCTGCGTGATGCGGTTATAGGTGTATTCCTTCTGCGAGTAGTAGCGTGCGTACTCGGCGGGGAAGTCGCGGATTAGTGCGGCGGTGAGCAGGTAGATGTCGTGCGCCGTGCTGTAGTGTTGCGGGTCGGGCAGGCCGGTGACGTTGGCGTAGTGCGTGTTCTTCATTCCCAGCCGGGCCGCCTCGCGATTCATCATCTGCACGAACACGTCCTCGGAACCCGCGACGGTCTCGGCGAGCGCGGTGCACGCGTCGTTGCCCGAATCCACCTCCATTCCCTGGATGAGCTCCCCGACGGTGACAGGCATGCCCGGCTGGATGAACATCCGCGACCCGGGCGCCTTCCAGGCGCGCGCCGACACCTGGATCGTCTGCTCGAGCGAGATCTGCTTCTCGTGCAACGCGCGGAAGACCAGATACGCGGTCATCAGCTTGGTGAGCGACGCCGGCTCGAAGCGCACGTCGGCTTTGTCCGAGGCCAGGATCTGGTTGCTCGACAGATCGGCGAGCAACCAGGAATGGCCGTCGATGCCGGGCGGCTGAGGCGCTGCGGCGCGCGCGATGGTGGTGACGAGGGCGAACAGGAGTGCGATCGAGGTACGTACCATGGTGTAGTTTCTTTCTTTCTGGAAAGCGCCCGCCCGGTGCCTGCGGGCGCGCGGCGGCGGACCGCTATCGGACAACGAATACGGGCTTCAGGTTCATTTCGGTTTCAATGCGCGCCGCGATGGCGCTCGCGTCTGCCTCGCTCGAATACGGGCCGAGATGCAGCTTGTACAGGCTTCCGCTCGCGAGCACGTAAATCTGATCGGTTAGCCACGCAAGCCGCCTATAGACCGCGGCACGATAACTTTCGGCGCCGTCGCGTACCGAAAACGCACCGAGCTGCAGGTAGACGCCGCCCGGCTCCGCGGCGGCGACGGGATCCGCAGCGGCCGGGGCCGCCTGCGCGGATGCCGTCCGGGCCGGCTGCTCGCCCGGGATGATGCTCCGCACCTCGACCGTCGTGCTTCCGGCCGCCGCGTAGCCGAGCTTGTAGGCGGCTGCATAGGACAGGTCGATTATGCGGTTCGAATGGAACGGTCCGCGGTCGTTGATGCGTACCACCACGCTCTTGCCGTTGGCGAGGTTCGTCACGCGCGCGTAGCTCGGGATCGGCAGCAACGGGTGCGCGGCGGTCATCGCGTACATGTCGTAGGCCTCGCCGCTGGAGGTCTTCTGGCCCTGGAAGCGCCTGCCGTACCAGCTCGCGACGCCGCGCTGGGTGAACGGCCGCAGCTCGGTGAACGGAACATAGTGTTTGCCGAACACGTCGTAAGGCTGGTTCGCGCCCCGCACGAGCGGCTCGCGCCTGGGCTGGGCGTCGGCGAGCTTGGCGGGGTACGGCGTGCGCTCGCCCGGCCCGTCGTCCTTGTAATACGCGCCGCGCGTGGCGCCTTCGCTTGGCCGGGTCGGCGCGCCCGCGCATGCGGCGAGGCCCAGCACGACCAGCAAGGCGAGTGCCGGGCGCAGGTTCATGCGCTCTCGTACACCGGCTTGCCCGCGACGAGCGTGTAGCGCACGCGCCCCTCGAGCTCGTAGCCGAGGAACGGGGTGTTCTTGCCCTGGCTCCTGAGCATCCCCGCGCCTATCCGGACCGACGCCTGCGGATCGAAGACCACGACGTCGGCCGGCGCCCCGGGCGCCAAGCGCCCGGATTGCACGCCGAGGATACGCGCCGGGTCGCTCGTGATGCGCGCCATCGTCTTGGCGAGAGGCAGATTCCTCAGCGCGCCCCACTTGAGCGCGAGCGGCAGCAGCAGCTCTAGGCCCGTCGCGCCGGGCTCAGCCTCGGAAAAAGGCAGCTGCTTCTGATCTTCGTCCACCGGGGTGTGGTCGGAGCACATGCAGTCGATGGTGCCGTCCGCGAGTCCGGCGGAAAGAGCCTCCCGGTCGCGCTGGCTGCGCAGCGGCGGAGTCAGCCTGCAATGCGAATCGAAGTACCCGAGATCCATGTCGGAGAGGTGCACGTAGTGCGCACCGACGTCGCAGCTGACCGGCAAACCCTCGGCTTTCGCCGCCCGCATCAGCTGCACCGCGCCGGCGCTCGACAAGCGACACACGTGCAGGCGCGCGCCGGAGGCGCGCACCAGCTCAAGCAGCGCACCGAGCGCGATCGTCTCGGCGAACGCCGGGATTCCCGGCAGGCCGAGCCGCGTAGCGACCTCGCCGTCGTGCGCGACTCCGCCGCGCGCCAGGCAGTAGTCCTCGGCGCGCAGCCACACCGGGAAGCCGAAGGTGGCCGCGTATTGCAGCGCGCGCCAGAGCACCTGCGTATCGGAGAGCGGCGCGTTGGCCTGCGAAAAGGCCACGCAGCCGGCCTCCGCCAGCTCGGCCATTTCGGTCAGACGCTCGCCTGCGAGCTGCACGGTGAGCGCGCCCACCGGATATACCCTCGCGCGCGAAAGCGCCTTGGCGCGCCGGCGCAGCATGTCCACGAGCCCCGGCTCGTCCAGCGGCGGATCGGTGTCCGGTGGGCAGGCGAGGCTGGTGACACCGCCCGCCACCGCAGCGTCCATCTCCGACTCGAGCGTCGCCTTGTACTCGAAACCCGGCTCGCGCAGGCGCGCAGAAAGGTCGATGAGGCCGGGCGCGACCACCAGGCCGCGAGCGTCAATGACGCGCTCGGGTTCGCCCGCGAGCGATTCGCAGATGCGTCCGTCGGCGATCGCCACATCGCCGACGGCGTCGCGCCCGCTCGCCGGATCGACCACGCGCCCGTTGCGGATCAGGATCTTCACGACGTTCCCGCGACCATGCTCATCACGGCCATGCGCACCGCGATGCCGAAGGTGACCTGCGGCAGGATCACGGAGTGCGGGCCGTCGGCCACGGACGAGTCGATCTCCACGCCGCGGTTCATTGGTCCGGGGTGCATCACGATCGCGTCAGGCCTGGCGAGCGCGAGTTTCTCCGCCGTCAGGCCGTAGTGCTTGAAGAACTCCTGCGCGCTCGGCAGCAGCGCGCCGCGCATGCGCTCGCTCTGCAGGCGCAGCATCACCACGACGTCGGCGCCGCGCAGGCCCTCGCGCATGTCGTGGAACACGCGCACGCCGAGCGATTCGACGCCGGTCGGCAGCAACGTCTTGGGGCCGATGACACGCACTTCCGGCGTGCTGAGCGTGGTGAGGCCGTGGATCAGCGAGCGCGCCACCCGCGAGTGGAGCACGTCGCCCACCACGGCCACGGTCAGCCGTGAGAAGTCCCGCTTGTAGTGGCGAATGGTGTACAGGTCGAGCAGACCTTGCGTGGGGTGCGCGTGCCGCCCGTCGCCGGCGTTGATGACGTGCTCGTGCGCCTTGACGTGCTGAGCGATCAGGAAGGGCGCCCCCGACGAGGCGTGGCGCACCACGAACACGTCGGCCTGCATCGCCGAAAGGTTCGCCACGGTGTCGAGCAGCGACTCGCCTTTGGTCTGCGAGCTCGCCGCGATGTTCAGGTTGATGACGTCGGCCGAGAGCCGCTTGGCGGCGATCTCGAACGTGGTGCGGGTGCGCGTCGAGGGCTCGAAGAACAGGTTGAACACGCTCTTGCCGCGCAGGATCGGCACCTTCTTCACTTCGCGCTCGGTCACGCCGACAAAGGACGCCGCAGTGTCCAAGATACCGAGCAGCACTTCGCGCGGCAGACCCTCGATCGAGAGCAGGTGCCGCAGCTCCCCGTTGGCGTTCAGTTGGGGGTTACTCTGCACGTTCAAGCTCGAGCCTGAGTTTCCCGTCGTCGCCGCGGCGCAGGCGCAGGCGCATGTCGGCGGGCACGTCCACCTTCGCCCCGCAATGTTGCGCGCAGATCGGCAGCTCCCGGCCGCCGCGGTCCGCGAGCACGACCAGGCTGATGCTGGCCGGCCTGCCATAGTCGAACAACTCGTTCATCGCCGCGCGCACCGTGCGCCCGGTGTAGAGCACGTCGTCGACCAGGAGCAGGTCGCGTCCCCCGACCGTGAACGGAATGCGCGTGCGCTTGGGATCGCGCGCCAGCCCCTGCTTATTGTAGTCGTCGCGATAGAACGCGATGTCCATCGTGCCGAGGGGCTGCGCGAGTGCGAGCTCCGCGTGCAGGCGCTCGGCGAGCCACACTCCGCCGGTGTACAGGCCGATCATCGCCGTGTTCGGTCCGATGAGCGGCCTGAGCTCGGCGACCAGGCCGGCGCACAAGCTCTCGGCGTCAGGCAGTGGCTTCATCGAAGTATTGCTCGAGAATCAGCTGCGCCGCGTACGAGTCGAGCTGCCGCGCGCGCCCCGCCCTGGCGGCGCGGCGCGCGCCCGCGGCTTCGCGTATGCGGCTCTCGGCCGCGGTCGACGTGTAGCGCTCATCGACGCGCACGACCTGGATGCCGTAGCGGTCCTCCAGCTGGCGCGCGAAGCGCTCGACGCGCGGCGCGAGGGGGTGAGGTCTGCCGTCGTCCGAAACCGGCCAGCCGACCACCAGCCGCCCGGGGCGCCACTCCGCGAGCAGCGCGCCGATCGCCCTGAAGCGCGCGGCTCCGATCGCCGCGATGGGCTGCAGCGGGTGCGCGGTGCGCAGCCGCGCATCGCCGACGGCCACGCCCGTGCGCCGTTCGCCGAAGTCGAACGCCAGCACGGTCGAATCCCTTTCGGAAGCGGAAATGCGGGACTGAGGGGGATGAGTGGCGCCTGCCTGGCCGGATACGCGCCGCTCAGGCATGGCCCGCTTCATCCTGCAGGCTGGCAAAATCGATGCCCAGCAGCTCCATCGCCGCCGGCAGGCGCTCCTCGACCGGCGTATCGAAGATGATCGCGTCCTGGGCCTCGACCGTGAGCCACGCGTTCTGCGACAACTCGTGCTCGAGCTGGCCCGCAGACCAGCCGGCGTAGCCGAGCGTCACCAGGATCTTGGCCGGGCCTTCTCCGCGGCCGACGGCCTCGAGAACGTCCTTGGAGGTGGTCAGCCCGATCGCCTCGCCCACCCGGAGCGTGGACTGCCACTTGCCGGCCGGCGCGTGCAGCACGAATCCGCGGTCGGTCTGCACGGGTCCGCCGAAAAAAACCGGCGCATCCGCCAGCTCGCTGTGGCGCAGCGTGAGCGAGAGGCGCTCGAACAGCGCCTGCATGGTCATGTCGATGGGGCGATTCACCACGATGCCGAGCGCGCCCTGCTCATTGTGCTCGCACACGTAAGTCAGCGTCCTCGCGAAATACGGATCGACCATGTTAGGCATGGCGATCAGGAAGTGATGCGTCAGATTGATCGAGGACATGCTTGGCGATATTTTAGCGCATGCCATTAGATTCCGCCGCGCTGGTCTGGTTCCGCCGTGACCTGCGTGTGGCGGACCACGCCGCACTGCACGCCGCGCTGAGTGCGCATGGTGCGGTGCACTGCGTTTTCGTCTTTGACACCGAGATACTCGATCTTCTGCCCAGCCGCAGCGACCGGCGCGTCGAGTTCATCTGGGAGAGCGTGCGCGAGCTAAAGGACGCGCTCGAGGCACGCGGCGGCGGGCTGCACGTGCTGTACGGCCGCGCCCGAGAGGAGATCCCGCGCCTGGCGCGGCGACTGGGGGTGGCCGCCGCGTACGCGAACCGCGATTACGAACCCGCGGCGCTCTCGCGCGACGATGCGGTGGCACACGCACTGCAGGGGACGGGTGTTGCCTGGCGCACGCGCAAGGACCAAGTGATCTTCGAGCGCAACGAGCTGCGCACGCGCTCGGGCGGCGACTTCAGCGTATTCACGCCGTACAAGCGCGCCTGGCTCGCGAAGCTCGCGCGGCTCGACCTCCAGCCCTATCCGACTGGGAAATACGCGGCGCGCCTGGCGCCCGACAAGGGTTTGCGGCTCCCGCCGCTCGAGGAGATCGGCTTTCGGCGCACCGGTCTCGCCGCCCTCGGCATTTCCACCGGCATGTCGGGCGGCGCGCGGCTGCTCGCCCGCTTCAAGCGGCATATCGACCGCTATCACGAGCGGCGCGACTATCCGGCTGCGAGGGGCACCTCCAACCTGTCGACGCACCTGCGCTTCGGCACCGTCTCGATCCGCCAGTTGGCCGGCTACGCCTGGCGGCGCGGGGGGGCCGGTGCCCATGCGTGGCTGTCGGAGCTCATTTGGCGCGAGTTCTATTTCATGATCCTCGCCAGCCGGCCCGACGTGACCGAGCACGCGTTCCGGCGCGAATACGATGCGCTGCGCTTCGACGACGATCCGGCGCGCTGGCGCGCGTGGTGCGAGGGGCGCACCGGCTATCCGCTGGTGGACGCCGCGATGCGCCAGCTCGAGCGCACCGGATACATGCACAACCGCCTGCGCATGGTCGCCGCGTCGTTCCTGGTGAAGGACTTGGGCATCGACTGGCGGCGCGGCGAGCGCTGGTTCGCGGCCAGATTGAACGACTACGATCTCGCCGCGAACAATGGGGGCTGGCAGTGGGCTGCATCGACCGGATGCGATGCGCAGCCCTGGTTCCGCATTTTCAATCCCGTGACTCAGTCGCGCAGGTTCGACCCGCGGGGCGAGTTCATCCGCAGCTACGTGACCGAACTTGCGCGCGTGCCGGTGCGAGCCGTCCATGCGCCTTGGGAGATGAGCCGCGCGGAGCAGCGCGCTGCCGGTTGCCTGATCGGCGAGGACTATCCGGCGCCCGTCGTGGACCACGCAGCAGCACGCAAGCGCACGCTGGCGCGCTTTGCGGCGGCGAGGGGGGCCTGAAAACGCTCAGCGCCCGAGGAAGCCGGCGATGTGGCCGAGCAGCTCCTGTTCCTGGTACGGCTTGCCGAGAAACACGTTCACGCCGAGCTCCCGAGCGTAGGCGCGGTGCTTGTCCGCGGTGCGCGAGGTGATCATGATGACCGGAATCTTGGCGAGCTTGGGGTCTGCGCGCAGGTTGCGCGTCAGATCGAACCCGTCCATGCGCGGCATCTCGATGTCGATGAGCATGACGTCGGGGATCCCGAGCGAAAGCTTCTCGAGCGCCTCGACCCCGTCCTTGGCGGTCGTCACCTGGTAGCCCTCGCGCTCCAGCAACCGGCCGGTGATCTTGCGCACCGTGAGCGAGTCGTCCACCACCATCACGCGGGGCCGCGCCGCCTGGACCGCGGGCGCCGGCCCGCCTTCCGGCTGCGGCGCCGGCCGCGGCCGCCTGACGAGCGGCACGGGGTTAAGGATCAGCACTGTTTCGCCGCTTCCGAGGACGGTAATCGACGAAATCCCCGGCACGCGTGCGAGCTGCGGCCCGAGGTTTTTCACCACCACCTCCTGGTTTCCGATCATTTCGTCGACGAGCAGCGCTGCCGATTCCGCGCCCGAGCGCAACAGCAAAACAGGCGCGTAGCGCCGCTCGGCGTGCCCCGGTGCGCCGGCCTCGCCGAGCAACTCGGGCAGATAGGCGAAGGGGTAGCGTCTGCCGGCCCAGTCGACGTGGCCGATCGCGCGCAGTTTCGTGAGCTGTTCGGGGCGCAGCTGCTGCACCTGCTCAACCGTCACGCCTGGCAGGGCGTAGGTGCGAGCGCCCGATTTCACCAACACCGTCTGGGTGACCGCGGTCGTCAGCGGCAGGCGAATGACAAAGCGGGTTCCGTGGCCCTGCGTGGATTCGAGCTCTACGCGCCCGCCGAGCGCTCCGACTTCGTCCTTGACCACATCCATCCCGATCCCACGCCCCGCAATCTCGGTGACCTCCGCGACGGTGCTGAACCCGGGCACGAAGATCAGGTCGGCCAGCTGCTGCTCGCTCGGCGCATCGGCCGCCGCAAGGAGACCCTTGCTGACGGCGGTGGCGCGAATCTTCTCCAGATTGAGCCCGGCGCCGTCGTCGGCGAGCGCGATCACGACCTCGTTTCCTTCCTGGCGCACGTCGAGGCGTATTTCGCCGCTCTCCGATTTGCCGCGCGCCGCGCGTTCGGCCGACGCTTCGATGCCGTGCGTGAGCGCGTTGCGCAGCAGGTGCTCGAGCGGTCCGGTGATCCGCTCGAGCACGGAGCGATCGAGCTCCACGCCGACCCCGCGCAACTCGAGGTTCGCCCGCTTGCCGAGCTCCTTGGCGGTCTGGCGCACGAGGCGGTGCAAGCGCTGTGCGAGCGTGCCGAATGGCACCATGCGCACACGCATCAGGTCCTGCTGCAGGTCGCGGTTGAGCCGCGCCTGCGCGGAGAGCGCGGCGTCCGTGTCGTCCACCACGCGCGTGAGGTTCTGTTGGACCGTCGCGACATCGTTTACGCTCTCGGCCATCATGCGCGTCAACTCCTGGAAGCGCGTGAAGCGATCGAATTCCAGCGGATCGAATTCCAGCGCGGCTTCCTCCGCTTGGCGTACGCGCGCCTGCATTTGCGACTCGGCCTGAATCTCGATCTCCCGCAGCTGGCCGCGCAGGCGCGCGACGTTTTCCGTGAGATCCGCGAGCGCCGCCTTCAGCGCGCGCATCTCCACCTCGATGCGCGAGCGGGTGATCGCAACTTCGCCGGCCTGGTTGACCAGCTTCTCCAGCATATCCGCGCGTACGCGCAGCAGGCCGCGCGCGGGCCCCAGGTCCGGCGTAAGCGCGGGGGCCGCCGCCGGCTCCGCACGCGGGCGCGCGGGCGCAGCCTCCTCGAGCGGCTTTTGCAGCCTGTCGAGCAGCACGCTTACGCGGTCGAAGGAAAGATCGAGATCGTCGAACAGCTGCGCCGGCGAGAGCTTGAGCGCGATCGCATTCTCGACGCGAGTCTCCATGTGGTGCGTCAGCTCCCCCAAGCTCATGACGCCTGCCATGCGTGCGCTGCCCTTGAACGTGTGCAGCACGCGCTGCAGAGCCTTGGCGCGCTCGAGGTCGGCCGGATCGGCGCGCCAGGCGCGCAGCAGCTCGCCTGCTTGCGGCAGGAGCTCGGCGCCTTCCTGCAGGAACAGCGGCAACAGCTGTGCGTCGAGATCGTCGTCGATGCGCCGTTGGCGGCGTTCTTGCGCTGGCTGCTCGCTGCGCGTCGGCGCGGCTGCCGGCGCCTCCTCGGCGCGGCCCGGAATCGCCTCGAGCGCCCGCACGAGGTCGGCGCGCGCCATGGGCGCGCGGCGGGCGATCGCCTCGCCGTACATCTCGCGCAGCGACGCGTTGCCGCGCGCGAGCAGCGTCAGCTCCGCGGCATCGGGCGGAGTGGCGCGCGCACGCAGGCGCGCAAGCGCCGCTTCGAGCGCGTAACCGAGCGCATGCATCGGCTCGAGCTGCACCGTGCCGCTTATGCTCGCGAGAGTGTGCGCGGCGCGTACCAGCTCCTCGCCGATGGCGTGCGTCGCGGCCGTGGAAGCGAGCTCGCGCTCGAGCGTATCGAGGTGCTGGCGCGCTTCATTTCCGAACACCGCGAACAGCGACGCGGAAATCGTCTTGCCGTCGATGACGACTTCTTCTTCCTGTGCTAGCGCAGCGGCAGCGGGCGCTACCGGCTCGGCAGCTTCTCCGCGCTTGACGCGCTCTGCCACCGCCAGCACGTCGCTCGGATCTGGCTGCGGCTCGCCTGCGCGCAGACGTGCGATCCAGTCAACGAACGCGCCGTGGGCCAGCTCGATCAAGACATGCAGGTCGGGCGTGGCGCTGCGCTCGTCCTGCAGCCACAGGTTCAGCACCTGCTCGACCGCCAGCGCGACCTCGCCGAGCCGCGCCAAGCCCACCATGCGACCGCTGCCCTTGAGGGTATGGAAGGCGCGCCGTATGGTCACCAGCTGCGGCAGCGATGCCGGCTGGGCGCGGCTTTCGCGCAGGCTGTCGGAGATCGCCGCGAGCACGCCGTCTGCTTCCTCCAGGAAGATGGCGAGCAGCTCCTGGTCGATCGCCTCGTCGCTCGCATCCTTCAGCCGCTCCGCCTCGGCCGACGGCGGAGGCGGCGGCGGCGCCAGTTCGGTTATCGAAAGCGCCAGCCGCTGGCTGCGGTCCGCAGACACGGAATCCAGCTGCGACAGCGCTTCGCTCGCCTGGTTGCGCAGGTCCGAGTCCGCCACGAGCTCTGCGTCGTCCCGGATTTCGACCAGCTTGTCCTTCAGCTCGCTTCTGAGGCGTTCGTTTTCAGGCGTTTCGCGCAGCGCCTGGTAGAGCGCAAGCGTGCTGCGCGCCTTGCTGCGCAGCACGGACTCGAGGCTGCGCGCCGCAGTCTCGTCGGCTTCGGCAGCCGCTTCGGCGATCCCCACCGGGCGCATCGCGGCCGCGAAGTCGGCCTTGCCGTGCTGCAGCGCATCAATGTAAAAGCCGAGTCCCGACAGGATCTGCGCGACTTCTTCGAATTCGGCGAGCTGCGGGCGCACTTTTGCCTCGGCGAAGTTGCGGATGCGCGCCGCGCATCGCTCGAGTGCCGCGCGCGCCTGTTCTTCGCCAAGAACGCCGAGCGCGCCGCTCACCTGGTGCACCAGCGGCTCGAGCGCGCCGAGCTCGCCGGCGCGCGCCGGATCGCGGAAATACGCGTCGAGCGTCTGTTCGATTCTGTGAAGGTTGGCCTTCATCTCTGCGAGCGCGCTCACGGTGGCGAGCCGTTCCTGCGCGCGTCGCGTCATCTCGTCGATCAGCCCGGCCGTAGGCAGGGCTCCGGTCGCTTCGGCACCGAACACGGCCACCGCCAGGCGCGCCAGCATCACCTTGACCTCACGATCAAAATCGCCCGGCAAGTTACGGTAGTTCTCGGCAGCGCTCTCGGCCAGCAACAGGGCCGTAGCCACTTCCATGGCGACCGCCTCGGTCAGCGCGCCGCGCGACGCCCCTTCGAGATGGCTAGCAACGCGCGAAATCTCCAGGGTCAGCGCAGCCAGGTCGGCGTTGCCGAGCCGGCTGCCGCGTTCCGCGATTGCGCGCGCGTGTTGCACGAACGCCGCGAGAGCGCTGTCGATTCCCGCCGCGTATTTGGTCCAGGCGTCCTTGGCGCTCGCCAGGGATTCGCGCAACGCGAGCGCCATCGACATGCGCTGGGAGACGTCCGGCTCCGCCTCCTCCTCCTGTGGCAGCGAACCCTCCAGCCGGTAGGCCTGGCGCGCCGTCAGTACGCGCAGACTGGCGGCTTCGTGCGCGCCGACCCCACCCACCCCGCCCGCGCGAGCGACCCAGTACAGCACCTCGCGCAGCACGCGCTCGGCCACCGAAGGCGAGCCCTCGACCAGCCGGCGTAGTTGCTGCTCGACGTGCGTAGCCACCTGGCGCACGCCTGGGTCGGGGGCGAGATCGCCCTTGGCGAGCGCGTCGATGAACGCCCCCGAGGCCCACCAGAATGCGCGCTGCGCCGGGATGCTTTGCGTCTGTTCCACCGCGTCGACCGCAGCCAGCATGTCTTCGAGCGCGTCCCGATCGGCTGGCTGGCGCAGCCACTTCACCAGGGCGCGCTGAAAGCGCGAGCTCTGGCTGCGCAAGTAGGCGCCGGCTTCCTCGCGTGAAAGGCGAACGGCCGGTTTCTCGCGCGGGGGGGGCGCAAGGGACAGGTCCGGGTAGAAAAGATCCGCCTCCGCGGGACGCGACGCGCCGCGCGCTTCGCACAGCGCCTCGAGCGTCGGGAACAGCCTGAGCGGCTGGTCGAGCGCGCCCTCCATGAGGTCCGACAGATAGGCGCCAATCGCCGTGAGTGCGCCCTCGAGCACCCGCACCGCGCGCTGCTCGTCCGCGATGCGGCCGGCCTCGAGGTCGGCCGCGAGCGCCTCGGTTTCCTCGAAGAAGCGCGACACGCCCTCCAGCCCGACGATCTGCACCGCGCCCGCGGCTTGATGCAGATGTATGCGGCAATTGCGCAGCTCACCGCGCGCGTCGGCCCTACCGCCATAGGCCTGCAGCGCGGCGCGCGCCCGCTCGAGCGAGGAGTCGATCTCGCTCTTGACCCAGCTGAGCGGACCTATGTCGAACGCCGCGCTCATAACATCGCCGGCGTGCGGTCCCGGCGCCTCAGAGCTTGAAGTTCGCCACGGAACCGCGCAGGTCTTGCGCGAGTCCGGCGATCTGGGTCACGGAGGCGGCGGTGCGCTTGGTGCCCTCGGTGGCCTGTTCCGTGATGCCGAGAATGTTGCGCATGCTCAGCGCCACCGAACCGGCGGCCTTTGCCTGGCTCTGTGTCGTGCGAGAGATGTTCTCGATCAGCTTGGCCAGTCGCCGCGAGACTTCGCCGATTTCTGCGAGCGCCTGGCCGGCGGCGTCCGACAGCTTGGCGCCCTCGACCACGCCCTGCGTGCTCTTCTCCATCGCGCTCACCGCATCCTGCGTGTCGGTCTGAATCGTGCGTACGATCGCACCGATCTGCTTGGTAGCCTCGCCCGAGCGCTCGGCGAGGCGCTGCACTTCCTCGGCGACGACCGTGAATCCGCGCCCGGCCTCGCCGGCCGAGGCGGCCTGAATCGCGGCGTTCAGCGCCAGCACGTTGGTCTGCTCGGTGATGTCCGAAATTAGCTCGACGATCTCTCCGATTTCCTGCGACGACTCGCCTAGGCGTTTGATGCGCTTCGCGGTTTCCTGAATGTGCTCGCGGATCTCGTTCATGCCCGCTATGGCGTTGTGCACCGCCTCTTGGCCCTTCTCGGCCGCGGCGAGCGAGGCGCGCGCAACCTCGGCCGATTCGGTCGCGCTCGCGGACACCTGGTTGATCGCGCGCGCCATGCCGAGCACTTGGGTACCCGTTGTGCGGATCTCGTTCGACTGCCGCTCCGCGGCGGCGAGCAGCTGCGTCGAGGTCTGCTGCGCCGACTGGGTCGCCGAGGTCACCTGTTCGGCCGCCGTATTGATGCGGCCGACCAGCGCCTTGAGTTCCTCGATGGCGAAGTTCACCGAATCCGCGATCGCACCGGTGATGTCCTCGGTCACCGTGGCGCGCACGGTGAGATCGCCCTCGGCGAAGCTCTGCATCTCGTTCATGAGGCGCAAGATCGCTTCCTGGTTCTGATCGTTCAGGCGCTTGAGCGACTGCTCGTGGACCTCCGCCTGCTCGCGGCGGGCGCGCTCCTGCTGGACAAACACGTAGGCGATCGCCGCGAGCACCGCGGCCATCAGCGCCGCCAGAAAGACGATGATGTAGACGGTCTTGTCCTGCGAAAGGTCGGTCTCGTACGCGGTGGCGAGACGCTCCGTGGCTCCGAGCAGCGGCTCGGAATCGTTGAATACCCCGAACGCCGCACGCTTGGCGGAGATCAGGCGCTGCATGTTGCCCAGGATCGAGGCAACGGCATCCTGGTAGCTCTTGAACGCCAGGGCCAGCTCCTCGAGCTTCGCAGACGTGGCCGGGTCGCGCGTCGCGGCGATGCGCAGCGCCGCGCTGCCCTTCTGCAGCGCGAGCAGGGTGGAGCGGAACTGGTTCGTGTCCTTGCCGAGCAGGAACGCCACCTCGGGATCGACGGATTCGCCGGCAAGCAGCGCGTTGGCGTTCTTTGCCAGGCGCTGCGTGAGCATGACCAGCTCGGCGGCCGCCGAGATGTCGCGTGCCGGCGCGGAGGTCTCGAGCTTGAGCGTCTGCACCTGCTCGGCGAGGTCAAGCAGGCGCGGGTTTGCGCCGTTCAACTGGCCCACCGCGTTGCCCAGGCCGACCAGGATCTGCTGCTCACTAAGCAGCGTGCTCGCATTGCGCTCGGTTCGCTGCCATTCCTTCAGCAGGGCCTGAAGCGCGGGTTGCGCGCTCGCCGGGCTCGGCGGAAGCTGCTCGCCGCCCACCGTACCGCCGCGTTGCAGCCGGTCGAGAATGGTCGCGAAGGTGTCTCGGCTGTTTTGCACCTGCCTGAAGGCAGACGCGTTGCCCAGCAGTCCCTGCAGGGCCGCCTTAGCCAGGCGCTGCGAAAGCATGCGCAGTTGGCCCGCGTCGGCGATGTACTGAGTGCCGTGCTTGGAGAACTGGTAGTTGTTCCACACCAGCACTGCCGTGATGATCAACAGCACGACGAACGCCGGCAGCAATACGGTGAGCGGCCTGCGCTGCGCGCCGCCCGCGGCGCCGGCAAGCCGCCTGGCAAGGGGCGGCGACTTCTCGGTGAAATCCGCGGCCTCTTGCTGGCCGAGTCGGATGGGCATCTTCAATTCCATGTTCCCTCCCACGATCTCTCAGGGTGCCGCGACGTCGAGGAAGTCGCGGTGCGCGAGCAGCTTCCCGGTATCCAGCTCGCGCCACGCGCGCCCATCGCGGTCGCGCCAGGCGCGCTCGACCCATTGCTCGCCCGGCCCACCCTGGGCCTCGAGCGGCTCGAACTCGGCCAGGTTGTGCAGGCCCGTAAGGCGGGTCACCAGCAGGGCGGCGTTTATGCCGTGCGGCTGGCCCACGAGCAGCAGCCGGTTGTCGCTGCCACGCCTGGTCGGCGCGCCCGCAATGAATGCGGAGAAATCGGTGACGCCGAACAACATGCCGCGTACGTTGGCCACGCCGAGGAACCATGTCCTCGTAAGCGGCACGCGATCGATCTGCGGCACGGGCAGGAGCTCGCCCGAGCTCTCCAAGCGTAGCAGCCACAGCGTTCCCTCCGCCTCGAACGACAGGCGCGCGCTGGAGGCAGGCTCGCCCGCCGCCGCCTTCAGGCGACTAGCCAGGTTTTCCTGGAATTCCCTCAGGCTGACGCGTTTCGCCATGCCTCAGCCCAGGGCGGCGATCTTGGCCGCGAGCACGGTGATGTCTACCGGCTTGACGACGTAATCCTTCGCGCCTTGGCGCATCCCCCAGATGCGGTCGGTCTCCTGCGACTTGGAGGTGCACATGATCACCGGAATGCTCTTGGTCGCGTCGTCACGCGCGATCTGTCTCGTGGCCTGAAAGCCGTTGGTCCCCGGCATAACGACATCCATCAACACCAGGTCGGGTCTCTCCGACTTCGCTTTTGCGATACCCTGCTCGCCGCTCTCGGCGAGCACCACCTGGTAGCCAAGCTTCGACAACCCTTCGAGCAGGAATTGCCGGTCTGTCGGCGAGTCGTCCACCACCAAAATCTTTTTGATTGGCATGGGAATATCCTCCGTGCTGTCAGGCGCCTCCGGTGGCGGTCGCCTTGGCGTGCGCCGGCGCGTGCGCGCTCACCGCACCGATGAGGCTGTCCCGAGTGAATGGCTTAGTGAGGTACTCGTTCGACCCCACGATGCGTCCGCGTGCGCGGTCAAACAGTCCGTCCTTCGACGACAGCATGATCACCGGCGTCGCGGCGAATTTCGGATTCTTCTTGATCAGCGCGCAGGTCTGGTAGCCGTCCAGCCGCGGCATCATGATGTCGACGAACACGATGTCTGGCTGATGATCGGCGATCTTGGCGAGCGCGTCGAAACCGTCCTCCGCCAAGATCACGTTGCAGCCGGCCTGCAGCAGGAAGATCTCGGCACTGCGCCGAATGGTGTTCGAGTCATCGATCACCATTACCTTGACGCCAGCTAGTGCCCCCGTGCCCGCCATGTCCTCCCCCACCCCAACTTCAGAGTGTAGTTGAACTAGCTTCGCTTGGCCCGTGAATTAGTACAGCTCTCAAATTTGGACCATCTCGAAGTCTTCCTTGCGCGCACCGCACTCCGGGCAGGTCCAATTTATCGGCACGTCTTCCCAGCGCGTCCCAGGCGGGAGACCCTCCTCGGGCAGGCCCGCGGCTTCGTCGTAAACGAAGCCGCAGATCAAACACATCCAGCTACGATAGTTCTGCTCGTTGTCGGCCATGCGGGCGCTGCGGGGTGCGTTAAAATGGCCCGGCATCTTAGCGTATTCCGCCGCACCCGATTCCCGGGGCGGCCCCCGCGCGTGCCTTCCCTGCCTCCCATTGTGCTCACTTTCGCGGCGTCCGACCCCACCGGCGGTGCGGGGCTGCAAGCCGACTTGCTCACCCTCGCGAGCATGGGCTGCCACCCGCTGTCGGTTGTCACGGCGTTGACCGTTCAGGACACGCATGGCGTAAAGGGCCTGATCGCTGTCGAGGCCGATTGGGTCGCCGATCAGGCGCGGCTACTGCTCGAGGACATGCCGGTCGACGCATTCAAGGTCGGCGTGCTCGGCTCACGCGACAACATCATGGCCGTCGCGAAGGTCGTGTCGGACTACCCGGACGTGCCGCTGGTCCTCGACCCGGTGCTCGCCTCGGGACGGGGCGATCCCCTGGCAAGCGAGGAAATGCTGGACGCCCTGCGCGAGCGGCTGCTCCCTGTGTCGACCATCGTCACGCCAAACAGCCTGGAACTGCGGCGGCTCGCCGGGAACGGTGGCGACGCCGAAGGCGATACGCCCGATCTCGACGCGTGCGCGCGCCGGCTGCTCGCGCTAGGTTGCGAGTACCTGCTCGTGACGGGCACGCACGAGCCGGGCGACGAGGTGGTAAACACGCTCTATGGGCGGCAGGGAGTGCTGCGCAGCGACCGCTGGCAGCGCCTGCCCAATAGCTACCACGGCTCGGGCTGCACGCTCGCCTCGGCGATCGCCGCGGCTCTGGCCAACAGGCTCCCCGTGTCCGAGGCCGTGCGCGAGGCCCAGGAATACACCTGGCAGGCGCTCGCCAGGGGGTTTTGCCCGGGGACGGGTCAGTTCTTGCCCGACCGGTTTTTCTGGGCGCGCGACGTGAAGCACGAATCGAACGACGGCGCGCCATGAAGATGTCCGGCCTTTACGCCATCACCCCGGACTGCACAGACGGCGAGGTCCTGCTCGCCAAAGTGCGGGCCGCCCTGCAATTCGCGCATCTGGGCGGGTGGGCAGCCCTGCAATATCGCAATAAGGCCGCCGGACAAGCCCGGCGCGCGGCCGAGGCCCACGCGCTGGCGGCCCTGTGTCGTGCCCGCGGGGTGCCGTTCGTCGTGAACGACGATGTCGAACTCGCGCTGGCGAGCGGCGCCGACGGCGTACACCTCGGGCGCGACGACGGCGCGCTCGCCGCGGCGCGCACGCGGCTCGGCGATCGGCTGCTGGGCGCCTCGTGCTATGACCGGCTCGACCTCGCGCGCGCGGCGCTCGCGGCGGGAGCCGACTACGTCGCGTTTGGCAGCGTTTTTCCTTCGACCACCAAGCCCGGCGCGGTCGGCGCGCCGCTCGCGCTGTTCGCTCCGGCGCGCGCGCTTGGCGCCCCCGTGGTCGCAATCGGCGGGATCACCCTTGAGCGCGCCGCGGAAGTGTTGCGCGCCGGGGCGGATTGTCTCGCAGTGATCTCGGACTTGTTCGACGCG
>Ga0153915_10002116_pt1 | contig 18245 bp, 18 predicted proteins | sample Opewatmetagenome_2_FD_107003 | JGI IMG/M metagenome (GOLD analysis project Ga0153915, IMG submission 107003) | Freshwater wetland microbial communities from Ohio, USA - Open water 3 Core 3 Depth 3 metaG | ecosystem: Environmental > Aquatic > Freshwater > Wetlands | place: USA: Ohio, Lake Erie...
CGTGCCTCGCCGTTCGCCATAACCGCCCGGAACTCGATCATACCGGACGGGTACTGGACGGACAGCTTCGTGCGGTTCTGCAGGATCCGTTCAGAATCCCCGGCAGATACCAGGTGCTTGAACGGCCGGCCGACAAGATCGCTGCGGGATCTGCCGGTTGCCCTGCAGTAGGGCTCGTTCACGTCCTGCAGGATCCCGTCAGGAGAATACCGGACGACATACTCCACCAGGTCATCCAGAATCTTGCGCGGGTCAGGACCCGGCACATGATCGGAAACGGCGGTAGAGGGATGCACTCCTTCGTCCACGATCACCGCGACCCCGGGCTTTCCATTGTTAAAAACGACCGGCAGGAAATACAGGTTCACCGGTTTTTCCCCGCCGCTGCCGGTGATCCGGGCCTGCACCTGCTGTTCGAGTCCTTTGAGGGCAGTCCTGAATAACTGCTGTGCGGTTCCCCCCTCAAGGATCCGGAAGGGCATGCCTTCAAGAGATTGCCCGGCGATCTGATCGGAACCAAGCCCGGTCAGGGTGGAAAACAGGGAATTGTGATCGATGGTGCGTCCATCCTGGTCAAAAACGGCAAACGGCTGGTGGCAGACCTTGCCAAGCGAGCTGACCGCAACCCGGTGGGTGATGAAATATACCTTGGACGTTCCCCTTTTTTTCCCGTCAACGCATCCCTGGATCTGGAGGATGTCCATGTATTTGGCAACAGAGTTACGGTTAATATGGAGCAGTCCCGCGATATCCGTAATACTGAGACCTTCGGGATGCTGTTCGAGCGCTTCCTTGATCCGGGAAATTTCCTGTACGTATTCTTCCATAATCTGCTTCTTTGGATTCTCTCATGGGGTCTCGGCAAGACTATTATAAAATTTGTTTATTTGCCTTGCATATCTGCTTTGCAATTAATTATATTTATAAATTATATTGAGCACATGTAGAAATGCCCTTAAAATCAGCATGGCAAAAGAGAGGAGACCGGATAAGAATTAAAAGGGACCGACGACGCGGGTAAAAATACCGGACCCCGGATGAGAAGACCGGCCCTGCCGGAAGAACATCCGGGCCCGATGGAAATTTCCAGAGCCCTGTACAGGATCAAAAACCCCTTGACCGGCATTTTGCCATCAGGATGAAGGACGCGACACCCCACGGAGAGGATCAGGTAATGATGATAAAGAGCATCTATACGGAACCGGAGACAGACATCCGGATTGATTGCGCATGTGCTTACCCGTCCTGTACTCCTGTTGTCGGGAGGGCCCGGCTCCTGTACCAGATCCTCCACACGACCGGACTTGATGAGACAAGAGAGATCCGGCTGATGCGGTGACCTTTTTTTTTAGGAACAAAAAAACCGGGATGCAGATACATTTTCGTTTCCGGAACTGCGATACTGATTTTCCTCGTTATGCATGAACCGGCACGGTCCTTTTGACCGATAGGTTTCCTTGATATAGGATCGGGAGATACCCGGTTATATATCCGGCGGGGGCAGTTGCAGGTGAAAGCGGTACTTATTCTCTCGGGGGGCCTGGACAGCACGACCCTCCTTTACGATCTGCTGGACCAGGGGTACGAGGTCTCGGCCCTGACCTTCGATTACCACCAGAAGCACAAGAAAGAGATCCAGTGCGCGAAAGCGACCTGTGCGAAACTCCACATCCCCCATAAAATTGTGGATATTTCGGTACTGAACGATCTTGCACCCTCAAGCCTCACACGTGATGAGTGGAATGTCCCCGAGGGCCATTATGCTGAAGAGTCGATGAAGCAGACGGTGGTCCCCAACCGGAACATGGTCTTTTTGAGCCTCGCAGCCTCATATGCGATCGGTACCGGGGCACAGGAGCTCTTTTATGCGGCCCATGCCGGCGATCATGCAATCTACCCGGACTGCCGGCCGGTCTTTGTGAGTGCGATGGAAACCGCACTTCATCTCTGCGACTGGAAGGACCTCACCCTCCGGGTACCGTACGTGCATCTCAGCAAGGGCGATATTGTCAAAAAGGGCCTCGCTCTTGGTGTCGATTACGCAGATACCTGGTCGTGCTATAAAGGAGGGAACCGGCCCTGCGGGAAGTGCGGCGCCTGTACCGAGCGGAGGGAGGCGTTTGAAGTGGCGGGGGAAAAGGATCCACTGGATGATAGTAGCGGGTTGAAATAGTACATTACTTTTGGTGATTGCTGAATAGGAGCCACCTGGGAACTCATAGATACATTTGACTAGATCACTATAAAGGTCGTGATGACGGTGATTGTATCGGAACTCCAATTCTTTCAGATAGAGCGGGAATTTGTTTGGATTGACGCCGTGATATTTCCTCAGTCGTTCTTTTGCGAAGGACCAGAATCCCTAGATACCGTTGATATCGCTTGCCGGGAGAGGAGAAAGAAGGAGTACCGGCCCCCGGTTCCATCCTTTTTTGTTTCTTATTTTGGAAATAGTCAAATCCATTAAATCTTTTTTGAGGAAAAGGGGTGCGCATATGATTGCAGAGTGCTATGAAAAAGCCAAAGCGTTCCTCATGGCACCAGTGGAGGCATTACAGAAATCCCGGTCGGATACGACCGAATCCATGCTCCGGTATTACGTCCTTATTGTTCTGTTTAACGCGATTCTTACCGCACTTATCGCATTGATCTTCGGGGGACACGGTACGCTGAACGTCATGTCACAGCTTATGAAGCAGCTCGGCTGGGTAATTCCGTTCATCGGGGCGGTCGGAACGATCCTGATGGTTATTGTCGTTGTAATCCTTACGATCATCTTCCTGTTTCTCTGTGCAATCTGGTTCCATATCTGGATCTATGTCGCGGGAGGAAGGAAAGGCTACATGGATACCGTAAAAGCTCTTGCCTACGGTTCAACCCCCGTCATGATCATCGGCTGGATACCGGTTATCGGTTCCTTTATCGGGAGTATCTGGACATTTGTACTGGAAGTACTGAGAGTGTCCGCGAAATCCATCAGATCCCAACAGGACGCGCAGTTATTGCCGTTGTCCTTGCAGTCCTGATCCCTGTCATCGTCGTACTCCTGCTCTTTGCATCTGTAATTACCCCAATGATGGGTGGTGTCCTGATAATGCCGGCAAAATAATTCTCCCCTCAAACACCCCGGTTTTTTCAAAGTGAGGATTTTCCTGACGATCAGTTCGAACCTGATTCAAACCACTATTACCCACGGAATAGCGGGTCAGACCGGCGCATCCCGAGCCAAATCACATTATGTTTTTTGAAATACCCAGAAACATTTATTAGTGTGTTTTGTATATTTTTGGAATAGGTCAGCGAGGTCGAAAGAGGAACGTACGCACGGATTGTCATATATCTATGAAGATAACGGGCAAGATCCCACATTTTTCTCACAGATATTCTATCATATATCATCCGGCCCGACAGCCGGGTGCAGCATAATACCCGGCCTTTCTGTATAGGATGGACTGCATGAACCAAAACCCGCGAAGAAAAGCCGGAAATACGGTATGATGAACATGACAAAGAAACTGATGCTCGTCCCTATCATCCATGGCGAAAAAGAGATGGGTTCGTTAAAAGGCGATATTTCTGAGATGATCGACCGGAAATTCGGGAAAGAGAGGCGCGATCAACACCGAAAAGATGTCGCTCTCTTCTGGAAAAACCTCCGCACGATCATGGATGCCGTGATACACAGCGTCGACTGCAGTAATATCCGGATATATCAGGATGGCATCCCGATAGGGGGAGATATCGGTATAAAACTTATAAAAATGGGGGCTGAAGACGGGATTCCCAACCACCAGATCGTGTTATCGATGATTGAAAGAGGCGGGATCGTCGAAAAAACAGAAAATCCCGCTCTTTTAAAAGAAGAATACGAAATCCTCAAGGCAATCGTGAATGCCAAGACGGATCAGGAGCGGGAGGCATTCAGTGAAAAGTATAAAAAAAGATTGTACGATCTGACCATTGAAAGGGACCGGTATATCGCGCACCGGATCAGCGAATCGCTCGGGGACGGAATGCTGGGGATCCTATTTATCGGGGCCACTCATGATGTTGCACGTTACCTGGCTCCCGATATTGAACTGTTCGTCTGTAACTTTGTCGAGCAGGATGTCCTGGCATGGGCGAAAGGAGGCAATACGGGACCGGCTCGGGTACCGGTTGAAAATAGGTGAAAGGATCTGAATATGTCTATGTCGTGGTTGCATAGGATCTCATGGAGGGGTTCAAAAGAGGGAACTGGGTACAAAGAAGGGGCAGATGGGTATGTCCCGGCTCAGGCAGACAGACAAACGACAGCCGCCCCGGATCAAGTCTCGGATCCTCACCCAGTATTCCTGACCTCACCGGAATCCTGTGAAAAAAAAACCAGATCCGCTCAAAAAAAGATCCTGATTGTGGAAGACGAACTGATTTTTGCCGAAGACTTAATGGAAACACTGCTCTCTTTTGGATATATGGTCAGCGGAATTGCACCGGACGGGAAAGATGCCGTTGCACAGGCAGCTGCGTCCCGCCCGGATCTCATTCTCATGGATATCAACCTCGGGTCGGGACCGGACGGCATTGAGACTGCCCAAAGGATCTTATCGGAAATGTCAGTCCCGATTATTTTTCTCACGGCCTACGCGCAGTCTCAACTTCTCGAACGGGCCAAAGCAACCCTGCCGTATGGATATATTATAAAACCCTGTACAAACGAGGAACTGCAGAGCGCAGTAAAAATTGCATTATGGAAGTATACAAAGGACGAGCAGCTCCGATCGGCGAAGGATACCCTGGAACAGCGTATTGCCGAACGGACTGCAGAAATGGAACTGATCCGGCAGGAACTAAGGAAGAACGAGAAGCTGTACAGAGATCTCACCAACAGTATCAGCGACATCTTCTTTGCATTGGACAATTCCCTGGTCTTCACTTTCTGGAACCCTGCATCCGAACAGCTGACCGGGGTTCCGGCAAAGGATGCAGTCGGGAAATCCTTTTCCGAGGTATTTCCCTCAGAACGGGGATTCGCAGCCGAAAGACTATTCTTAGAAATTATCAGGACGCAGCAACCGAAAACATCTGAAAGCACCCTCAACGTCAGGAACGGGGATTTTACCTTTGAGATCCATGGTTACCCTTCTGCCGGGGGAGTGGCAGTATTTATAAAGGATATCACTGAGCGCAAACAGATGGAAGATGCCCTCCGGAAGAGCGAAGAACGGTACCGTGCTGTTGTTGAGAACCAGACAGAGCTGATCTGCCGGTTTTCCCCGGATGGAAGACTTACGTTTGTCAACGACGCTTACTGCCGCTATTTCGGTCTGGATAAAACCCGGTGTCTTGAAAAACCCCATCCTCTGACCTTACCGACAGAAGATGCAATGTTGATGAGACAATACCTTGCCGCTCTCACCCCGGAAAATCCTGTGGGCACAATCGAACACCGCATCATTATGTCCTCCGGAGAGGTCCGGTGGCAGCGATGGAGTGACCGTGCCATCTTCAGCAATGACGATCGGGTTATTGAATACCAGTCTGTCGGAAGGGATATCACTGAACTGATACTATCCGAGGAAACGCTCCGGGATAACGAGAATCTCTTCCGCGAAGTGTTCAACAATGCAAACGATGCCGTATTCCTCTACGAGATGCAGCCGGAGAGGCCTGGCCGGTTTATCCAGGTCAATGATGTCGCTATCGGCTGGCTGGGTTACTCCCTGGAAGAGCTCCAAGAGATGTCTCCTCGGGATATAGTGCCGGAACACGTGCAGAAAAAAACCCTGCAAAATATCATGGCAACACTGCACACGTACGGCCATGCCACCTTTACGTCACTACATAAACGCAAGGACGGCAGTACCTACCCGGTCGAAGTAAGCACCCATACGTTCCTGTACAAAGGCAGGCTGGTCGCTCTCTCTCATGTCCGTGATATCACGGAACGAAAAATGGTTGAAGAGGAGATTAAAAAAAACCAGAAAAACCTTGAAAAACTGGTCAGCGAGCGGACTGTCGAATTAACCCGGATTAACAGGAAACTCAAAAAAGAGATCAATGAACGGACAGAGGTCGAGAAGAAACTGATCGTTTCGGGAAAGGAAAAAGATCTCCTGCTCCGGGAAGTGCACCACCGGGTAAAGAACAACCTTCAGCTGATCATCGGGCTCATCGATATAACAAGGAAGCGCGCCCATGAACCGGCAATCCTTTCCATACTTACCGATATCATCGCAAAAGTCCAGACCATGGGACTCATCCACACGCGGCTGTACGAGAGCAAGCGATTCGATAAAATCAATATGAAGCAACAGGTCGAGGATCTCGCCGATATGATTTCAGGATATTACAGCCACGATTGCGTGGACATTGTCACGGATATCAACTGTGCAGAAATTTTCCTTCCGGTGGATCTGGCAATCCCCTGCGCCCTTTCGCTCAACGAGACGTTCTCCAATATTCATAAACATGCCTTCAGGGGGCGCCGGAACGGGATTATCACAGTATCTTCAGTCATGAACGATGGCATGATCCGGTTTGTTGTTCAGGATAATGGTGTCGGCATTCCTGCCGGATTTGATATTGAAAAGAGCAACCGGCTGGGGCTGAAACTCATCAGGTCGCTCATTGAACAGCAACTGCATGGGACGGTAGAGATAAAAAGTAAAAACGGAACTGAAGTGGTACTTGAGTTTCCGGTAAATCAAGGGGGGATCAGTTTTGGCTCGGGTAATGGTAGTTGATGATGAAGCGATCATCACGATGCAGCTGGAAGGGTGCTTGAGTTCCATGGGGCATAAAGTCGTCGGCATGGCGACATCCGGAGAAGATGCCATAGTAAAAGCACGCACGGTAAAGCCGGAGGTTGTCCTGATGGATATTGTCATGCCGGGAAAAACCAACGGGATTGCAGCAGCAAAAGCGATCGATGAAGAACTGGGAATTCCGGTTATTTTAATCACATCCTATGCCGATGACAAGATTATCGAGGAAGCAAAAAAGGCCAATCCCTATGGCTATATCGTCAAGCCGTTCAATGAACGGGAACTCAAGGCAACCATCGAACTGGCACTCTTCCGGAAAAAACGTGACGGGCACAAACCGGCAAAACACCCCCAGAGAAAAATCCCGGCTCCGGATCAGAGGGATATGGCATCCTTTCAGGTTGACGGTGAAACAGGGGAGGTACAGGAAAAATCAGAAACGTTTATTGAACCCGTGAGCAGGACTGTCCTTCTGAATAATTTTTACCAGGGTATCATTCTCATTTTATCCACTCCCCCCATAACCAATGAGCCCACCTACAAAAACGCGATCGGGTACGGCATCGCAAACGGTTACCGGATTATCTATGCCTATTACCAGTCACGGGTGCCGAAATATTTCTTAAAAGAGATCTATCTCAAGCAGATGGTCACCCACCGGATAAAACCGGGTGAAGTAGCGTCACTTATCAGTAATCTTAAAAGCCGGATGGACGTGCCACCAGTATCCGGTAAACGAACGGACTGGCAGATCCTCATTGATTTTTCTGAAACTGAAGATTTTGAATCGATATGTGCGGTAAAAGATTTTATTCTTAAAAAAAGGGAATCCGGCGTTCCCGTTTCAGCAATTATTGCATTAAACATCGAAAACCTGAGCCAGGAACAGATAACGGCATTCTCTTCCGGCATAACAAAAGTCATTGTCTCGACCGGTAATGAGACTTCCATCTCCATTGCCAGCCAATCGTATCCCCTGGAATCATTATCTATTGTTCCCCAGACCGTTGTCGATGAAATTGTCAAAAAATCGCTTGAACCGCTTGTCCTTTCAATCCTGACAAAACCTGTATCCGGGTACGATATCGTCCATGAAATCCACAGCCACCATAATGTCCTCATCCCTCAGTCACGGGTTTATACTATACTCTACGAACTCGAAAAGAAGGGGATTGTTACCGTGAAAATGTCCGGCAAAGCAAAACTTTATGTCCCGACAGAACAGGGAAAGACCTACATACGGCAGACACTGAACGAGTTCAAATATACATTCCAGCACATATTCGGAGGAATGAACAATGAAAGTAAAGGTAGCAGCAGCGGAAAATAAGGATGTCGGGCGGGGCATTGCCCGGATTGACCCGGAGACCATGGAAGACCTGGGTGCGGGTGTCGGGGACATCATCGAGATCGCCGGAAAACGGACTACCTGCGTAAAAGTCATGCCCTCGTTTCCCAAGGACCGGGGACATGGGACGATACAGATTGACGGGATTGTACGGAAAAATGCGAACGTCGGTCTCCACGACACCGTTGAAATACAGCCGGTCACCATTCCCCCGGTGAATACTGCCACGCTCCAGCCGCTGAACCGGTTCCTGCAAAAAGAAGTGGACAGCCGGTTGTTTGAAGGAATACCTGTTACCAAAGGCGACCAGATCCGGCTGACCAGTTTCGGGAGGACCTTTGATTTCCTTATCTGTGATGCCTCCCCGGAAATCGGGCTGATGAACCGGAATACCGTCATCAGGATTGCGGGGAAAAAGGCGCCGGAAAAGGAACAGAAAAAGAGCTTTATCTCTTACGAGGATATCGGCGGGCTGAAAGGGCAGGTTGAAAAGATCCGGGAAATGATCGAGCTCCCGCTGAAATATCCCGAACTTTTTGAACGCATCGGTGTCGACCCGCCCCGGGGAGTCCTCCTGTACGGTCCTCCGGGCACAGGGAAGACGCTGATTGCAAAAGCTGCGGCGCAAGAAACAGACGCCTACCTTATTTTTATTTCCGGGCCGGAAATTGTCGGGAAATATTACGGGGAATCGGAAGCCCGGCTGCGGGAGATTTTTACAGAGGCCCAGAAGAATGCCCCGGCTATCGTGTTCATCGATGAAATTGATGCGATTGCCCCCAAGCGCGAGGATATCGGCGGGGATAAGCAGGTAGAGAGACGGATTGTCGCCCAGCTTCTCTCGATCATGGACGGGCTCAAAGATCGGGGGAAGGTTATTGTCATCGCCACGACCAATATCCCCAATTCCCTCGACCCTGCACTCCGGCGGCCCGGGCGGTTCGACCGGGAAATTGTCATTCCCATCCCGGACCGGGAGGGACGGCGCGAGATCCTGGAGATCCATACCCGGGGAATGCCTTTGGGGATTGATGTCAACCTGGATGAACTGGCAAATATCACCCACGGGTATGTTGGAGCCGACATTGCCGCACTCTGCCGTGAGAGTGCAATGTACGCGCTCCGTAAAGTATTGCCCGGTATTGACTTCACCAAACCAGAAATCCCGTTTGAAGTAATCTCCGGTCTCACGGTGAACAATGAAGATTTCATGAATGCATTCCGGGAGATCGAGCCGTCTGCCCTGCGGGAGGTGTTTGTTGAAGTACCTGATATTAGCTGGGACGATGTGGGCGGTCTTTCTGAAATTAAACGCGAGATCCAGGAAGCCATTGAACTTCCACTGAAGCGTGCCGACATCTATGCCTTCGCCCATGTTGCCCCCCTAAAAGGCATCCTGTTGTATGGTCCGCCCGGGACCGGAAAGACCCTGATTGCAAAAGCGATTGCCCATGAGACCCAGTCGAATTTCATCTCGATTAAAGGACCGGAGCTGCTGTCAAGGTTCGTGGGGGAATCGGAACGCGGGGTCCGGGATATCTTTAAAAAAGCCCGGCAGGCGATTCCCTGCATCATATTTTTCGATGAGATCGATGCCATCGCCCCGGTGCGGGGAGGCAGAAACGATACCGGTGTAACAGAACGGGTCATCGCCCAGCTGCTGACGGAAATGGATGGTTTGGAGGAACTCAAGGGAGTGACAGTCCTTGCCGCAAGCAACCGGATTGACATTATCGATCCCGCACTCCTGCGTGCGGGACGCTTCGATCTCCAGGTTGAACTGCCGGTCCCGGATGATGCCGGGCGCCTTGAGATCTTCAGGGTTCATACACGGAAACGACCCCTTGCAAAAGATGTAAAACTTGACGATCTCATCCCAGGCACACAAGGATTTTCCGGAGCGGAGATCGAGGCTGTATGCAACCGTGCCGCCATTCTCGCTATCCGGGAATTTTCAAAAACAAAACAGGAAATGAAAAATTTTAAAATCCTCTCTTCGGATTTCACCCGTGCCATTGAAGATGTGAAAGCCAATACTTCCGAAATTTAAAACTCAAATCGGAAATTCCGGGCATCTATTTATTACATCCTTCCTGAATGCAGTGTGTCCATGTCCAGATACATGCGAGGGAGGAAGAAATGAGGATCTCAGAAGGAATGCATCATATTGTTGAAGATATCGCACAGTCCCGTACCGTGAGAATTGCCGATATTGCGGGATTGAATAACGAGGTCGGGGATATCCGGTCTGATACAAAAAAGACACTTAAGAATTTCAATTCCACACGAAAGCGCGATGGTAGTATCATGCGCCGGACATTAAGGAACGTTGTCCGAGATAACCGGACGGCTGTCCTGGCAATTGAGCAGGATACGCAGGACATGCTGGCTGGTTTCGATGCACAGCACCAACGTGTAAAAAAGGATTTGGCTGAAGCACACGAGATCTGGAGGAGCCATACCCCCCGGGAGCACCCGGGAGCCGGATCCGGATTAAAAACCATGCATAAAAATACCGCCGGGCCGCAGAAAAAACAAAAAAACACGGACAGGATGCGAGCCAGGACCTTGAAGAAAAAGTCCGCTAATCGATAAACGGGGTCCGGGGTTCATAGCCCCGGGCTCCGCATCCCCCAAAAAGGGGACATACATTTCAAACCAGCGAGTTCAAAAAATTTTAAAAAATCCTTTATCCGTTGAGGCGGCACTCGGGGTTCGAAGCCCCGTACTCGTTCCTGCAGTAACGGAAAGCGAATGTTGTAAAAAGACCTCTTGTCTGATTTCATCCATACCATCGAAGAGGTGAAAGCCAGTACTTCCGAATTTCAAAACTCAATATGGAAATTCCGCGAACCTATATACTCTTCCGGATTAAGGTGGTTGTGGGCAAAACGGCCCAGAATGAAAAGGAGGAAAATTATGGTAGAGAAAATGAACTCATCTTCAAGCCTTGTCGAGGTCATCGACCGTATTCTGGACAAGGGAGTTGTTGTGGACGCATGGGCACGTGTCTCACTTGTCGGGATTGAGATCCTGAGTGTCGAAGCCCGCGTCGTGATCGCATCTGTCGAGACCTTCCTCAAGTATGCAGAGGCGGTCGGTCTTACGGAACACGCCGAAATAGCGGCATAAGTGACATCCGCTATCGCCCGAAAGGGAAAAAAGAGGATGGATATGCAGTCCATCCTTAATTTCCTGAATGTATGCGGGTAAAATCGTATAGTCCACACAAATCACGGGGAAAATCCCTGAAAAAATGCTATGAATAACCGTCATAAAATGCACGTCCCACATGCTGCATACTATGACAATACATTGCACCCTTCTCTTTTTTACAAGATACCGTATCTGAATTCACTGCGAAAAAATATCACTTCACGATGTGGCGGCGCACCTGAAAAAGTGTGAACGCCGGTATGCCGGTCGAAGCCACACGGCTTTCCCGTTTCATGAGACCGGTCCCTGGTGCCTGGCAGATCTCCCCCAGCTCTTATAATTTCCTGTGAGGGAACATGGTTTTTTTAATGCAATGCCAGTCGCCATACAATCTACCGGACGGGCAGGAACGGGTGAGACTCTCATGACCCGGCATCGGTAAGAGCATAGTCTCGTACCCACAGCATTCCGGAAAAACCCGTTCCGGTTTTTCCTTACCAAAAGGTCTATTGTCAAATTTCAAAACTCAAATCGGAAACTCCGGGCATGTATTTATTGCATCCCCCCAGAATGCAGTGTGCCAAATCAGGAACAATTACGAGGTGGGAGAAAATGACAATTGCAGATGGAATGCACCAGATCGTTGATACTATCAACGAAGCCCGGGCGTCGAGAGTATCGGATATTGCAGGGCTTGTCCGGGATGTCGGAGAAATCCGGTATGACGCAAGGAAAAGTCTCAAATCGCTCAATAAGACCCGAAAGCACAACGCAATCGTCCAGAGCCGGGCCTTACACAAGGGTGTTAAAGCCCTCCGGCACGATTCGCAGGATATGTTCAGCGGTTTTTCTGCACAACGCCTCGCGATGGCACAGGAGTCCCGGGAAAAACTCAATGAATTCACCACACAACTCAAAAAGGATGTCACGGATATCCGGCTTGATGCGACCCACATGATCCACGGGTTTGCCGATGAACGGGTACACCGGGGCATAGAGTTGACCCGGATGCTCTCCAGCTATAACGAAGGCATTGTGGGGGATGTGCAGCATCTGATGGGATTCTTCAGACAGGTGCGTGTCCCGTTCCAGGAGGACCTTGCAGAAGCCCACACCATATGGCAGAGCCAGCAGTCGGGTGGACATTCGCAACAGGCCCGGCAGGCAAACAAGCCGGTATCGCACGCGCCAAAAAAATCCGAAACGCCGGCAGAGACTGCCGATGCATCACTCAAAGAAAAGATCCTCAGGACAATCAACAAATCCCCCAGGGGGATCTCGCTTTCACAAGCCGGGAAAAAAACCGGGGTTGAATGGAGAAAGTTAGTCCGACCTGTAAAAGAGCTGCTCGAAGAGGGTGCGGTCCGAAAAGAGGATACTCGGTACTTCCGGGCAAATTAAGACGCCGGATAACATGTCGTTTTCCCGGGAGGTGGATCATTCCCGGGAAAATGGTATCGCAGAGCAGGAGATATAAGCGAGAGTGGAGAATATGGATTTTGTAACCGTTATCAGTCCAAAACCCCAGAACGAATTTGTTGAAACTCCCTATATTACCAGCATCGCCGAAAGGGGTTTACGCTATATAAAAAAAGGCTTTCCCATTCATCTCTCCGGACCCACGGGCTGCGGGAAGACCACCTTGGCCCTGCATATTGCTTATCTGCTGGGGAGACCGGTGGTGCTGATCAATGGCGATGAGGAATTCAGCACCTCCTCACTGGTCGGGAGCCAGTCTGGGTACCGGAAACGAAAAGTTGTTGACCGGTTCGTGTCCCGGGTCTATAAATCCGATGAATCCATGACCAAGACTTGGCTGGACGACCGGCTCACAACAGCCTGTAAGCACGGGTTTACCCTTATTTATAATGAGTTTACCCGGTCGCGTCCTGAGGCAAACAACATATTCCTGTCGGTACTTGAAGAGCGGATGCTTGAACTGCCCAGTGCGTCAGAGGATGGGAACTATATCAAGGTCAACCCGGATTTTTCTGCGATATTTACCAGCAACCCGGAGGAATATGCCGGCGTGTTCCGGTCACAGGATGCACTGATGGACCGGATGATTACGCTTCCCATGAGTCACTATGATGAGGAGACCGAGATTGCTATCACGCAGGCGAAGTCCGGGGTGCCGAACAAGGTAGCAAAAAAGATCGTCCGCCTTGTCAGGAAGATCCGGGCTGCGGATGTCTGCGAGTTCAGTCCTACCATCCGGGCGTCGGTCGCAATTGCCCGTGTCTACGAAGAAGGCGACGATGACTGGTTTACCCAGACCTGCATCGATGTCCTAGCGCCCAAGATTGGAAAAGGAGACCAGGGAGACGTTGACCCGGTTGCTATCATTAAGGATCTGATGGCCAGTTGAAATCCACATCATGGGTACACGTTCCGGTTGACAACCATCATCCTTCCATTACGGGATGACTTCAGAAAAGGCGAGGTGATGTATGAAAACAGCACGCGATATCCGATCCGGGCTGAACCTTTCACGGGAAAGGAAGGTTCCCTGCCGGACCATCCAGATTGAGGATGAGATAAAAAAGAGAATTGCAGAGTCTGAAGGAGCACTCCTAACCGAGGATGAACGGAATGCGATCATCCAGAAAGAGGAAAAACGTATCCGGATCCATAACCGGGCACTGAAAAAAGCACGCCGTAAAATACTGAAGCGGAAGGAGGCAACCTCGATCGTTCAGGCAATCCGCCGGGGGGATGGATCGAAAAAAACCGATGAAGTGACCGCAATTCCGAAAAAGAAACAACCGTCGCAGAAGAAGGGATTCCATGCAATCGATGTCTCGTACTGAAACCCGGTCAAAGCAACGGTGGCGGTACGCGTACGCGATTATCCCCTCGCGAAAAGAGCATACCTTCGGGCAGATCGGACTTGACGGTGGGAACGTGTACACGATTCATTACCGCGAGATCGCTGCCGTAGTTTCCGATTCAGCCACAAAAACCTTCGAAGTGCTTGATTACGGGGTGACCCACCAGCAGGCGCTCGAGAAGATCATGAAAGAGTTCTGTGTCATCCCGATGAGTTTCGGGCAGACGGCAACTGAGGGCGATATCAAGATGTTTCTCTCCCGGAACTACCCGAAACTGAAAAGTTATTTTGCAAAACTTGCCGGGAAGACAGAACTCGGCCTGAAAGTGACCTGGAAAATTGACACGACAATCAAGGAAATTGCCTCATCCAATGTGAAGATCCGCGCGATGAAACAACAGATTGCCGGCAAACCTCTGGAAAAAACATACCGTCAGCGTCTTGCACTCGGTACAAAAGTTGCAGAAGAACTGACAAAGAGGGAGGAGCAGATCGCTTCTGAAATATTCAGCCGGCTCGGTGAGATTTCCGCGGACAGCAGGATGAACAAGAACCTGTCCGACGAGATGGTCCTGAATGCGGCGTTTCTCGTTGATAAAACCAAAGAGCGGGAGTTTGACGCGCTCGTCAACACTCTCGAACAGGAATATGGTGAAAAACTGCTGATGAAATACGTGGTTGCACCCCCGTTTAATTTCGTGAACGTGCGGATACGGAGTTAATCTATGGTGCTTGTCGTCGATGACCTGCTCAATCTGCCAATCGATCTCAGCATGAAAGTGCTCCAGGCGATCGCGGATGATGCCGATGCCGCGACGCTGAACTCGGAGAAGTCGGTCCGGACGAAGGTGCTCGAAACCCAGATGAAGTATGAACGCGGGGATATGCCCGAAGAAGAGTACAAGGCATCCATGAGTCTGCTCCGCAAACGCCTGGATGAAGTGAAAGGAGTGTAGATGATGGAAAAACAGGTGCAGCAACAAACGAAAATGCCCGGAAAAGCGAACACGAAGCAGGTACGGGAAATAAAAAGGCCCGGAAAACTGAACATGCAGCAGGTACTTGCGAATGTGAAAAAGGAGATGGTCGAGCTCACGTCGTTGCCATTCAATACCATTGTCAGTGTTACCCGGGATGAAGAGACTAAAGGACCAACCGTCACGGTTGAACTTGTTGAGAGAAAGGCGATTCCGGATTCCATGGACCTTCTGGGTATGTACGAAGTCAGTACAGATGAAGAGGGCAGGATCCTGGACTTCCGGCGGGTTGGCATGAGAAAACGCGGGGATGCGGCAGGCGCGACAGAGTATTAGTTTTCCCATAACGATCAGGAGGTATAAACTATGGAGAAAAAAAAGAACAAGGTCGATGCACCCATCCTGGATTTCGGCCTGAAGTTCGGGGGGATACTGACCGAACTCGGCAACTTTACCCAAGATATAACAAAGATGGTCGAGGAAGGAAAGACCGAGATGAGCCGGACCGGCGAGATCTCCCTGGACAGATCCCAAAAACGGAGAGGCATGTACGGCGTGTCCGTACGGATTGGGGGCGACGGCATGCCCCGTGTCGATACCTTCGGGAGAAGACCGGAGTCTGACATACGGGAACCGATCGTGGATGTCTTTGATGAAGCGGACCGGCTGCAGGTGATCGTTGAGCTCCCCGGTGTCGAAGAGAAAGAGATCTCTGTCGCGCTCAAAGGAAACACACTCATCATCACGGCGGGAAAAGGAGAACGGAAATATAAAAAAGAGATCGATCTCGGCACTGAGGTCAAGGGAGAACCCAAAAAACAATATAAAAACGGGATCCTTGAGATCAATCTCAAAAAAGCGTGAGGGAAGATGCAGATCGAATTTTTATCCGGTGTCGACATCTTCGATGAGGCGGACCGGGTGCAGGTGATTGTCGATCTCCCGGTGGTAAAGGAACACGATCTCTCGGTCGATCTTGAGGCAACCGCTCTCCTGATCAGTGCCCGTGCGGGGGATCGGTATTATCACCGTCATATCGATCTCGGTGTTCCGGTCAAAGGTACCCCGGATATCCATTATAACAATGGCATCTTCGAGATCAAAATCGGGAAGGGATAAGCGATTATGACCTACGGTCCGATAACGCGGGATAACGGCGCAGTAAAAAGGGAACTGGTGAGCAGGGTATGGCCGGCCCGGGCATGCATGCCGGGCATGTGTTCCGGCAGCTGGGAGGAATAATGGCGATCCAGGCAATACGAAATGATTCGTCGAACTCTCTTGTCGATGTGATCGAGCGGGTCCTCGATAAGGGGGTGATCATTAACGCAGACATCTGCGTCTCGGTTGCCGGCGTGGAACTCCTCGGCATCAAGATCCGTGCAGCGGTTGCCTCGTTTGAGACCGCGGCAAAATACGGACTTGAGTTCCCTTCGGGAACAAACCTGAACACGGCAGTCTGGGAACGGATCAAGGAAGATACTGAGGCATGCCCCCAGTGCGGGAAGAAAGTGCCCATCCATGTCCTCTTAAATGAGAGTTGTCCGTGGTGCGGCTGGTCGAGTACAAAAGCCCTGAAGAATGCGACGGGAATAAAACGCGTGTCATCATTGCGGAGGTGAATTGCAGCATGAAAGCCACCCGGGAAGGAAGAAACACCCTTGTCGATCTTCTCGACCGGGTGCTGGACAAAGGCGCGGTCATTGACGCCGATGTCATCATCACCGTTGCCGGTGTCCCCCTGCTCGGGCTCAAGCTGCGGGCAATGCTTGCGAGTGTCGACACCATGATCCAGTACGGAATGTGGGTGGACTGGGACAAGGCGATCCGTGCCGCTGCTGCACAAGAGGCAAGACAAAAACAGGTACAGGAGGATGCCCTCCTTCAGGGCGAGACGGTGCGCTACCAGTGCTTCTCATCATACTGGCAGCCGGAAGGTATCGTTAAGGGGTGGACGTACGGGACCCTCTCGATCACCGATACTGCCATACGGCTCCACCGGAAAGAGCCGGCGGCTACCCTGCTGGCCTGCCGGTTCGAAGATCTTCGCGGGTATTCTCTTGAATCCGGCCCGGTATCCTCTGCCGAACCCTCCGCGTATCTCCATCTCGTCCTCACCGATGGTTCGATCAGCACGCTGCACCCGAAGGATATAAGAGCCGTGCTGTCTTATGTCGGGTTTGAGATGGAAAAACGGATGCTTCCCTGGCAACCGGTAGAGTACCATGCCGGATTGGCGGCCGGATACCGGAAATATATTGCAGGGGAGACCCGGGCCATCAAAAAAAGGTGCGATATATGAAAAAAAAACCGCGCTCAACCGGAAAACCGGCGGGAAAAATACGCTCGTCCAGCCCGGGCACCGGGGCAAACCAGCTCGTGGCCGCAACAAAGATCATCCTGTTTGGCGGGAAAGGCGGCGTGGGAAAGACATCTGCCGCTGCTGCAACAGCACTCGCACTTGCATATGCCGGCAAAAAAGTGTTGATTGTTTCCAGTGACCCGGCACCTTCGCTTTCCGATATCTTTGAGATACCCATAGGCAGCCGGGTAACGCAGGTCAGCGGGACGCTCTCAGCCATCGAGATGAATGCAGAGGCAGTAATGGAGAAATATAAAAAAATCTATGGTGGTGCTATTATCGATGCCCTCGCCACCGTCATCCCCGTCACCGGTGATGTGCTCGATGATATCCCCAACGCGGTCGTGCCGGGTTTCGATGAGCTCTTTGCGCTCGAGGAGGTGCTTGCGTTCCGGTCGGCCGGGTACGATTATCTCATCTGGGATACCGCCCCTACCGGGCATACGCTCCGCCTTCTCTCGCTCCCGGATACCATCATCGGGTATACTTCGGGGATGCAGAAGATCCAAGAGCGGCTGGCCGGTGTCATTAGTACCCTCCGGGAAGTGTTTGACCGGGAACCCTCCCGGGAACCGCTTGTTTCTGCACTGTCGAAACTGCAAAATACCGCACGGCATGCCCTTGCTGTCCTTACCGACCATGAACATACAGAGTTCGTTCTCGTGATCATCCCGGAAGCCCTTGCATTGTACCAGACGGAACGGTTCATGGCGGTGCTCGAACGGCTGGATATCTGTACTGCACGGATCATCGTCAACGGTCTCATCCCGGAAAACACCTGCCCGTTCTGCAGGGCACGGCGCAGGGTCCAGGAGCGGTACCTTGC
>Ga0153915_10002117_pt1 | contig 18242 bp, 20 predicted proteins | sample Opewatmetagenome_2_FD_107003 | JGI IMG/M metagenome (GOLD analysis project Ga0153915, IMG submission 107003) | Freshwater wetland microbial communities from Ohio, USA - Open water 3 Core 3 Depth 3 metaG | ecosystem: Environmental > Aquatic > Freshwater > Wetlands | place: USA: Ohio, Lake Erie...
CCGATATTCCACATGGCTGGCCTCCTCGGGTATGCGCCTCACGAGCGCGTGGATCGACTGTGTGGCACCGATAGTCTGGTGACCACGTCCGACCGAGGCCAGCCACTTCATTTATTCTGAGGGGGCGGAGCCCCCGAGGAATCCCTCAAGGGAAGAGGCGCGCTAACCCTGAGGGATTCCTCGCCGCTTCGCGGCTCGGAATGACAAACTCTACCCGCCCGTCCCCTCAGCCTTGCCCGTCATTCGTCACCCCTCACTCCTCACTCCTCACTCCTCACTCCTCACTCCTCACTCCTACCCCGCCTTCCCTGCGCCGCTGACACGCTCGAACACCACTCCATCACTCGCTCGAAACACGGCGTGGTAGTAGCGTCCCAGATAGTCGCGCAGGTAGGGGTAACGCGCGATCGGGTACGTCGTCGGCTGCACGATCCCGTCGGTATCGATGATGTAGCGTGGCGGGTGCGCCGTGAAGTCAGACCGCAGACTGTCCCATGCCCCCGGTACGATCCTGTTTGAGGTATCTAGCTTCGGGTCCCATACTCCGAAAATGTGGCCGGTCAGCGGATAGCTCGCGATGTAGCGGGCGGCCGGTCGGCGCTCCGCGTCCAGGTACAGGCCGGTAAAGCGGTCGCCCTGGCCCCAGACGAAGATCCGGTCGCTCGCGTTCGAGTGTTCCCGGACGTACACCGCAGATGCCCCCGGCGTTCCGTGTCGCACGATGCCGACCGTGTCTACCACCAGGTAAATCGCCGCCGACAGGATGAGCCATCCCGCGAGCAGCCTGCGACGCGGGAGGAGGGCGGGGGATGGAGCGACGCCCCGCCACGTCAGGTCGAAGACCGGAGCGGCGAGCAACACGAGCGGCGGGAGCAGCTGCAGGAAGTAGTGGTACAGGAACTGTCCGCTCGCCGCCACGCCGAAGAGCGATACCCCAAGCAGGAGCAGGAGGCCCGTGAACTCGGCTCGTCGTCCCCGCCAGAGACCCCGATCCCTCGATCCCTCGATGGCCGACTGGGCGGTGCCCAGGACCAGGGGAAACGTGGAGAGCAGAAAGAACCCGCCGCGTTCCAGAGCCCCATGCCAGAACCTCCAGCTACCCGGGCCGAAGGGGACGTCATGGTTCAGCACTGACCAGTAGAAGGCCTCGCGCAGGATTCCGTCCTGCCACAGCCAGAGCGCCGTTCCGCCCAGCGTCGCGGTAAATCCGAGAGTGAGCAGTGCCCCGTGCAGGAGTGAATGACCCCAGTGGAGCCCCCGACTCACCCGGTAGCTCGGCAGCAGCAGGTACAGCCCCAGGGCAAGCGCGGAGATGCCCGAAGGCTGCTTCAGCAGGAATGCCCCTGCCACAAGCCCGCCGGCCAGGATCAGCTCGGGCCGGACGCGGGATCGGCTCCGCCGGAAGGTCAGCGCCAACGCCGCGGTAACCGGGAGGTTCATCAGCAACTCGCCATTGAGCGCGAGATTCCGGTAGTCGGCCCAGAGCAAGAACAATCCATACAACAGCGCGGCCCAGACACCCGTGCCCCGGTTGAACAGGCGCCTCGCGATGAGGTAGAGCAGGGCCATGGTGGCGAGAGTCCAGAGCACCATGACGGTGTGGAGCGCGTGCCAGTTGTAGGCGCCGGCCACCCTGAAAGTCTGCTCATACAGTTCGAACAGGAGGGGGGGCTTTCGCTCGATCGCGTTCACGTACGGCCGTCCGCCGTGGAGCATCTCGGTCGCCACGACCGAGTAGACCTGCTCGTCATCGATGGCTTTGGGAGCCAGCAGGGCGGGCAGGCGGGTCAGCGCGACGAAGAGCAGCAGCCCCACGAGCGTGGCCAAGTGACTCCTAGGCGCGTCCAAATCGCTCGGCCAGTTTGTCGCAGGGGAACTTTTGGCCGATGAGGTTGCTCTCAGTGAATTCACCTTCTCCGGGGCGGCTGCTGGCATGATCCTCGGTTCCTCCTTGCCCTTCCCGCGCACGATCGAACGGTCGGAGCCGGAAACGCGGAGCTCGGAACGCGGAACGCGCCGGTTGAGGGGTCACCGCTTCTCATTCGCTTCCGGTCGCCTAAATTCCAGCCCGTGAACCACTTCGAGGCGATGGGCCGGGCCCTCGATCTGGCCTGGCGGGGATGGGGCCGAGTCGCTCCGAATCCGCTGGTCGGGGCCGTGGTGCTGCAGGGTGAAGCGCTGGTCGGCGAAGGGTGGCACGCCGAGTTCGGTGGCCCCCACGCGGAAACCGTCGCCCTCGCCCGAGCCGGCGATGCTGCGCGCGGAGCGTCGGTCGTCGTCACGCTCGAGCCGTGCAACCACCAGGCCAAGCAGCCGCCATGCACTGAGGCCCTGCTTGCAGCAGGTGTGTCCCAGGTCGTCGCTGCTGCGGCGGACCCCAATCCCGACGCCGCCGGGGGCCTGGAGCGGCTCCGGGCCGGCGGCATCGAGGTGATCTTGGGCGTCAGGGAGGAGGAAGCCCGGGCCCAAAACGCGATCTTCTTCCATCGCTTCAAGGAGCCCGGCCGGCCGTACGTGGCGCTCAAGCTCGCCACCACGCTGGACGCCCGGATCGCGGATCAGGCCGGCCGATCGCGCTGGATCTCCGGCGATCAGGCACGCGACTACGTTCACTGGCTTCGCGCCGGCTTCGACGCCATCGGCGTCGGCGGGCACACGGCCATCGTGGACGACGCATCGCTCACCGTGCGAGGGTCGGTAGAGCCTCGAAGGCCTCCGGTTCGGGTGGTGTTCAGCCGGCAGGGAGAGGTCCCCGAATGGCTGGCTCTCGTCCGGAGCGCCCGCGACCTTCCCACGGTGCTGGTGACCGAGGCGCATCGACCCTCCCCGCGGTTCGCCGATCTGGCCGAGGCGGGGGTGGTCGTGGAGCGTGCGAACTCACTTGCCGAGGGGCTCGGGCTGCTTCGCAGGCGGGGAATCGAGTCACTGCTGGTCGAAGGGGGCGGACGTCTGGCCGGAGCGCTGTTGAGTCAGGGGCTGGTCGACCGGTACTACTGGATTCAGGCCCCGGTGTGGCTGGGGGACTCGGGCGTTCCCGCGATCAGCGGACTGCCGGGAACCACGCTGATTGAGGCGGAGCGCTGGCAGGTCGTGGAGCGCCGGGCGCTGGGGCAGGACACTCTACTCGTGGCGGACCGGGAGCCATGTTTACCGGGATCGTGACCGCGGTCGGGACGGTGCGGGAGGCCCGGCAGAACCGGGGCGGCCTGACGCTCAAGCTCGGGGCGCCCTACAAGGGCCTCAAGCGAGGGGAGAGCCTCGCCGTGGATGGCGCCTGCCTGACCGTCGAAAGGTGCGGAAAGGGCTGGTTCCAGGTTCACGTGGTGCGAACCACCCTCGAGCGAACGCTCTTCGGGGAATACGCCCGGGGGCGGCGGGTGAATCTGGAGCGGGCGCTCCGGGTGGGAGACCGCCTTGGCGGGCACCTGGTGCAGGGGCACGTCGACGGGATCGGGGAGGTCCTGGCCGTGGAGCCGCGCGCGGACGCCTGGCTCATCGACCTGCGGGTGCCGCCGGAAGTGGCCCGCGTCTCGATGCCACTCGGCTCCATCACGGTGGACGGCGTGAGTCTGACCGTGAATGCGGTGCCCCGACCGGGAGTCATCCAGCTCTCCCTCATCCCGTTTACCTTTCGGCACACTACCCTCGGCCAGCGGCAGCCCGGAGACGGCGTGCATCTGGAGGCGGATGCGATTGGCAAGTATGTGGACTCACTGCTCCGGGCGCGGCAGCCGGACTGACTGTCCGTTCCGCGTTCCCCGTTCCCCGTTCCGGGTCGAATCGTCGGATGCCCAAACGCGGAACGTGGAACGTGGAACGTGGAACGCGGAACCATGACTTTCGGCAACATCAACCAGGCGATCGAAGACCTCCGCAACGGCAAGCCCGTCATCGTGGCCGATGACGAGGACCGCGAGAACGAGGGTGACCTCATCTGCGCGGCGGAGCTGGTCACGCCGGAGGTCGTCAACTTCATGATCACCCACGCGCGGGGCTGGGTCTGCCTCGCCCTCATGCCGGAGCGCTGCGAGCAGCTCGGCCTGCAGCAGATGGAAGCGCAGAACACCGAGGCGCAGCGGACCGCGTTCACCGTCACCATCGACGCCTCGACCCGGTTCGGGGTGACCACGGGCATCTCCGCGTCGGACCGCGCCAAGACCATTCACGTGGCGATCAATCCGTCCACGGTGGCTTCCGATCTCCGGCGGCCGGGGCATATCCAGCCCATCAGGGCGCGGCCAGGTGGGGTCCTGCAGCGGGTCGGTCACACCGAAGCGGCGGTGGATCTCGCCCGGCTGGCCGGGCTCTACCCTGCGGGGGTCATCTGCGAGATCCTCAATCAGGACGGCTCTCCCGCCCGGCGGCCGCAGCTCGAGGATTTCGCACGGCAGCACAGCCTCACCTTCGTGACGATCGCGCAGCTGGTCGCCCACCGGTTGACCAACGAGCAGCTGGTGCACCGGGCCGCGGAGGCGCGGCTGCCCACGGAGTTCGGCGAGTTCCGCATCATCGCCTATACCAACGACGTCGACCGGGCCCAGCATGTCGCGCTGGTAATGGGGGACATCGCCGGCAGGCGTGACGTGCTGGTGCGGATGCATTCGAAGTGCCTGACCGGAGACGTGTTCGGGTCGCAGCGCTGCGACTGCGGGCCGCAGCTCCACGCGGCGATGAAGCGGATCGCCGAGGATGGAAACGGAGCGATCGTCTACCTGGACCAGGAGGGCCGCGGGATCGGGCTGCACAACAAGATCAAGGCCTACGCCCTGCAGGACGAGGGTCATGATACGGTGCAGGCCAACCAGCGCCTCGGGTTTGCGCCCGACCTCCGGAACTACGGCATCGGGGCGCAGATCCTGCGCGATCTCGGGCTCTCCTCCATCCGGGTCATGACCAACAACCCGCGGAAACTGGTGGGCCTCGAGGGATACGGACTAGAGATCGTCGAGCGGATCCCCCTGCTCACCGACCCCAACGAGGAGAACCGGGCCTACCTCGACGCCAAGCGCGACAAGCTCGGCCATTTCCTGGCTCACTGACCGCATGCCAGAAATTCGCGGCCAGCTACGGCCCACCGGGCGCGTGGCGATCCTGGTCAGCCAGTACAACGAGCGGGTCACTGGCCGCCTGCTGGAAGGCGCCCTGGCCTGCTGCAAGGATGCCGGAGTCCCAACGGCAGAGGTGGACGTGGTCTGGCTGCCGGGCGCGTTCGAGCTCGGCGGGGCCGCCGCCGCCGCCGCCGCCACCGGCCGATACACTGCCATCGTGGGTCTCGGCGCGGTGGTGCGGGGCGAGACGGCCCATTTCGAGTTCGTGGCCGGCGAGGCTGCACGGGGGCTCGCCGAGGTGGCGGTCCGTCACGGCCTGCCCGTCGCGTTCGGCGTGCTGACCACCGACACGATGGAGCAGGCGCTGGCGCGGGCCGGCGGCGCCGCCGGGAACAAGGGATACGAGGCGACAGAGGCGGCGCTCCGGTCGGCGGACGCCCTGGCCCAGCTCAGGAACCGTCATGCTCAGGCCTGAGACCAAGGCCCGGGCGCGGGCGCTCCAGATTCTGTACTCGATGGAGATCGGTCGCGGGTCGCTGGACGACGCGGTGACTCGCCTCGCGCGCCTGACCGGCCCGGATCCGGCCGTGTACGACGGCGCCGAGGCGCTGGCCGACGCGGTGATTCGCGAGCGGGACGATCTCGATCGGCATGCCACCGAGGCGGCGGACAACTGGCGCCTCGACCGGATCGCCCCGGTGGAGCGGAACATCCTTCGCATCGGTGTGCACGAGCTGCTGCGGGGCGATGTCCCACCCAAGGTGGCCATCGACGAGGCGGTGCAACTAGCGCACTGGTTTGGCGGCGCCAAGGCGCCCGCGTTCGTGAACGGAGTGCTCGACCGGGTGGCGCACACGATCGGGCGGCTGTGAACATCCTGGTCGTGAACTGGCAGGACCGGATCAACCCGCAGGCAGGCGGGGCCGAGATCCACCTGCACGAGATCTTCGGCCGGGTGGCGGCCCGCGGCCACCGGGTGCGCCTGGTCTGCTCCGGCTGGCCGGGTGCCGAGCCGAAGGCCATGGTCGACGGCATGGCCGTGGAGCGGTGTGGCACGCGGAATTCGTTTACCCTGCTCGGGCGGGGGGCGGTGCGACGGGCCCTCCGGGCCGAGCGTCCCGACGTGGTGATCGAGGACGTCAACAAGATCCCGCTGTTCCTCGCGGGACTGACCGACCGTCCCATCGGGGTGATCGTACCGCACCTGTTCGGGAGCACGGTATTCCAGGAGGCGTCGGTGCCGTCGGCCACGCTGGTCTGGCTGCTGGAGCGCCCGTTGCCGTGGGCATACCGCCGCGCCTGGTTCCACGCCATCAGCGAGAGCACCCGGGAGGATCTCATCGCCCGTGGCGTGAGGGGAGACCGCATCACGGTGATCTACCCCGGCGTGGACGCCGGAGTGTTCGCCCCGGATCCAGCGGTGCCGCGTACCGCGTCGCCTTCCTTTGCCTATGTGGGCCGGTTGCGCCGGTACAAGGGGGTCGAGTACGCTCTCCGGGCGGTGGCGGCGGCGCGTGCCCGGCGGTCCGACATCCGCCTGGACATCGCCGGCAGGGGGGACGACCAGGGGCGCCTGGAGGCATTATCCCGGGAGCTTGGCCTGCAGGACGCGGTGCGGTTTCTGGGGTTCGTGAGCGAGGCGGAGAAGATCCGGCTGTTCCGGAGCACCTGGGCGAATGTGTTTCCGTCGCCCAAGGAAGGGTGGGGCATCACCAACGTCGAGGCGGCCGCGTGCGGGACTCCGTCGCTCGCGTCGGACAGCCCCGGCCTCCGCGATTCGGTGCGGCACGGCGAGACCGGCTACCTGGTGCCCCATGGCGATTCGGGTGCCCTCGCGGAGCGGATGCTCGAACTCGCCTCCGATCCTGCACTGGTGGCGCGGCTCGGCCGCCAGGCCCGGGTGTTCGCCGAAGGCCTGTCGTGGGACCGTGCGGCCGATCAGACGGAAGCGTGGATCGCGCGGATGCTGGAGAAGTGAGCAGTGAGGAGTGAGGAGTGAGGAGTGAGGAGTGAGGAGTGAGGAGTCCGAGGTGAGACGCCGGTGTCAAGTGACGACGCGTAAGATGTGCGATGGGTCGGATGAGCTCAGCGCTCACAGCCCCAGAGCCCATAGCCTTTAGCCCCCTGGCCGAGGAGGCACCCATGCACACCACCATCTCCGCCCGCCATTGCGAGATCTCCGAGGAACTGCGGGAACGGGCTCAGTCCGTGCTGCAGCGCCTGACCGCCCTGGTGGACCGGCCGGTGGATGGGACCGTAGTGTTCGATGTCGCGCCCCAGGTGGCCACGGCCGAGATCAGGATCCACGGCAGCGGGGGCGAGCTGTTCGTCGCCTCCGGCGAGGACAAGGACCATCGCTCGGCGCTGGACCGTGCGGAGGACAAGGTGCGCCGCCAGCTGGAGAAGCGCGCGGACTCCCGGCGCGGGCGGAGCGCCAGGGACGTCGTGTGAGCCTGACTCTCCGGGAAGTCCTCGCTCGCCGGGGCGATCCGCTCCAGCTGGAGCCCCTCACCGGGGAGGTTGGGCTCGATCGTCCGATCCCCGACCCGGAGGTCGCATCGCCGGGGCTGGCTCTGGCCGGTTACACCGGCCGGTTCATGCCCCGCCGGCTGCACGTCCTGGGCGAGACCGAAATCAGCTATCTCAACTCCCTGGATGCTGCGGAGCGTCGCAGCCGGCTGGAGCGCTTCTTCGAGTACGACCTTCCCTGCGTCTTCGTCACCAAGGGGCAGGAGGTGCCGACCGAGTTGATCGACCTGGCCCGGGTGCGGGGGATTCCGCTGCTCCGGAGCCGGCTCAAGACCGCCGAGTTCTACCGGCGGATCAAGCCGATTGTGGAGGAGGCGTTCGCCCCGCGCACCACCCTGCATGGCTCGCTGGCGGATGTGTATGGGGTGGGTCTCCTCTTCATCGGCCAGTCCGGCATCGGCAAGAGCGAGTGCGTGCTCGACCTGGTGGAGCGTGGCCACCGGCTGGTGGCCGACGATATCGTTCAGGTGGTGCGGCGGGGCAGCGACATCCTGATCGGATCGGGGCACGAACTGGCGGCGCACCACATGGAAATCCGGGGCGTGGGTCTGGTGGACATACCTGCCCTGTTCGGCATCCGGTCGGTGCGGCAGCAGAAGCGGATCGAGGTGGTGGTGCAGCTGGAGGCGTGGGAGAAGGCCAAGGACGCCGATCGCACCGGGCTGCAGCAGCTCGAGACCACGATTCTCGATGTCACGATTCCGCGCGTGATCGTTCCGCTCAACCCCGGCAAGAACATCACGGTGATCTCCGAGGTGGTGGCGATGATGCACCTGCTCAGGTTCGCGGGGGTGGACGTCGCCGCCGCGTTCAATCAGCGGCTCATCCGCAAGATGCGGGAGAAGCAGGGGCTCCGCGAGTATCTGCAGGAGGACTATGAGTGACGCGTTGCGGGGCGTCGTGGTCGCCCATGGCGGCCTTGCTCTGGCACTGGTCCAGGAAGCAGAGCGGATCAGCGGACAGACGGGCGTCCTGCGGGCGGTGTCCAATGAGGGGGGCGGCCGGGAGGAGATCGAGGGCCGGGTCGCCGCCGCTGTGGCGGGGGAGCCATCGGTGGTGTTCGTCGACATGCCCTGCGGGTCCTGCTTTTTCGCGGCCATGCACCTGGCCCGGCAGGTCGACGGGGTGCGGGTGGTCACGGGCGTGAATCTCCCGATGCTGCTCGACTTCCTGAACAACCGGACGCTGCCCCCCGACGAGGGCGCCGCGCGGGCGGCGGTCAAGGGCAGCGACGCCATCCGGAAGCCCTGATGCCGATCGTTCTCTACCGGGTGGACGACAGGCTAGTGCACGGTCAGGTGGTCATCGGCTGGGGCAAGCGGCTCAACATCGGATTCATCGTGCTGCTGGACGACACCGTCTACGGCAGCGACTGGGAGCGGGATCTGTACCGCATGGGAACCCCACCGGAGATCGAGCTGCGCTTCGCTGACCTCGCCGAGGCCACGCGGCGGCACGCGGCGTGGCGGGCCGAGCCGGCGAACGGCATTGTGCTGACGGCGGATGTCGCCACAATGGCCGCGTTCCGCCAGGCCGCGCCGCCGGTGGAGCGAATCAATCTGGGCGGGATACACCACAAGCCGGGCCGGACGCCCAGGCTGCCCTACGTGTACCTCTCGGACGAGGAGTTCCGAACACTTGAAGGACTGCAGCAGGCCGGCACCGTGGTGACGGCGCAGGATCTGCCCACCACGCCCGCGGTGCCGCTGGAGGCGCTGCGGTGAGCGCGCGGATGGCCGCGACCTTCGCGCTGCTCTCGGGGTGGGGCGCCCTCACCGGGATGGACCTGGTCACCTTTCCGCAGGCGCTGCTCTCGCGCCCGCTCATCGCGTGCGCCGGCGCGGGCGTGATCATCGGAGACGTGGAGACGGGACTCCGCATGGGTGTCCTGCTGGAGCTGTTCGCGCTCGACGTCCTGCCGGTCGGGGCGTCCCGTTATCCTGACTACGGCCCCGGCGCGGTAGCGGCCGTGGTGCTCGCGTCGGGTGGCCCCTGGGTGGAGCGGCTCGGACTCGCGGCGCTGTTCGCCCTCTCACTCGCGGTGGTGGGCGGCTGGAGTCTGCTCTGGCTGCGGGGGGTGAATGGCCGGATGGTTCAGCAGGCCGCCGCGGGCCTCGCGGCCGGCGATCCCGGCACGATCGCGCGGGTTCAGCATCGGGGTCTCGGCGCCGACCTGGTACGAAGTCTCGGGCTCACGGTGGCCGCGCTGCTGCTGGCCCGGGCGCTTCATCCGGTCCTGCCTGGAGGGCCGCGGTTCGCGCTGGTCACGGCGGCCGCGGTGGGAGCGGGGGTGGCCGCGGCGGCGGGTGGAGCGATCCGTGCCGCGGGGCGGGGGGCCCGGCTCCGCTGGCTGGTGGTGGGCACCGGAATTGGCCTGATCGCGGCGGTCCTCACATGACCGCCGGCTTCCTGCGGGCGCTCTGGCGCCTTACGTCCGTGCAGGGCGCGTGGAACTACGAGCGCATGACCGGCATCGGCATGGGCCACGCCGCGCAGCCACTGCTTGAGGATCTCAAGTCGGCCGATCCAGCGCGCTATGCGGAGGCGACGGTGCGCTCGGCCGAGTACTTCAATTCCCACCCGTACCTTGCCGGCCTGGCCCTCGGCGCGCTGGTGCGGGCGGAATACGACTTGGTCCCCGGGGCCCAGATCACGCGACTTCGAGCCGCGCTGACCAGCCCGCTGGGCGCGCTGGGAGACCTGTTCTTCTGGGCGGGGATCGTGCCGACCGCCACTGGTCTGGGTATCCTGGGCGTGGTCGCGGGGTGGGGGCTGTGGACCATCGCGGTCGTGCTGCTGCTCTACGGTGGGCTTCGGATCGCGACAGGGATCTGGGCGCTCCGCACCGGGCTCGCGAGCGGGGCACGGGTGGGAGCGGCGATCGGAGACTCGTGGCTGCCCGGCGCCGCCACCCCGGCGGGCCTGGTGGCCGGGCTGGTCGTCGGGCTCGCGGTGCCGCTGGCCGCCGATTGGCTGCTCGACCCGCAGGGACTCGGCGCGGTTGGAGTCGCGGTCCTCACCCTGCTGGCGGGGTTGGGCGCGGCATGGCGATTCGGCCCCCGGATGACCGCGGTGAAGTTCGGACTGATCGCAATCGGTCTCGCCCTGATCCTCGCGTGGGGACTGCCATGATCGAGCGGGAAGCCAGGATCGTGAATCAGCTCGGACTTCACGCCCGCCCGGCGGCGCAGCTGGTGAAACTGGCCAGCGGCTTCAAGGCGGACATCGAAGTGGTCAAGGACGGGATTGCGGTCAACGGCAAGAGCATCATGGGGGTCATGATGCTGGCGGCGGAGTGCGGCAGCAGCCTGACGGTGCGGGCGGACGGTCCGGACGAGCACCAGGCGGTGGAGGCCCTGCTCGCCCTGGTGGCGGAAGGATTCGGGGAAGCATGAGCGACGAGCGGCTGATCAGGGGCATCGGGGTCTCGCCCGGTCCGGGACTGGGGCGGGCGGTCATCGTGCGCCTGGACGTGCCGGACGTGCCCAACCGGTTCATCGCTGACGCCGAGGTCGAATCCGAAGTGACCCGGCTGCAGGCGGCGGTGGATGAAGTGGTGAAGACACTCGAGGCGCTGCGCGAGCGGGTGCGCGACCGCGCGGGCCGCGAGGAGTCGCACATCTTCGACGCCCAGATCATGATGGCGCGGGACGCCGACTTCCTGGGCGGCGTGGAGCAGCTCATCCGGGAGAGCGGGATGAGCGCCGAGACCGCCTACGAATTCAAGGCACTGGAGATCCGGAACATCTGGAGCGGCTCGGGCAACACGCTGCTCAGGGACCGGGTGGCGGACCTGTCCGCCATTCACAACCGCATGCTGCACCGGCTGCTGGGCCGGACCGAGGACGAACTCTGGGCCCAGCCCCAGGAGGAGCAGGTGATTGTCGTAGCGCGGGAGCTGTCGCCGGGTCTCCCGGTGCAGCTGGACCGCGACCACGTGGTGGGGCTGGTGAGCGAAGAGGGCACCCGCACCTCGCACGCCGCTATCCTGGCCCACTCGCTCGGCATCCCGGCCGTGATGGGCGCGGTGGGCGCCTTGGAGCGGATCCAGCAGGGGACGACCCTGCTGATCGACGGGCAGACCGGCATCGTCCTGCTGGAGCCGACTCGGGCGGAGATCGAACGGGTCCGGGCCCAGGTCTCGCGCCGGCACAAGCTGGAGCTCGAGTTCGAGGCGGCGGTCACGCAGGCGGCGGTGACGCCCGACGGGGTGGCGATCACCCTCATGGGTAACGTGGATCTGCCCGACGAGATCATCCCGGCGGCGAAGCACGACGCCCATGGCGTGGGGCTCCTGCGCACCGAGTTCCTGGTGACCGGCCGCGCCGTGCTGCCCACCGAGGATGAACAGACCGACTACTTCCGGCGGGTCAGCGACGCCTTTCCGGGTCACCCGGTGATCGTGCGCTCATTCGACCTCGGCGGCGACAAGTTCCCCGCGGCCTTCCGCGCGCCGCCCGAGGCCAACCCGTTCCTCGGATGGCGCTCGATCCGGGTGTGTCTGGACCATCAGGAAATCTTCCGACCGCAGATCCGGGCGGTGCTCCGCGCCGCCGCGGACCGGCAGATCCAGCTGATGCTTCCGCTGGTGACCCGGGTGGAAGAGGTCACCGATACCCGCGAGATCGTGCTGGAGGAGGCCCTGGTCCTGGCCCGGAAGGGCGTGCGGGCCGCGGCGTCCGTGCCGGTCGGCGTCATGATCGAGACGCCCGCGGCGGTCCTCCTGGCCGAAGAGCTGGCCAAACACAGCGCCTTCTTCAGCGTGGGCACCAACGACCTGGTGCAATACACCCTGGCGGTCGACCGGGGCAACGCCCGGCTGGCCGAGCGGTTCACGCACTTCCACCCCTCGGTGGTGCGCGAGCTCAAGATGGTGCTGGATGCTGGCCAGCAGGCCGGGATCCAGGTGAGTGTGTGCGGCGAGATGGCCTCCGACCCGCTGGCCGTGGTACTGCTGCTCGGCCTGGGCTACCGAGCCCTGAGCGTGGCGCCGCCGGCGCTGCCGTTTCTCAAGTGGGTGGTGCGGACCATCCCGGTCGCGGTGGCCGCGCGGGCAGCGTACGCCGCGCTGGACGCCGACCGGCCGTCGGAGGTTACCCGCACCCTGCGGGAGGCAATGCAGGACCATTTCGATCCCAGAATGCTCGAGGCGCTCTCGACGTTGCCGCGTCAGACCGGCGCCACTACCTTGCGCCAGTAATTTCGCCCGGCCCGTCGGCCGTTTTCTTTCATCTTCTTCTCCCCCACTAATGGCCAAGGCTCATCGCCACGTCTTTACCTCGGAATCAGTGACCGAGGGGCACCCCGACAAGGTTGCCGACCAGATCTCCGACGCCGTTCTCGACGCTATCCTCGCCAGCGATGCCAAGGGGCGGGTGGCCTGCGAGACCCTGGTCACCACTGGGATGGCCATCGTGGCCGGTGAGATCACCACTTCGACGTACGTGCACATCCCCGCCATCGTGCGGGAGACGATCAAGAAGATCGGCTACGTTGATGCCAATTACGGGATCGACGGGAATACCTGCGCGGTGCTCAGCTCGATCGACAACCAGTCTCCCGACATCGCCCAGGGCGTGGATACCGGCGGCGCCGGCGACCAGGGGATGATGTTCGGGTATGCCTCGGACGAGACCAAGGAGCTGATGCCGCTGCCGATCCAGCTGGCCCACCGCCTGGCTGAGCGGCTGGCGGCGGTCCGGCGCGGGGACGGCGGCGCGAGCCTCGAGTGGCTCCGGCCGGACGGCAAGAGCCAGGTGTCGGTGGAGTACGCCGCCGATGTGCCGGTCGCGGTTCGCACGGTGGTGGTCTCGACGCAGCATGCCGCCAAGTGGGCGGGCCGGGACCTGTCGCAACGGACTATCCGCGAAGGCGTGATCGAGGAGGTCATCCGGCCGGTGCTGGCGAAGACCGGACTCGACACCGCGCGGACCAAGATCCACATCAACCCGACTGGCCGTTTCGTCATCGGTGGTCCGCATGGCGACGCCGGCCTCACCGGGCGGAAGATCATCGTCGATACCTACGGCGGCATGGCCCGCCACGGCGGTGGTGCGTTCAGCGGCAAGGATCCCTCCAAGGTGGACCGCTCCGCCGCGTATGCCATGCGCTGGGTGGCCAAGAATATCGTCGCGGCCAGGCTGGCCAAACGGTGCGAGGTGCAGGTGGCCTACGCCATCGGAGTACGGGATCCGGTCTCGGTGATGGTCCAGACCTACGGCACCGGGAAGGTCTCGGACATGGCCCTCGAGGAGGCGGTACGGAAGGTGTTCGACCTCACCCCCGCCGGGATCATCAAGGCCCTCGATCTCCGCAAACCGATCTACTCGCCCACCGCGGCCTACGGGCACTTCGGCCGCAAGCCCTACAGGAAGGGTTCGCTGCAGTTCTTCCCCTGGGAGCAGACCGACCGGGTGGAGGCGCTGCTCAAGGCGGTGTGATGATCGAAGTCACCGTCGCCCAGCTGGGCCTCGACCGGACCACCAATTCCCCCGTGGTCATCCTGCGGGAGAAGGACGGGACGCGGGTGCTTCCCATCTGGATCGGCCCGGCCGAAGCCAGCGCAATCGCGATGGAGATGCAGGGCATCCGCCCGCCGCGCCCGATGACCCACGACCTGCTCAAGTCGGTCATCCTCGGTCTCGGCGCCGTGGTGCAGCGGATCGTGATCAGCGCGCTGAAGGACAAGACCTACTTCGCCGAACTGTGGCTCGCGCGGGACGACCACATCTTCCAGCTGGACGCACGGCCCTCCGACAGCATCGCGCTCGCGCTCCGGGTGAGTGCCAGCATCTTTACCGATCCCGACCTGCTCGAAGAAGGGGCCGAGGAGGGCGGTACTCCGCCCTCGGACCCCTCGCTGGACGCCCAGAAGCTCAAGGCCCATCTGGAGAAGATGGATCCCGAGGATTTCGGGAAGTTCCAGCCGTGAGGTGGTGGTCAGTCGGGCAGCCGGTCAGGCGGTCTCCGGTAGCGCGAGGTGTCATCCCGAGGTCGCGGAGCGACCGAGGAATCCCTCGGCGAGCACTTCGAGCTACCCCGATTGAGCCCGCCCCCACCGCCTCGACCGTCTTCTTGCTGCTCCTCGCCGGCCTCGCGTCTCAAAACTCCCTGCACGCGCAGACACAATCCATCGTTACCGGCCGGGTGCTTCGCATCACCGCGAAGGACTCGACACCGGTGGCGCGAGTGCGGGTGGTGCTCCATCGGGTGGGACGCGCGGTGCAGGGGCCGATCGACTCGACCATCGCCGGCCCTCGCGGTGAGTTCCGCTTCCGCTACACGGCCGACACGGCCGCGGTGTACCTGCTGAGCTCGGGGTGGCAGGGTATCGAGTACTTCTCGAGCCCGGTGCATACCGATCCGCTCGCTCCCGATACCGGCCTAGTAATCGCGGTGTCGGATACCTCCTCCACCACCCCCGTCGGGATCCTCTCCCGGCACCTGGTGGTGAGCAAGCCCACGACCGACGGCCAGCGGCCGGCGCTGGAGATCGTTGTGCTCGTCAACGGCGGCTCGGCGACCCGGGTCTCCCCGGACAGCACGCACCCGACCTGGGCGGCGGGGCTCCCGCACGGCGCGGTGAACTTCCAGGCGGGAAACGGGGATTTCTCGGGCGAGGCGCTGGAGGTTCGGCACGACAGCGTCATGCTGTTCGCGCCGGTGGCCCCGGGCGAGAAGCAGGTGATCTACAGCTACGCGCTTCCCGCCGCTCCCGGACCGGTGAAGATCGCCGTGCCGGATTCCATCGGGATCTTCAACATCCTGCTCGAGGAGTTCGACCGGAAGGTGACGGGCGGCGGAATCATCCAGGCCGACAGCCAGCGAATCGAAGGGCACAGCTTCCGCCAGTGGGCCGGACCGGTCGCGGCCGGGGGCGCGATCGAGATCGACTTCCCCGGCCCGGGGCTGAGTGCCTGGCTCCTCCCCGGCCTGGTGGGCGCGGTGGCCCTGGTGCTTGCCATCGTCGCGCTCAAGGCGCTGGGCCGCGGCCCGGCGGGCTCCACGGCAGGGGCCACGGGAACGCCGCTCGACCGGCTCGCGCGACTCGATGCGCGCTACGCCGGCCGTGAGGGAACGGTGCCGGCGGAGGAGTGGGAGCGCTATCAGTCGGAGCGCGCGCGCCTCAAGGAAGAAGTCAGCGCCCGGCTTGCGCGAACCCGCTCACCGACCTAACTTCGCCTCCGTCGTTCACAACCTACTGCACGCGAGTCGGGACGCTCGGAAGCCGGTGTAAGACCGGCGCGGCCCCGCCACTGTAACGGGCTCATTCACTCCGCTCATCCGCCACTGGGAAACCGGGAAGGCGAGCGGAGGCCCGAAGCCAGGAGACCTCTCGGCTCGTGCCACCACCAACACCCTCGGGGGAGGGACAGGTGGCGTCACCAGCCTTCAGTTCCAGGCTTCTGAGCGCCCATCTCCAAGGCCCCGGGGATGGGCGATTCCTTTTGAAGCTCGCCTCCGGGCTTCTCCTCGCCCTCCTCGGCGCCTGTGGAACACGGGCCACCACATCGGTCGGCGGCATCGTCGCGGTAGACGATGCCGGCGATACCGTCCATCTCGCGCGGCCTGCGAGCCGGGTGGTCTCGCTCAGCCCCGCGACCACCGAGCTGGTCTTCGCGATCGGGGCGGGGGACCGGCTTGTGGGGCGCACCCGCTGGTGCGACTACCCCGAGGCCGCCCGCGCGGTCGCCGACGTGGGCGACGGCATCCCGCCGAACATCGAGTCCGTGCTCTCCCGCCGGCCCGACCTGGTCCTGCTCTACCACTCGCCCCAGAACGCCGACGCTGCGGAGCGCTTCCGTGCCGCGGGCGCCGCGGTGCTGCAACTCGACTTCAACCATCTGGAGGATGTCTCCCGCGTCGCCCGGCTGCTGGGCCCGCTGGTGGATCACGCCGGGCAGGGCGATTCGCTTGCCGCGGCGTTCGATGGCGACCTGGCCCGGCTGCGACAGCCGGCAGACAGCGCGGCGCCAACCGTCCTGCTGCTCGCGTGGGACGCGCCGCCCATCGCGATCGGGGCGGGCAGCTTCCAGAGCGAGATCCTGACGCTCGCCGGCGGACGCAACGCCTTCGCCGACATCACCGCGCCCTCCGCCACGGTCAGCATCGAGGCCATCGCCGCGCGAGACCCATCGCTCATTCTGGTGAGCGACAGCGGAGTGCCGGCCCTGGTGCGGCGTCCGGAGTGGAACGTGATTCGCGCGGTGCGGGAGCGGCGCTTCGTCCATCTTGCGACGCCCGCGTTCGGCCGGCCCAGCCCGCGCGCGCCAGCGCTCGTCAGGGAACTGCGCGCGCTGCTGGCCGGGAGCCGGCCGTGAAAACCGCCCGCTGGCCCTGGCTGTTCGCGCTCGCCCTGGTGGCTCTCGTGGCGGGCCTCTCGCTCGGCGCCACGCGCATCGCGCCCGGCGCAGTCTGGGCCGGCCTGATCGATCGGGCCGCCGGCGCAGGCCCGATCATCCGGGAGCTGCGACTCCCGCGGGTCTTGCTCGGGTTTCTGGTGGGCGGGAGCCTGGCGGTCTCCGGCGCAGTGCTGCAGGCGTTGGTCAGGAATCCGCTGGCCGATCCCTATGTGCTCGGCATTTCGGGCGGCGCCACCCTGGGCGCGGTCATCGCCATTTCGGCGGGGATTGCCAGCCCTTGGGCCGTCCCGTTCGCGGCCTTTGCCGGCGCGATGGGGACGCTGCTCCTGGTGTATCGCCTCAGCCTCGTCGCCGGCCGCCGGCTCGATTCGCACGTGCTCCTGCTCGCAGGGGTCGTGGTCAGCGCGTTCGCCATGGCGCTGGTGACCGCGATCCTCATGCTGGTCGACGCCAGCCGGCTCCAGAATGCATTCCGCTGGATGCTGGGCGGACTCTGGTCCGCCTCGTGGATCACGGTGCGCATGTTCGCGGTCTATGGCGTAGTTCCCCTGGGCGTCCTCCTGCTCAGCGGCCGGTCGCTGGACCTGCTCGCGCTGGGGGAAGAGCAGGCGCGCCACCTGGGAGCCGATCCGGAACGGGTGAAACGGGTGGCGTACCTCGCGACCGGGTTTCTCACCGCGGTCGCCGTCGCCACCAGCGGAGCGATCGGGTTCGTCGGGCTCCTGGTCCCACACGCGATCCGCCGGATCTGGGGCCCGCTCCACACCGCGCTCCTGCCCTCGGTGTTCCTCGCCGGTGGCGGGTTCCTGGTACTGGCCGACGCACTGGCCCGATGCATCGCACCTCCGGTGGAGCTGCCCGTCGGGGTGGTCACCGCTCTGATCGGTGTTCCGCTCTTTGCCCTCCTGCTCAAGCGGCGGCTGGCATGATCCTCCAGGGCGAAGGGCTCGTGGTGCGGTACCCCGGGGTTGCGGCGGCGGCGCTGGCCGGTGTGAGCGCCTCGCTCGACCGCGGAGAGCTGGTATCGGTGGTGGGTCCCAATGGCAGCGGCAAGACCACGCTCTTGCGGGCGCTGCTTGGCACGATGCCGCTCGCCGGTGGAAGGGTAGCGCTGGAGGGGAGGCCGCTCGCCGACTGGCGCCCACGCGAAGTGGCCCGGGTGCTCGGGGTGGTGACCCAGCGCGAGGAGGTCCTCTTTCCCCTCACCGTGCGCGAGACGGTGGAGCTCGGCCGGTACGCTCATCTCGGCGCGATGGGGTCGCCGGGTGAGGCCGACCGGATCGCCGTGGCCGAGGCGCTCCGG
>Ga0153915_10002118_pt1 | contig 18241 bp, 18 predicted proteins | sample Opewatmetagenome_2_FD_107003 | JGI IMG/M metagenome (GOLD analysis project Ga0153915, IMG submission 107003) | Freshwater wetland microbial communities from Ohio, USA - Open water 3 Core 3 Depth 3 metaG | ecosystem: Environmental > Aquatic > Freshwater > Wetlands | place: USA: Ohio, Lake Erie...
ATCCACTTGTACCAGGCCTCGGCCGAGAAGCCGGCGTCGAGGACGCACTGGGTGACGCCCAGGGCGAAGGGGGCGATGATGCCGTAGGACGTGCCCGTGACCCAGCCCGGGTCGGCCGTGCACCAGTAGATGTCGTCGTCGCGGATGTCGAGGACCCACTTGGCCGTCAGGTACTGGGAGATGAGCGAATAATGGACGTGCTGGACGCCCTTGGGCATGCCGGTCGTGCCCGAGGTGTAGTGGAGGACCGAGGGCGACTCGGCCGTCGTCGGATGGATGTCGAGGCGCTCGACGGGCGCGGCCTTCTCGAACGAGAAGGCGACCTCGCGATCCTTGAGCGGCGCCGCGCCGTCGTGATCGACGATGATCAGGTGCTTGAGATGGGGCAGCTTGTCGAGGATCTTCCGGACCTTCGGGGCGTGCTTTTTCTGGGTGATGACGGCCGAGGTCTCGGCGTTCGCGAGGCGCACCAGGAGCGACTCGTCGCCGAAGGCCGAGAACAGCGGCTGGGCGATGGCCCCGATCTTCAGGATCCCCAGGAAGCCCAGGTAGAGCTCGGGGATCTTGTCCATGAAGAGGCAGATGCGCTCGCCGTCCTTGAGGCCGAGGCCGCGCAGGAAGGCGCCGATGGTGTTCGAGGCCAGGCGGATGTCGTTGTAGGTGTACGTCTTTTCGGCGCCGGTGAAGCCTTCCCAGTGGAGGGCGATCTTCGAGCCCTTGCCCTGTTGGCAGATCCGGTCCGTGCAGTACCAGCCGATGTTGATGACGTCGCCGGGCTTGTAGCCGAGTTCCTTCTCCGCGATGCTCCAGGAGAAGTTCTTCAACCGCTCGTCGTAGGAGCCGATGTTGGACATGTGTGCGATCCTCCGTTCGTGCTTATACCGAGGCTTTTTCCAGGACGACGACCGCCTCGGCCAGGTCCTTGATATGGGAGAGCGAGACGTGCATGCCGGTGATGCCGTGGGCCGCGCAGAATTCGCCGACCTTGCCGTGGACGACGACCTCGGGCTTGCCCAGGGCGTCGTTGACGATTTCGATCTCGGAGAACTTGTGCCCGCCCGACCAGCCCGTGCCCATGGCCTTGAGGAAGGCTTCCTTGGCGGCGAAGCGGGCGGCGAAGTGCTGGGCGGGGCGGTGCTTGGCTTCGCAGTAGGCGGTCTCGGTCGCCGTGAAGAGCTTGGCCTTGAGGCCGCCGGTGCGCAGCAGTTTTTCCTCGACCCGCTGGACCTCGATGATGTCGGTTCCGACGCCGAAAATCAATGCGTTAAGAGCCTTTCTCCGCTGTTCTCTGAAGACGGAATAGTATTATAGATATCGGACGGCAAAAGTCAAAGGCGCGACCCGGCCAGGATTCCGGGCAGGACTTTGTCCAGGAATTCGGCCGGGAGGACGGCCTTGAATGGAAAGCCGCCTTTCCGTCCGATGAGAGAAATAAGCCTTTTGTCGCCGGTCACGAAATCGTCCGCTTTCCCGTTGATGGCCGAGGCCAGAACAGGCAAGTCCTTATCATCCGCCGCCACGGCGAGAGGCCCGAGGTCCTCCCGGGCGGGCAAGGGAATGATCTCGAGTTTGAGTTTGGGCCAATAGCGGCGGTAGATCGGCAGAGCCGCCGGCATCTTCTTCTCCAGGTTCCGCTCGATCTCGAGCACGTTGAAGCGTCCCGTCAGGCCGGTTAGGCCGGGAAGGTCGAGGCTGAGAACGTCGAGAATGAGCCTCGGCGCGCCTTTTTCCGAAAACAGCCCGGACAGGATGACATTCGAATCGAGGAAGAGCCTATGCTTTTTCGTCTCCATAGGTTTCCTCGAAGAGGGTTTCCCCCTCTTTTTCGAGCCCTTCGAGCAGGGTCTCGAGCGTGACGCCCGAGGCTTTCATGATTTTCCGGATTTCCCGGCGCGCCTCATCCAGCTCGAGCCTCTTGGGCGTGACCAGGATGGAGTCGCCGATGGGGATGATGGACACGGTTTCCCCTTCGTAAAGATTCCCCTCTTCCCGGACTTTCTTGGGAATCGTCAGCTGTCCGCGGGCCTTGATTTCCGCCTTATAGGGCTTGACGCTCTCCATTTTCCCCTCGCCTTCAGGCATCATTCCGTATTCAGAATATCGGAATTCTGATTATTCGTCAAGCCGGCAGGAGATCAGATCGCGCCGAGCGCTTTCCCGACCTTGCGGAACTTGTCGAGGGCGAAGTCGATCTGCTCCGGCGTGTGCGCGGCGCTGAGCTGGACCCGGATGCGCGACTTCCCCACCGGGACGACGGGATAGTAGAAGCCGATGACGTAGATCCCCTCCTCGAGGAGGGCGTTGGCGAAGTCCTGGCTGAGCTTGGCGTCGTTCGGCATGTGCCCGAGAAGGACGGGGACGATGGGGTGGACGCCGGGGACGATCCGGAAGCCGGTCTCTTCCATGCCGCTCCGGAACCGCCGGGTGTTGGCCATCAGCCGCTCGCGGAGCTCGCCCGACTCCCCGAGGATCCTGAGGACCTCGATCGTCGCGCCCGTGATGGCCGGCGACAGGGAGTTCGAGAACAGGTACGGCCGCGACCTCTGCCGCAGCAGCTCGATGATCTCCCGGCGCCCCGCGACGCAGCCGCCCGACGCCCCGCCGAGGGCCTTGCCGAAGGTCGTGACGATCATGTCGACCTTGTCCATGACGCCGCGGTGCTCGTGCGTGCCGCGGCCGTTCGGACCGATGAAGCCCGTGGCGTGCGAGTCGTCGACCAGGACCAGGGCCTCGTAGCGCTCGGCCAGCCCGCAGATCTTGTCGACCTGGGCGATGGTGCCGTCCATGGAGAAGACGCCGTCCGTGACGATGAGCTTGAACTTCGCCTCGCGGGCCTCGATGAGCTGGTCCTCGAGGTCGGCCATGTCGTTGTTCCGGTAGATGAAGCGCTTGTCCTTGGCCAGACGGACGCCGTCGATGATCGAGGCATGATTGAGCTCGTCGGAGACGATGGCGCAGTTCTCGTCGAGAAGCGGCTCGAAGACGCCGCCGTTGGCGTCGAAGGCCGAGGAGTAGAGGATGGCGTCGTCCATGCCCAGGAAGTCCGCCATCCGGCGCTCGAGCTCCCGATGGACCTGCTGGGTGCCGCAGATGAAGCGGACGGAGGCCAGGCCGAAGCCCCAGCGGAAAAAGGCGTAATTCGCGGCGGCCATGACCCGCGGCTCGCTGCACAGGCCGAGATAGTTGTTGGCGCAGAAATTGAGGACCTTCGCCCCCGATTCCGTCCGGATCTCGACGCCCTGGGGGGTCGTCAGGACCCGCTCTTCCTTGTAGAGGCCGCGCTCCCTGATCTGCCGGAGCTCGCGGCCCAGATGTTCCTTGAATTGTCCGTACATGGTTTCGTTCCTTTCCGACGCGGGGAAATACGCGGGAATATTATACAGGACCGGCGCACGGGCCGGAAACCGACGGCCGGCCGAAGGGCGGAGACGCGAAAGGCGTCCGGGAGACAGGGTCTCAGATGCCTTCGATCGTCAGGCAGGTCTTGTTGTTCGTCTTGTCGCTTTCCTTGATCTTCTTCTTCCGGTCGACGGTGCCGCAGATCTCGAAGAAGCCCAGGCCCAGCTTGATGTTGAAGGAGTAGCTGTACTTGTCGTTCAGTTCCAGGGCCCGGATCTTCTTCTTGAAGACCCGGATGACCTCCCGCGGGGCGCGGGCGTTCTTGATGATGATCTCGTACTCCGATTCCGGGGCCGGCGCGGCGCCCTGGTTGGCCACCGTGATGTTGACGGTCACATCCTTGTTCGGCGCCAGGAGAGGCGACGTCTTGAGAGTCGAAATCAGGTCGGGCAAGGGATCGGTCTTCGGGGCGGGCTCTTGCGCGAGGGCCGCGGTCGTCAGCAGGAGCATTCCTCCCGCGAGCAGCAGGGTTATCCGCTTCATCTGAGTTTCCTCCGGCGAAAGACTATAATGCCGCGCGGAGTCTTATGTCAACCCGTAAATAAGTATAAATAATGCCGCGTCCCGTTATGTCCTGTGGACCAGTGTCGCCGAAGCCTGGGCGACGGGCATGACGACGATTTCGCTGACGTTGACGTGGGCCGGGCGCGTCGCGCACCAGACGACGGCATCGGCGATGTCGTCCGGCGCGAGCGGCGTCAGCCCCTGGTAGACCTTGCCGGCCCGCTCCGTGTCGCCGTGGAAGCGGACGACGCTGAACTCCGTCTCGACCATGCCGGGCGCGACCTCGGTGACGCGGACCGGCGTGCCGTTCAAATCGAGGCGCAGGCCCGTCGTGAGCGCCCGGACCGCGTATTTCGTCGCGCAGTAGACATTGCCGCCCGGGTAGACCTCGCGGCCGGCGATGGAGCCGATGTTGATGACATGGCCGGCGCCGCGCTCGACCATCCCCGGGATGACGGCCCGACTGACGTAGAGCAGGCCCTTGACGTTGGTGTCGATCATCTCCTCCCAGTCGGAGACGAGCCCTTCCTGGAGCCGGGCCAGGCCCCGGCTGAGGCCGGCGTTGTTGACCAGGACCTCGATCGCCCGCCAGTCCTTCGGCAGGCCGGCGACGGCCTTTTCGACAGCCGCCTGGCTCCGGACGTCGAGGGCGAAATAGCGGACGGAAACGCCGAACTCCTCGCCCAGGCCGGCCGCGAACGTCTTGAGGCGGTCGGCCCGGCGGGCGCACATCAGGATCTTCGCCCCTTCGGCCGCGAAGGCCCGGGCGCACGACATGCCGATGCCCGCGCTCGCGCCCGTCACGAAGACGACTTTATCTTTCAGCGAATACATCGTTGTTCTCCTCCCATTCAACGGGTATTGTATCCCCGAATTGCCGCGGGCGGAAGTCTTCGCCCGTTGCTTCGGCCCGGCGCCGGACTTATACTGGAGGAGCAAAGCCGGCGCCGAGCGAGAAATTCGGAAATGAGTATTGTGTCCCCGAATAAGGGATGAACAACGGGAGGGAGACCATGACTCCGAAACAAATGCCGCGCAGGGATTTCCTGGCCTCTCTGCTGGCCGGGATTCCCGTCATGGCCCTGGACTGGGACGCCTTTCCCAGGGGAAAGCAGGCGGCCTCGGCGGCGCGCGCCGGGGACAACGCCTACGACGCCGTCATCATCGGCGCCGGCCTGGGCGGCTTGAGCTGCGGCGCCGCCTTCGCCCGCCAGGGTTTCCGGCCGCTCGTCCTCGAAAAGCACACCAAGCCGGGCGGGTACGCCACAACGTTCAAGCGCCCGGGCGGTTTCGTCTTCGACGCCTCGCTCCACTCGACGACCGTTTCCGCCAGGAACGGCGTCTTCGACCTCATCCCCGGCTTCCCGGAGATCAAGGGCGTCGAATTCGTGCCTCACCGCACGCTCTACCGGGCCATCTATCCCGAGGACGACATCCGCGTCCCCGACCGCGATCTCCCCGCCTACGTCGCCTCCCTCGCCGCCCGGTTCCCGGAGGAGAAGGCGGGCGTCGAAGGCCTGTTCGACGACATGAAGGGCCTGGCCTCGGACGTCAGCAAGCTCTCGGCCGCCGGGGGGAAGATCGACATGAGCCGATTCGCCCGGGACTATCCCATCCTCGTCAGGACACTCGGAAAACCATGGGGCGCCATGGTGGACGCCCGGCTCAAGAATCCCAGGCTCAAGGCGATCGTCTCGGCCCTGTGGGGATACTTCGGCCTGCCGCCGTCGAAACTCTCTCCCTTCTATTACGCCCTACCGACGATCGGCTACCTTCAGCTGGGCGGCTTCTATCCCATCGGCGAGTCCCAGAAAATCAGCGACGCCTTCGCCGCATTCATCGAGGCGCACGGCGGCAAGGTCATGCTCCGGACCCCGGTCGACAAGATCCTGGTCAAGGACGGCGCGGCCTGCGGCGTGAGAACGGCCGACGGCCGCGAGTTCACCGGCAAAGTCGTCGTCTCGAACGCCAACGCCCCCGACACCTTCCGGAAAATGCTCGACGAGCCGGAGCTGGCCAGGGCGACGCTCGCCCGCATGGACAAGCTCAGCATCGGCCTCTCGACGTTCCAGGTCTTCCTCGGCCTGAAAAAGGACCTCGTCGGGGAAATCGGCCTCAAGGACACGGAGGTCTTTTACAACCCGGGATACGACATCGAAGCGGATTACGCCGCCGTTGTCCGCGGCGACTTCACCGACCCGGGCTTCGGGGCGACTCTCTACGACAACCTGGTCAAGGGCTATTCGCCCAAGGGCAAGAACACGCTGTCCCTCATGACCCTCCAGGGCTACGGGCCCTGGGAGAAATACGAGGCCGACTATTTCGCCGGGCGCAAGGACGCCTACCGGGCCGAAAAGAACCGCCTGGCCGACATCCTCATCGACAAGGCCGAGAAGGTCCTGCTTCCCGGCCTGCGCCGGGCCATCGAGATCCGGGAAGTCGCGACGCCCCTGACCAACGTCCGTTACACGGCCAATCCCCGGGGTGCCATCTACGGCTGGGACCAGACGCTGGACAATTCGGGCCGGTCGCGCTTTCCGCAGCGGACGCCCGTCAAGAACCTCTACCTGGCAGGCGCCTGGACCTTCCCGGGAGGCGGCTACGGCGCCTGCATCCCGAGCGGCCTGCTGTGCTTCGCCGAAATCATGAAGAATTGGTAGGATGCCGAGATGACCCGAACCGATCCGAACCCCGTACCGCCGCCCGCCTGGAAAAAATGGCTGATCGCCGCCCGCCCCTGGTCGTTCCCCGCCTCGACGATGCCCGTCGTCTTCGGCACGGCCCTGGCCGTCGTCTTCGGCGGGGCGCGCTTCTCCTTCTTCCGCTTCCTCTGGGCCATCGCGACCATGATGGTCCTTCACGGCGCGGCCAACATGATCAGCGACGTCCATGATTTCCGCCGCGGCCTGGACAAAAACGTGACGCCTGTCAGCGGCGCGGTCGTCCGCGGCATCCTGAGCGGGAAAGAGGTCTTCGCCGGCGGCGCCGCCCTCTTCGCCCTGGGGGGGGCGTCGGGCATCCTCATCGCCCTGACCACGGGATGGGCCTTGTTCATCATCGGCGGCATCGGCCTCGCCATCGGCGTCCTTTACACGATCCTCAAGGCCCGCTCCCTCGGCGACCTGGCTGTTTTCCTGAATTTCGGCCTGCTGGGCTCGGCCGGCGCCTGGATGGTTCAGGCGCGCGCCTTTTCGTGGCTGCCCGTCGTCTGGGCCGTCCCCATGGCCATGCTGGTCATCGCCATCCTCCACGCCAACAACTGGCGCGACGCGCTTTCCGACAGGGAGCTCAAGGTGACGACCGTCGCCGGCCGCCTCGGGGACGGAGGATCGCTCGTCTATTACGGATTTCTTGTCTTCGGACCGTTCGTCATCGACGCCGTTTTCATGACGGTCCCCAGGCTGGCGCCAGGCCGCTTGAGGCCTATGCCGGGAACATTCCTCCTCGTCATCCTCGCGGTCCCCGCCGCCGCAAGGCTCTGGCGGCGCGCCCTGCGGCGGGCCGCGCCGCGCCGCCCCATGGATTTCATCATCCTCGACGGCGCCACGGCCAACTACAACCTCGTCTTCGGGCTCCTGAGCACGGCCGCCGTTCTCCTGGAAGCCGTCGTCCGCTGGCCGTGAAAAGCGAACCTCGGGAGGTCCGGACGCCGGCCCTGGCCGGGATCGCGTGTTTCGTCGCCGTCTCCTTCGTCGCGCTTTTCAGGCTCGGCCGGCTCGGTCCGCTGGACTTCTGGTGGTGGCTGGGCCTCAACGTTCTCCTGGCCGCCGGCCTGAGCTTCGCGGCCGACACGGGTTACCCGGCAAGCCTCGCCGCGGACCTGAAGTCCGGTTTCGCCCGGAAGGCGGGGCTGGGATTGGCCTGCGCGGCCGTTCTCTACGCCGTCTTTGCCGCCGGCCGGCTGGCCGCCCTCAAGATCTTCCCCTTCGCCGCGTCCGGGATCGCCTCGATCTACTGCCTCCGATCGCAGGCCGGCCCGGCCCGAATCGCCCTTCTCCTCGGCCTGCTGATCGGCCCCGGAGAAGAGATCGTCTGGAGAGGCTTCCTGCAGGAGCATCTCGGCCGAAAGGTCGGCCGAACCATGGGCCTCGTCCTGACCGCCGGCGCCTATGCGCTCGTCCATGCCGGGAGCGGCAACGTCATGCTCGTTCTGGCGGCCGGAGTCTGCGGCGTTTTCTGGGGGATGACCTATCGCCTTTTCCGCTCGCCGCTCGTCAACATCGTCAGCCACACCGTCTGGGCGGTGGGCATCTTCCTCGTCGCGCCGCTCTGATAAGGGGGCCGCTCAGCCGCGGAGGTGGCTGATGAGGATCTTGAGGCCGATCCCGATCAGGATCAGCCCGCCCGCAAGTTCCGCCCTCTTCCCCGCGATCCGGCCGGCGACGGGGCCGAGCTTCGCCCCCAGGATCGTCAGGGCGAAACAAACGAGACCAATGACGACGGCAGGATAAAGAATGCCGGCTTTGATGACGCCCAGGCTCAGCCCCACGGCCAGGGCGTCGATGCTGGTGGCCACCGACAGGATGAGAAGCGGCCCGCCCCTGGTCTGGTCAGGGCGGCTGGCCTTCTCCTCTTCGCTCAGGCCGAAGGATTCATAGATCATCCGGCCGCCGATCACGGCCAACAGGCCGAAGGCCACCCAGTGGTCGACGCCGGCCATCAGGCGGACGACGCTCTCCCCGGCGAGCCAGCCGAGGACGGGCATGCCGCACTGGAAGGCGCCGAAAAAGAAGGCCATCCGGACGGCCTGCCGCGCCGTCAGGCCCTTCCGTCCGCAGGCCAGGCCCAGCGATACGGCGAAGCAGTCCATGGCCAGCGCCACCGCGAGCCCCAGGACGAGAACAATCGACATCGGCATCTCCTCCGGGAAAGGCACTATTATAGCAAAAAGAGGGGGGATTCTTTCCGCTGTGCTTTTGCCGGACGGGTGGCACGGTGCCAGCCTCTTCTCGCTCGCAACGGAGCTCGGGCGCTCTGGCGCTGGAAAGCGAAGGGATGCCTGGGACTAGCTGGGCAACGCCCTACAATAATCATAGGAAGCCCGGATAAAATGAAGCGTGCTATGAATCCTACATCAAAAGGCGGGTATCTCAGAGCGACGTGAGAACGGAAAGGGGCGCACCGGGACAGGACCCGTCCGGCGGCTTTTCCATGTTATAATAGTCGTTTAGGCCGAGCCCATGGCGACGACAGATAAAATCATCCTCCGCGGAGTCAAGGTCCACAACCTCAAGTCGATCGACCTCGACATCCCGCTCAACAGCCTGATCGCCGTGACGGGCGTCAGCGGCTCGGGCAAGTCGTCTCTGGCCTTCGACACACTCTACGCCGAGGGGCAGAGACGCTACATCGAGTCCCTCTCATCCTACGCCAGGCAGTTCCTCGAGAGGATGGACAAGCCGGACGCCGAGCTGATCGAGGGCATCCCCCCGGCGATCGCCATCCAGCAGAAAACCGCCACCAAGAATCCGCGCTCGACCGTGGCCACGGTGACGGAGATCTATGATTTTCTCAGAGTCCTGTACGCGAGGATCGGAACCGTCCACTGCCTGAAGTGCGGCCGGCCGGTCAAACGCGACACGATCGACGCGGTCATCGAGGAGCTCGACCGCCTGCCCGGGGGCACCCGGGCGCTCGTCACCTTCGCCTGGCCCGCCGAGAGGGGCACGGCCCTGCTCAAAAAGGACGGCTTCTCGCGGATCGTCGTCGACGGCGCCGTCGTCGACCTCGGCGCGGCCGCCGCCGCGGCGAAGAAGGGACCGCTCGACGTCCTGGCGGACCGGATCATCCTCAAGGTCGACGAACGGGAGCGCCTGGCCGACTCCCTGGAAATGGCCCTCAAGAAGGGCGGAGGCCGGGCCCGCGTCCAAACGGAGGACGGCCGTGAATTTCCCTTCTCCGACAAGCTCGAGTGCAAGGCCTGCGGCATTTCGTACGACGAGCCCTTTCCGAACCTGTTCTCCTTCAACAGCCCCCAGGGCGCCTGTCCGGAGTGCCACGGCTTCGGCGATATCGCCGTCCTCGACGAGGACAAGGTCGTCCCCGACAGGACGAAGACGCTGGAGCAGGGCGCCGTCGAGCCCTGGACCAAGCCCCTGTCCAAGGGCCTGCAGCGCGAGCTCCTGGCCGAAGCCCGCCGGCGCCGGATCCCGGTCAACGTCCCCTTCGAGGACCTCCGCAAGGAGGACCAGCGGTTCATCCTCGAGGGCGGCGACGGCTACGCCGGCGTCAAGGGCTTTTTCGATTGGCTCCAGTCCAGGAAATACAAGGTCCAGGTCCGGGTCCTCCTCAGCCGCTACCGGAAATACGTCGCCTGCGCGGCCTGCGGCCAGACCCGCCTCAATCCCCACGCCCTCGCCGTCCGCCTCCAGGGCCTGACCATCGGCGAGTGCGTCCGGATGACGGTGCGCGAGGCGTCGGAATTTTTCGGCGCTCTCGAGCTCGCGCCCTTCGAGCGGCGCGTGGCCGAAAAGCTCATCCACGAGATCCAGAACCGGCTGAAGTTCCTGCTCGAGGTCGGGCTCGACTACATCACCCTCGACCGCATGACCTTCACCCTGAGCGGCGGCGAGGCCCAGCGGATCAATCTGGCCGCCGCCCTCAGCGCCTCCCTCGTTGGGACGCTGTTCGTCCTGGACGAGCCGTCCGTCGGCCTGCATCCCCGCGACAACCACCGCCTCGTCGAGATCCTGCGCTCCCTCAAGGACATCGGCAACACGGTCGTCGTCGTCGAGCACGATCCGGACATCATCAAGGCCGCCGAATACGTCGTCGACATGGGGCCGCGGGCCGGGGAGGCCGGGGGAGAGGTCGTCTTCGACGGCTCCTGGGCGAACTTCCTGCGCAGCCGCAAGTCCATGACGGCCGGCTACATGCGCGGCGACAGGAAGAATCCGGTTCCGGAGACCCGCCGCCCGGCCAAGTCGTTCCTTGAGGTCCGGGACGCCCACAAGCACAACCTCAAGCACATCGACGTCAAGATCCCCCTCGGCGTCTTCACCTGCGTCACGGGAGTCTCGGGCTCGGGCAAGAGCACTCTCCTCTACGACGTCGTCTACCAGGGCCTCCAGGGGACGACCGAGAACGGCTTCGCGGAGATCCGGGGCCGGGACAAGATCCAGAAGGTCATCATGGTCGACCAGTCGCCTCTCAGCGCCTCGCCCCGCTCCATCCCGCCGACGTACACGAAGGCCATGGACGTCGTCCGCGACCTTTTCAGCCGGACGCGCGAGGCGAAGCTCATGGGCTTCCGGCCGGGCGCTTTCTCCTTCAACACGGCCGGCGGCCGCTGCGAGAAGTGCCAGGGCGCTGGCTTCCAGATCGTCGAGATGCAATTCCTCTCGGACGTCAGCCTGACCTGCGAGGCCTGCGGCGGCAAGCGCTTCAAGGCCGAGATCCTCGACGTCCGGTACAACGGGAAGAATATCGACGACGTCCTCGGCATGAGCGTCACCGAGGCCTGCCTGTTTTTCGCCGGCCGGCCCGAAATCACGAAAAAGCTTTACCCTCTGGTCGAGGTCGGCCTGGGTTATCTCAAGCTCGGCCAGCCGACGACGACCCTCTCCGGCGGCGAACTGCAGAGAATCAAGCTCGCCTATCACCTCGTCCACGATAAGGGCAAGAAAATCCTCTACCTTTTCGACGAGCCGACGATCGGCCTCCATCCGAACGATGTTTCCGTCCTCCTCCGCTGCTTTCAGAAGCTCGTCAACGAGGGCCATTCGGTCGTCGTCATCGAACACAATCTGGATGTCGTCAAGAGCGCGGACCATGTCATCGACCTGGGACCCGAGGGCGGCGAGGCCGGCGGGCGGATCGTCGCGCAGGGAACCCCCGAGCATGTCGCCCGATCGACAAAATCCGTCACCGCCCGGTACCTCAGAGCCTGCCTGAAGTAGGCGTCTTCCGGCTCCGGATAGCGTTCCCGGCCCCTCCGACAGGCCAAAGACAGCAACCAGCAAGTGACCAAATAATGTACACGTCGACATACATGACGAAAACTATCATCTAACATATTGTATAGCAATAAGTTAAATAACATACGCGCTAATAAAGTGTCCAATATTTATACCGCTTACCGTCGCGGCCAAACCCCGATAAATATTCCTAAGTAATAGATAATAATACGAAAACGTCTTTATTTGGCCTCTGGCACCTTTCTTGCTCTTATTAATGGCGTGAAAGCAAACAAAGGAGCCGATAAAATGATGAAAAAGATTATGGCCGTTATGATCGTCATGGCCGCTTCGTGCGGCTTACTCCTGGCCGATGACTCTATCGCGCCCATTCTTCTCGCCAGAGCCTCCCTGCCTTCCTCGCCCGTCAACCTGGCGGCCGCCGCGGCCCCGTCGCCGGCCGACCTGAGACTTGACGCTCCCACGCTCGCCGGACAGCCTGCCGCCGGAGATTTCTCCATCCCGAATCCGTACGGCGGGTTCCGCCGTCCGGCGACCGCCGGCAAGGCCCTGTTCGAGCTCAACCTGCTGGCCATGGTCGGTCTCAACGTCGCCGATTACATCTCCACCCGCCAGGCCCTCAAGTGCTCCGGGCTCTACGAAGCCAATCCCCTGATGCAGCCGTTCGTCAAGAGCCCGGCCGCCTTCGCCGCCGTCAAGTTCGGCACGACGGCCCTGACCTATCTGAGCTTCAGAGCCCTCTACAAGAAGAACAGGACTGTCGCCTGGGTCCTGACGACGGCCTCCAACGTCCTCCTGTCCTACGTCGTGGCCAACAATTTCCAGCAGATCCGCGGGGCCCGCGTCACGCCCTGAGGCCTGAAGATGAACGTTTATCTCCAGCGATACCTGGGGCTGGACGAGCGGCGGGAGTACCACGAGCCCGCCGGCCTGCCCACCCTCAGGGCCCTCGAGCGCGACTATATTCTGTTCCTGCTCGATGTCACCGCCCGCAACCGGGCCGAGGTATCCCGGATCCTCGAAATCTCCAGGTCGACGCTTTATCACAAAATCAGGAACTACGATCTCATGACCTGAGCCGGGAGGCGCGGCCGTCCCGGCTTTCTTTGTATTTCCGCCTCCCTGTGCTATGCTCGGAGCCCGGGTCCCGCGTCCCGAAAAAAACCAGAAATGGAGGCGCGCATGAAGACCGCGAGAACCGCCCCCCGGCGCATCCGGGGCTTCCTTTTCCTCATCCTGGGGATGTCCTTCGCCGCCGCGGCCGCCCGGCCGTGCACCCTGGCCCTCATCTCGGGCCGGGCCACGGCCAACGGCCGGCCGCTGATGTGGAAGAATCGCGACACGTCGGACCCCGACAACAAGCTGATGTTTTTCAAGGGCCCGAAGTACGATTTCATCGCCGTCGTCATCTCCGGGGACGCCAAGCCGTCCGAGGTCTGGGGAGGGCAGAACACCGAAGGCTTCGCCGTCATGAATTCCCAGGCCAACGACCTGGCCGCCCCCGGCGCGAAGGAGGGCGGCGACGGAAACGGGGCCTTCATGAAGCTGGCTCTCGGCGAGTGCGCGACCGTCGGCGACTTCGAGAGACTGCTCGTCCGAGAGAAGGGCAAGTGGGACCTGGCGGCCAACTTCGGCGTCATCGACGCCGAGGGCGGCGCCTGCTTTTTCGAGGCCGGCCGCGCCGCCTTCGAGAAATTCGACACGAAGGACTTGCGCGTCGCCCCCTTCGGCGCCATTGTCCGGACCAACTTCGCCTTCACCTCCCGCGACCCGCTCCTCGGCGGCGGGTTCGAGCGCTTCGAGCGCATCGGCCACATCATCGAGGCCGGGCGGGCCGCGAACCGGATCGACGTCAGGTTCATCCTCCAGGAAGCCTCGCGCGACCTCGTCCACGAGAAGCTTCATTCCTATCCCCTGACCCGCCCCCTGCCCGAGGATTTGGCCGAACCCCTGTACATCAACACCAACGACACCATCAACCGGAACACGAGCGTCTCGGCGCTCGTCTTCGAGGGCGTGAACTCGCGCTCCCAGGCTCATCTGGCGACGATGTGGGTCATCCTCGGCCAGCCGGAGGCCGGCGCGGCCGTTCCCGTCTGGCCGGCGGCCGGAAAAGTGCCGGCCGTGACGACCGGCGCCGGGACGGCGCCCCTGAACGACCTGGCCCGCGCCGTCGCGGCCTATCTCTATCCGGACCGGCGCGGCCGCATGTCCCAATACATGAACGTCACCCGGCTCAGAACTTACGGCGGCGAGGGAATTCCGGCCAAAATCCAGAGGGCCGAGAATCGGGCGCTGGAGAGTGCTTCCGCCCGGCTCGCGGAATGGGAGAAAAGGAAACCCGCCGCGGCCGAGATGGCCGATTTCCAGGAGAGCGTCGCCTCGACCGTTTTCGAGGCGCTGAAGAAGGAGTTCGCCGGCCTCAGCCCAGCTCCGCCGGCCCGATGACGCCGCCGGAGAGGACGGCGTTCATGCCGTCCTGCACGGTCCAATCCAGGAACCGCACGCCGGCCTCGCGGACGATGACCGTGAAGCCCGCCGTGGGATTGGGAGCCGTCGGGATGAAGACCTTGAGAAGGTTTTCTCCGTTCGCTTTGTCCTTGACGGACCCGGTCACGAAGCCGATCGACCAGAGCCCCGGCCGGAAAAACTCGACCATGACCACCCGGCGGAAAGCCTGCTTGTCCTGCCTCGAAAAGGCCAGGCCGAGCTGCTTGCCCAGGTTGTAGATCGTCTTCACCAGGGGGATGCGAGCCGTCAGGCGGTCGATGAGGCCGAGAATCCACCGGCCGAGCCAGTTGCTCGCGCCGAGACCCAGGAGATAGAGGACGACGAGGACGAGCAGCACTCCCAGTCCCGGGATGTCGAAACCGGCCTTTTTCTCGATGAGCCCGGCCACGCGCCGGTCGACGGCGAGATAGAGAAAGCGGACGACGTAGTACGACAGCGACAGGGGGATGACAGCCAGCAGGCCGCGGAACATGTGCCTCCGGAGGTGCTTGAAAAATCCGCTCATGGCCTCAGATCCATCCTTTCTTCCGGAAATACCTGACCATGAAAAGGGCGGCCGCGACGATGACCCCCCAGACGATGAAATAGCCGTATTTCCATTCGACCTCCGGCATGAACTTGAAATTCATGCCGTACACGCCGACGATGAAGGTGAGCGGGATGAAGATCGTGGAGATGATGGTCAGGAGCTTCATGATTTCGTTCATCCGGTTGGAGACGCTCGACAGATAGGTCTCGAGCATGCCGGAGAGGACCTCCCGGTAGGTCTCGATGGTTTCGATGATCTGGATGGTGTGGTCGTAGAGGTCCCTCAGGTAAACGTCCGTGGCCGGCCGGATGAGCGGCGTCTCCAGCCGCTCCAGGCAGTTGATGAGCTCCCGCAGGGGCCAGATGGACCGGCGGAAGAAGATCATCTCGCGCTTGAGGGCGTGGATCTTCGCGACGACCTCGCGGCTGGGATTGACGACAAGTTCCTCCTCGACGTCCTCGATCTCCTCCCCGACGTCCTCCATGACCCCGAAGTAGCTGTCGACGGCGGCGTCAACCAGGCAGTAGGACAGATAATCCGCGCCCATCCGGCGGCTCCGGCCCTGTCCCTTCTGCACCCTGTCTTCGACCGCCCGGAAGATCCGGCTCTCCTTCTCCTCGAAGGACAGGACATAATCCGGACCCAGGACGAGGCTGACCTGCTGGACGCGGCCGCCGCGGCCCCGGCCGTCGGCCTCGAAAACCTTGAGGACGAAGAAGATGCAGTCTCCGTAGTCCTCGACCTTGGGACGCTCGGCGGTGTTGACGACATCCTCGATGATCAGCGGATGAAGATGGAAGCGCCGGCCCACCTCGTCGACGAGCCCCGGGTCGTGAATCCCTTCCACGTTGACCCAGGTCACGCCGGAGGGATGGCGGAGGCTCAGCCCTTCGTCCAGGGAAACGCCGGTTTTCTTCTCGAAGCGGTCTTCGCCGTAGCTGATGACGGTGAGCCGGGGGGCCCCTTCCCTTTTTTCGCCGATATAGACCGGGGTACCGGGGGAAAGGCCGGCCTTCGCCGACCGTTTCTTCACTCGTGCGGCCATGCGGGAACCTCCTCGGAGAGCTGGGGGAAGAGCCTGGATACGCCCCCGGCTCTTATTAGTCCAATTCCCGCGGCTTGTCAATTTGGCTTCGTGCGTCCGCGCGGCCCGACGACGCCGGGCCCGCCGGCCTTACCGCAGCCTGTCGCCGACCGCGGCCCAGTTGATGTTGTTGAAGAAGGCTTCGATGTAGTCCGCCCGCTTGAGGCCGTAGTCGAGCATGTAGGCGTGCTCGAAGACGTCCATGACGAGGAGCGGCCGGCAGCCGGCCGGGTGGCCGGCATCGTGCTCGTTGATCCAGAAGTTGATCAGCCGTCCGCTCAAGGGGTCCTCATAGAGGACGGCCCAGCCGATCCCCCGCATGGCCCCCGTGGCCTTGAAGTCCTTTCCCCAGGCCTCGACGGAGCCGAACGATTCGACCAGCTTCTTCCCCAACGGGCCGTCCAGGTCGAGCCCGCCGCGCCCGCCCAGGTTCTCGAAGTAGAGCTCATGGAGCCGCATGCCGTTCCATTCCCAACCCTGCCGGCGCTTGAGCTCCGCGTATTCCGGCGTCCCCGCCCTGCCGTCCCTGGCCATCTGGGCCAGGGCGTCGAGGACCTTATTGATGTTGGTCACATAGCCCTGGTAGAGGCTGAAATGATTCTTGAGGATGGTCTCGCTGAAGCCCGGCATGCCGACGAGCTTGCCGTAGTCCTTGGCCGTGTACGCCATGGTGAAATCCTCCTTCCCCGATGTCAGAGCCCCCGCTCTCCGGCGCGCCGGGACGGCCGCGACGAAAGCCGCCGCGCCGGCCAGCCTCAGAAATTCGCGCCGTTCAAGCACTCCCGGCTCCTTGTCTATATATACTATAATAATAGTAGGAAATAAGCAAGCCCCTCACGGCAATAAAAAAAGGGCGGTCCGCCGCGGGCGGCCGCCCCTTGTTCCCTGCTTGATGTTACTTTTCCTTGGCGGACTTCTCTCCGGCCGGCTTTTCTTCCTTGTCCTTCTCGGGTTCCAATCCGACCTTTTGCCGGATCTCGGCGTCGACCTGGGCGGCCAGCTCCTTGTTTTCCTTGAACAACCTCTTGACGTTGTCCCGGCCCTGGCCCAGGCGCTCGCCCTTGTACGAATACCAGGTCCCGCTCTTGTCGAGGATGCCGGTCTCGAAACCGATGTCGACGAGGTCGCCTTCCTTCGAGATGCCCTCGCCGAAGATGATGTCAAACTGGGCCTCGCGGAACGGCGGCGCCATCTTGTTCTTGACGATCTTGACCTTGGCCCGGCTGCCGACGACGCTGTCCCCTTCCTTGAGGACGGCCAGCCTCCGGACGTCGATCCGCATCGAGGCGTAGAATTTCAGCGCCCGGCCGCCGGTCGTCGTCTCGGGGTTCCCGATGAACATGCCGATCTTTTCCCGGATCTGGTTGATGAAAATGAAGCAAGTCTTGGAGCGGGCGACGATGGCCGTCAGTTTGCGCAGGGCCTGCGACATGAGGCGGGCCTGGAGTCCCATGTGGGCGTCGCCCATCTCCCCCTCGAGCTCCGCCTTGGGGACGAGGGCCGCCACGGAGTCGACGACGACGACGTCGACCGCCCCGCTGCGGACGAGGACCTCGGCGATTTCGAGGGCCTGCTCGCCGTAATCGGGCTGGGAGATGAGGAGGTTGTCGATATCGATCCCCAGCCGGCCCGCGTACTTCGCGTCGAGGGCGTGCTCGGCGTCGATGAAGGCCGCCTGGCCGCCCCTCTTCTGGGCCTCGGCGATGACATGGAGAGCCAGGGTCGTCTTGCCGGTGGCCTCGGGGCCGTAGATCTCGACCACGCGCCCCCGGGGGAAGCCGCCGATGCCGAGGGCCAGGTCGAACGAGATGGCCCCGGTCGGAATGGCTTCGACCGGCACGGCCGCGCCCTTCTGGCCGAGCTTCATGATGGCGCCCTTGCCGAATTGCTTCTCGATCTGGGACAGGGCAGCGTCGATGGCCTTGGCCCGGGACCCCTGCTTCTGTTCCGTGTCTTCGTCTTTCATGTGACCTCCTTGGTCGGTCGGATTCTTTTTTACCATATCTTGCGGCTTCCTCTCAATTCCGTTTGGGCCCGGGCTCGCCGGCTCGGCCCTGAGTGTACCCTCAACCGCGCCCGCCTTTCAATCCCTTTTTCGCGTCCGGCGCCGTCACCGCCGCAGGCCGTGGAAAACCAGGTCGTAGTCCGCGATCAGGCCCTGGTCGGCGAAGCTGTAATAGCGGTTGTTGCCGATGATGACATGGTCCAGGACCCTGATCTGGATGAGCCGGGCCGCGAAGACCAGCTCCCGGGTGATCTCCTTGTCGCAGAGCGACGGCTCGGGATCGCCCGACGGAT
>Ga0153915_10002119_pt1 | contig 18239 bp, 29 predicted proteins | sample Opewatmetagenome_2_FD_107003 | JGI IMG/M metagenome (GOLD analysis project Ga0153915, IMG submission 107003) | Freshwater wetland microbial communities from Ohio, USA - Open water 3 Core 3 Depth 3 metaG | ecosystem: Environmental > Aquatic > Freshwater > Wetlands | place: USA: Ohio, Lake Erie...
CTCCTCCTTTTGAGCATCATAACGGCTGCAACTCCCCCCAACCCAATTATCAATAAGGTTGATGTTGACATCCCAGCAAATCCGGCTGTGGAGGTGGGATATACAGAAGGTAATATCATCCCTGCTCTTCTGGTAGCAGCGAGAGCTGTTGCCTGTTCAGTAAGCGCCTTAGATTGTTCCTTTACAGCTTGAAGTTGAAAATACTGACCTGCAACACTCCCTCCCACCTTGAGAATACTTTCAAGTATAGGAAGGACACCAGAAGGCTGCGAAGCTGCTGCTGGAGTTGAGTAGACAGATCCTGTCCATAAATTCGGGTCATAAGTTTCATACTGTGCGAACATTAAAGCCACCTCCCCAAAAAGATTATGCTTCTGTTGGTGCTTTGATAAAACGAATAGTTTTAACCCAGACTGATGAGGGCTGTCCTGGTCGGTGTCCCATCATGACTCCACCTATAACAACAGTCCATCCCAGCTTCTTCCATAAACTTATGCCTAACTTATTAGCAACCGGGCCGATATTAAAGGCCACAGCGGTAACTTTTCCCTGCTTCCCTTTAACTACCCACCTCACCACCCCTTGGTAGATCATTCTTTCCAATGTTCCTCTAAAAGTGTAGACTCTTAGTGGAATTGGATTTCCCTGGATAACAAAATATGGTTCTCTCAGGTATTGTGCGAACATGTCAGTCTCCCTATTTTGTGACTATTAAGGGTATGATATTGAAATTGGGATAGTTCCATTCATAAGGAGTTACCCATCCCTCCACAGTTGCCATTTTGCCTCTAAACCTACCAAGAGGCAAGGGATTCTTAATATGGACTAGAGTCCAATAAACATCAGGTCGTGATGGATTATAAACTCTCCAAGTTCCATCGGCATCATGCCTCAGAATCCCACTGACTCCACCCCACGAGTATTGAGGGCCAGGCCTCTTGTACTTCTTTCCTCTCGCTCTGTGCCATTCTGCTCCAAACATGCTGCCCTCCTTATTGTGGTCCTACTGGGACTCCCGGTGTCTTCTGAGCCACCTTATAGACTCCAATAGCTGCGCATCCCTGGAGAAATCCCCAGATCACATACATGATGATGTTGAATCCAGTGAATGCGATTGACTGGACAATCAGAGTTAGAATCCCAAACAGCATTCCAGTCCCAGCGGCTATCCAAGCCTTCTTCCATTCTGGTAGACTTGATGTTCCGTCTGGGTTGTCCCACTTCTTGTAGATAAGTCCAAGGAGTGCGCTCAAGAAAAATGGGAACCCATTGTTGACAAAACTAGTTACGTCGTTCATTGTGTTGTACCTCCTTACTCTGTTGTTGGAGCTGGTGTTTCAGTTGGTTTTGGGCGTTTTACATAAATCCAAATCCCAATCCCAATCAGAGCCAGCATCAAAACATCTTTTGTCTTCATCTTCTCCTCCTTCTGATTATCTCGTCCAAGGCAGTTTTTTCTGCCCAAATCTCAATCTCTCTATCTTCTTAACAATCCTATGCTCTTCCATAGGAGTTCTTGCTTCACCGAGTTTCCTCTTTAATCGCCTTATTGTAGTAACCTTTGAAGACCCAGGATTTCTTCTCATTCTTCTCCTTGCTGGTTTTCTCTTCATCATAAGCAGGAGCAAAAGTCCCCCACCAGCTATAGCATAAGGAAGATATGACTGATATGCTGAAGGTATTATAGTAGCAGTTTTTGGAGCTAAAATAGCCTGAGCCGCCGCAATCTCAGCCTTGTATTTAGCTTCCTTCGTTGCGAAATACGACTCTGAGAGCTTGGTCAAAGTTGATTCAAGCTGTCCCCACCAACCAGTTCCAGCGTATGGAGCAACCGAGGTATCACTAGTTTGCCCAAATCCTACTTCCCCATAACTCGGAACCCCATCAACAAAGTATTGTGGAGGCTGCGGGATATCTCTCGTCTCTTTATATAAAGCGGGGAGATAACTCCCATAGATATGAGTTGAAGGGATAAGATTCAGAGATTTCAAGATTGACTCTTTTGATTCTTTTCTGAAACTTGTCCCAGTCCTAAACCTAGGAAGATAGTCCCCGACGATCCCAGCAACTTTTGCCGGTTTCCTCCACTCAGGAACATAAGTTATCCAAGGAACTTGATGACTCTCAGACTCCTCGATGGGAGTAGGAAGCAGAGGACTGAAAGGCCAATAAGCCTCGCTAGGGTCAAAGAGTTCCTCAGCCGACTCTTGAACAACTTGTCCAAAGTTCTTTAATCTCGTTTTTACGATCATGTGTATCGTCTCCTTTTTCTTCCTGTTCTCTTCTTCTTTCCACCTCGCATGACCAAGAAGGCTCCAATTGCAATAACTCCATAGATAGGCCAATTTTCAGGCAGCTGAAATCCCGCTATTGAAGGAGTTACAGATGGGACTTCTGGAGTCGTTGGAGTAGTTGGAGTAGTTGGAGCTGGCTGCCATATATACTGCCCAGTCAAAGGATCAAGAACCCATTCCCCATCAGTGGGAGTAGGCTCAGGTGATGGAGGAGTACCCCCACCCCCGCCATCAGTAGGAGTCGGCTCTGGAGGAACAACTGGAACTTCTGGTTCTACCACTGGAGTTGTAGGAGTAACTGGAACTGGGGGCCTCTGAGCTAACCATTGTTCAAAGGTCATTTCCTTAGGGATTGACCCAGATGTCCACAACTTGAGATACTCAGCCTGCAATGCTTTTCTAACCCCAGGGATATAGAAATACCATCCAGGGGCATTCTCACTACTGATGAAACTGTTTTTGGGATGCTTTACATTATACCATCCCGATTTTGCCTTGTCATACGTGAACCCCTGCTGAAATGGATTCTTGGTTAGGTCTGGAGCCAACCATACCGGGGTTGCAGGAACAAACGCGTCCCATTCAGGAATCGCAGTCTTAAGGATGAGAGTCTTGATATTACCCGGTATTAACCATCCCTTCTGCACAAAGTTGTACACATAAAGTTTCTTAGGGATGTATTGAATCCATTCAGGCTTACTTCTGAAAGGGATTATTGACTTAGCCGGGTCTTTGAGCTTATACCATCCCTTCCTACCTGCACCCCAAACATACCCGAGCGATTTTGGGGTCTCAGTGGTTTGCCCAAACCCATGGAAATAGAATCTCCCATTAGTAGCGAACATGTTCATTCCTCCTTGGCAGCATCTATCTTAGCCTGCAGTGCCGCATTGTTGTTCATGATCTCGGACCATTCAGGAATAGCTTTGTCACCCATGATCTCTCGAGCGCTCTTCCAAATGGTGAAAGCTGCTTGGAGTAACCCATTGATAATAGCCATTATTGCTGCTGCTTCCATAGTTTTCTCCTTTCCCTAAGTCTTATTTGAATGATGGTAACGTAAGTCCCATCTCAGCCGCAGCAGCTATCACTTTCTTCAGCACAGGAACAATGTTAATATAAATCTGCTCTGGAGTGATCTGCTGTTGCTGAGCCAATTTCATAGCTCCAGCCAAAGCGGTATTGGCCACATCGAAAGAGGGGAGTACTTTCGACTTCCAAATATCCTTATATTGTGGGTGTACATCCACATAAGCCTTGGCTGTATCAAAGGCAGTTCCAAGTTGACCCTGAAGATCACTTACTACAATCCTGGCCTTTTGATCTGGGGTCAATTTATTCCATGAATCTTGGACCGTAGCACATGAGGCTAAAAGGAAAAGGAAAACTAAACAGATGGCCAATTGACGTCGAACAAGCAGCTTTGTTAACATAGAATTTTCTCCTCTCTAAAAAGATTCGTAAGGATTGTAAATATCAACTACCCTTCCATGATGGACTTCTCCAACTCGAGAAGTCGTGCTTGGTTTTCTTATCCCTCTAACTGGACCACTCATCCCAGGACCTGGTGGTGGAGGATGAGGTGGCTGTGGTGGAGTAGGAGGAATTGGAGTTGGTCTCCATCCAGCTGGATATGCAGTAATTTTTGGAACTCCCTGCTCACTGAACCCAATATCTATCCTAATGAGCTTCATCCCAGTCTTCTTGAGATACATTGCGTAAAAGAATGCCGCTGCAACTTTAAGTCTCTGCCATGCCTCAGGAATTTTTGGATAGGGCATTTTTTGCCCAGGAGTAACTTGTCCTAATACTGCACCACCAGATTTTTGAAACATTGATCACTCTCCTTTCAATAGTCTCCGTACATCATATAGTCTAAAATCTTCCGGAGTTTACCAGCATGTCTGGACTCATCCTGAGCCATCTTAAAAACATCTTCAACAAATTCCCTTGGGAGCTGTAATCCCTCAAGTTGCTCCATAAGGTCCATATATTTCTCAGCACCCCTGAGTTCATCCTTAATCTCATGCTTGATAGCAGTAGCAATAACTGAAGGAGAATGGTAAATATACCTAGGCATAAGATCCTCCTTATCCGATTTTATCAGCCATGTCATAAGGTGGCTTTAACTTGCCAACTGGAACATATCCAAAATCAGCCATGGCTTGGTCAAGCAAAGATTTTTCACCAGAGCTTAAATCCCGGTCACACTCTACCGCAATTTGAACAATAGCAACCTTATTAGTGGCTTCATCAATAACTGCAACTTCCTGCGTATTCACAATAGGAAGATTAAGATTAGCCCCAATCTTTCCAGCAATTGAAGACTTTGGAGTATAGAAATATAAAGCCATTGTTTCCTCCGTCTAAACCTTCTTAAACCTGACCACCAAAACTACATCTAAGGCGCTAGCTGTTGCATCTCCAGTTGGCTTTGGGTCAAGTGTAGCCGGGTTAGTGTTTCCTGCAAGAACTGTTGTAAATGATGTACAAGCTGTATTATTATCAACAACCGCGGTGAACAAATTCAAAGCCTGAACAGTTCTAGTTTGATAAGTGAAAGTTCCAGTATCCTTAGAAAAAAGAATATATATCCTTCCCTGGCTTAAAGTAACAGTTCCCTCTGAGGGAGTTGCCACAAATTCACCGGAGGCAGCAACTGCTAAGTTAATAGTAGCTTTTAGACTAGCAGTATTTCCGCCAACTCCTTGTGATGCTTGATAAATTAGTATCTTGGCATTTCCGGCTACCCCAACTGCCGTTAACCTAAAAATGACTCTATTAAAGGTTACTGGCCTAGCCAAAAAGAAAGCTGCACCATCATAAGTAGCTTGAGCAATTCTTGTTGAGTTCGAAGTAGTTGGTCCCACCGGTTGTGGAACAAATTCAACATCATCTGCCACTAAACCTATAGATAGTGGAATCAAACTCGATGGTGACGATACCATAGGAACAAAGATGATAAGCAAAGCTAGAATAAGAAGTTTAATAGTCTTCATCTCTCCTCCTACTGATTAGTGTGTTCATACCACTCAAGCCTAACATTAGTTAAATTATCATTCGTCCCACTTGTCACTCTTAAGATGTATTTCGTATTTTGTTTCAAAATGAGTTCCTCATTGTTCCCTGAGTCTGTTCCTGTTCTTGCCGCTCCTGCTGAACTTCCACCCTTATATTGATATGCTAGAGTTCCATCAGTTGTCCCCCCAGATGTCCCCTTATGAATTGTAATGGTAGCTGTAGTTAAACTATTACGATTACTGTTTCCTATAGTCTGAGCCGTTGTTCCATTCTTGTCTGACCCCTCATAAAACTGCCACTGAGTAATTGCTGAGCCATCCAAATAAAATATCATGTGCCCCCATTTTGCAGTGTTGGGGGTAGTAATTAAATAATCTTGTGTTGCGGCAGAATCCAACTCCACAGAATCGGTATACATAAAATGGGAGCCACTATGGACCTCATGATGGGGGTAATCAATGGTCATTGAGGCCCCAGTTGTCTGGTCGATCTTAAGCGAAACAGTGACCCCAGACCCAAATGAGCTAGAAGCCCACAGTATAAAGGAAAAGAGTAAAAGACTCAATAAAAACTTTTTCATACTACTCCTCTAAATATCCAGCAGTAGTAGACCCAGCTGCGACTATCCCTCGAACTTCAGCACTCGTTCTATCAAGAGTTATTGTTTCATTTGCTTTCACAAGGAGCCCAGTTGTGGTAGTAACTCCTGAAGCTCCGATGTACATATCAGTTGAACCTTGATTTCTGATAGTAATTGATCTCCTACTGGAATTAGCAGCCTTTATCACTACACCACCAACCGTAGTATCAACTGTGACCTGATTAGTAGTAAGAGTACTCGAAGCCACGGTGGTGATCTGTAATGGATTAGTAGCTGTCCCTTTCTCATTCACCCCATCCGAAAGAAATGCAGGCCATCTTTGAGCCTGAGCAGCAGCTGTTCCCTGATTTGCCGTGATAGTTCCACTAACTGTAACTGCACCAGAAACTGGCTGGGCAGTAGTTCCTGTTGGGTCTACTCGTACTGGGAATGCCAAAGTTCCTATCTGGTTCACTCCATCCGAAAGTTTCACGGGCCAAGCATTTGCTAGAGTATTCGGAGTACCCTGATTTGCAGTAATAGTACCACCAACTGCAACTGTTCCATCCCATCTGTCCCAATTACCACCTACAGAATCCCATTTAGCCATCAAGGACCAATTCGTAATAGCGGTTGTTGGATTGGCAAAATTGTCCGAGGGAGTGATTGTTCCACCTTGGACCCTGGTAACATCAGTAGCTATTCCATTCGCTGTAGTCCCTCTAACCCGGTCGAAGCTGGCCCCATTCCACATATAGAGACCAAACGCCCCAATGCCAGAGGTCTGAGCATCACCAGCTGCAGAATCCTTTAGGTTGTTCCATCTGGTGGATGTCTGAGCTACAGCTAACCCTGTTACCTGGCTGACTTGTGACCTTAGAGCCGGAGATGTCACTAGAAGAAATCCCATAGCTCCAGAGATCAACAAAATACCAATCAAAATTTTCTTGAACATAGTTTCCTCCTAGATAGGATCTCCAGTAGTAGCATCCCTTCTTTCAAGATAAAGATTATCAGGGAACCCATTTAATCTTCCACCCAAATACAGAAGCCCCCCACTCTCCGCAATACAATAAAGTACTTGGGCACTGGATTTACTCCAAAGCAAGCCTCCAGCTTTTGTCCATTTTTGTATAACAGTAGGAATCCCAACCAACCCAAAGGTCACATAAACATTTCCACTATCAGTAGTTATACCAGTTGGTGAAGTAGGTTGTCCATGTGGAAAATTCCAAGCTGTAGTTATGGGAGGAAAATCAACTCTCATTATCGTCAAATTAGTTCCAGCAAATATCGAATTTCCATCCATCCATGTACTTCGTACAGTCCCTTGACTAGGGGGTGGAGCAACCGGAACATACACATCAGGAACTGTTTGTGCTCCAGTAGCTGGGTCATAACCTCCAACTTGATTCCCCATAATACCAGCACCAGTGTCAATGTAATTTATGGTGTATATAGTGTTGCTAGGAGCATGATAATGACTTCCAGCTGCATAGGTTATACCAGCAAGAAGAATCTTCTGCACATTCCACGAATTTGCTCCAGTAGCATTGAAAAAGCTATGTCTCCAGTTTGCACCAAACCCAAACACGCGAGTTCCATCAGTAGATATCTTTTTAACTGCCGCTCCCTGACCATTGATTGGAATATAGAAAAGCATGTAGGCATTAACCCAGGTTGTTTTGTTTCTTTTCATGAGGACCCAAGTAGACAAAGCTGAAAGTCTACCCATGTAGTAAACATCCGCTCCATAGGTCACAACTGCCTGAAATGATGAAGCTCCACTAGACCAACCTTGCCTATTCTGAAGTATCCCTGTCATATTTCTTTTCTGGGCTTCTGCATCAAAAAATGGTGGAAGACTCATATATGTACCAGCCAAATAAATATACCCAGAATCAATTGTTATATCAATATATGCTCCTCTGTGCGCAAGATCATCTGGAACAAATGGTGGAGGTGGAGGAACTGGACCTGGTCCATAAACAGCCCCACCCAAAATCTTACTAACCTGGCAAACTCCTATCCCAGGAAAGATGAGTAAGAAAAAGAGAATAGTAATTAGAAGTTTAATCTTCACTTTCAACTCCACCCTGTAAGACATGAAATTCTTGACTTTCTTTCACCTCAATCACCGCTCTTAGAAAGAAGAGAGTAAGAAGAAAAATGATGATTGAGATAACAACTGATTTAACCGTCATTAGAACTCAAAGACCCTTATGGTTACTGGAACAACCGCTATCCCCCAAAGTTCTGTATTCTCTCCGAGGATAACTGTATAATGTTCACCTTCAAGAATTGGGAACCCTGAAAGCACTGTGATCCCTGAGTTGGCTCCAATGTAAACTGTTAAGCTAAGTCCACCAGGGCTCCCACCAACTCCTTCTTTTAAGATATAATCAACCCTGAAGGTCATTGCTCCTGGAAGAACCGGGACCCACCTAATTGCGAAATCAGTTCCAAGTCCAAACTGTCCTATGTTAGCATAGAGATCAATAGGAGCTGGACCAACTACACCACCCCAAATTACTTGGCTATCAACCCATGTTAGGGTGACGGGGTCAAATATACAAGCATAGATATCCCACTGACCAACAATTGCTGTTACATGAAGAAAAAGATGCCCGTTGAGATAGTTCCCAACCCCAATGGGAGTAAGAAAGCTATTCCCAGCTGCAGCAACCACCCCGGCAAATACAGTTCCTGATGTCGTCAATCCGGTTGAGGCAGAAGGATTGAGAAGTAGATAGGGCCATGAATAACTTGACTGCTGAATCAAAGTTGGAGTTATCCCAACAGTCACAGCTCTGCCCTGAAATCCCTTCCCTATCTCAATTGCTTCTCCATGATAAGGGGGTGGTTGAGATCTATCCTGAAAATCTGGAAGCCCTCTTTCTTCAAGAGCTGCCTCGGCTGGACCCACCGCTGAACCCAAAGACCTCCGAACAGGCCTACGCCAAAGATCAGGAGGAAGTCCTCTGTAATCGTAAAGGTTTTTCTCACTCATAGAGTTTCACTCCTATCAGATCAATTTCGACTGTATTCGGAGCTCCAGTCAAATCCTGGAGGTTGATAGCAATCACAGACCCTCTGTAGATGAATCTGCTTGCGAAGAGAACATTTGGGAACTGGCCATTTCCAATCACTGTATCAAACTCAAGGTCCTGATTAAACCAATCCCGATCTCGAGATCCCTCCTTGAAGTTGATCAAGCAAGCCCCAGTACGAGTCCCAGAAATCTTCTGGACCAAGAAGTGGGCATCATTGTCTATCTCTATCCTGAGTGACGCAGTCAAGCCAGCACCAACAAGCTGTCTCACCGGGTAGATGAAAGGAACGAGAGCTCTGAACCTTCTGTCCCATGGAGCCTTTCCCTGTCGAATCTTAGCTCCTTGCATTGTGAATCTCAGGGTATTCGCGAAACCCGAGTAATCAGCTGCCTCCGTTGTAAAGTTTGTCCCAGCCTGAATAACATAAGGCCTTGGGAGAATAAATGGAGTTCCAGCGAAGTTTGATCCCACCGCCTGGATATCTGAGTTCAACTTGTTCAGATATCGACCCATGGATTCATCCCTGAACCTGAGATAGATCAGGGGGCTCGTAGCGTTATAAGTTGTTCTCTGCCATTCGAAGTCTGCATCAGAGTCAATTCTGACTGCGAGATCTTCAAAGACAGCCCCGGCACCAGCCGTCAAAATCCTAAATGACCCGAACGCGAAATATTCTCTCCATGCCATTTTAGTTTCCTCCTTTTCCCTTGTTTTTATTGTCCTTGTTCTTCTACTACTTTTGAATTGGAATCCCGTTGATTAGAACCAGATTATCATTTCCCAATGGAAGACTTCCCAGCGCTCCATTCATCTCATGATATACAGTGGCTGCAATTCTTATTGGGTCAACTTGCTCAGTTTCTATAGCATCCACAACGACATTGAAAGTGTCATATCCAGTAAAGACCTGTGGAACTATACCCAAAAGAGTTGCAGTATCTACCTTCTTGATACTGAATGGGACAAACCAATCATCCCATGTGTAGAAGGGGACATTTGTGCCTGGGAGATAAAATCTTGCTCGGATGTGAGTTGAACCTACCCCAACTTGTGGACTCAGGTTAGCCATAATCAAAGTACTTCTAGCATTCAATGAGGCCATTGACCCATTCCCAGACCAGTTTGGAAAAGCAAAATAGGGAATTGAAAGCTGGGTTAATGAGTCAGTATCATTAAAGCCAAGGAGAGCTTCACATCCAGACCATGACATATCTCCAGTTACGATGTTGAATTTGATAATATCGAGAACTCCACTGATATTGTTTCCAATAAATTCTATGACTCTTCCAATCGGATTTCCCGCGAGGTGAGCGGCTGTTGGATTAACCCAATAGAGTTCCTGACCATTCCCAGGAACAGTGATTGTGGTAGTTAACAAGAGAGCTCCAGCAGGAGTATACTCTTTAACAGTCACCACTTGCGAGGTCGAATTGTGATTGATGATAGCCCCAATATATTGGTAGTCATAATCCTTATCGGGGGTAGCAATCCCATAAAGCCTCTTCTTCCCATCATTCCAGGGAATTGCCCACATGGACCTTTGAATATTCTTTGTAGTTACCTGTTGAGAGTTAACTCCCATAATAGATACTGGTTGCTCACACTGGAGTTTCATCATCATAAATGTACCAGCGGGGGCCGGGAAGGTAGAAACTAACGTTGATTTAGACCCATCAATAATAGGGGCCTTATACGTTCTTCTAAGGATTGTAGCGGGAGTCCCCGATGCGATCAAAGTAGCAATAACATGAGATGGAATCCAACCAGCTGCCATCATATACACGTTAGTTCTCGGGTACCCATAAGTTCCGGTAGCTCCCCCTACAAAAGGAAGATAATATTCATAAAAGCCGGTTGCAGGATTGAAAGCGGAAAGTAGCTTAGTCATTCCCATCATTGGATAGCCCCACCAGACCTTATGAGCCGGGTTCAAGTCCGGGCCCTGTTCACTTATAATCATGTGTCCAGAAAGGAGCTCTCCAAGACGATGGCCATTGAGGTCCCTTCCGGCGTTAAACAGAGTAGCCCTAGTTTTTGACCAATCCCTGTTGTCCCCCACAATAGAAAAGAACTCATCGTTTATAGCATCTATGTAATCTGGAGCCCCCAAGTCAGCAAGGGTGGCGTCGCGAATAGTTCCGTCAAATGAATAGAAGTCAAAACTATTTGCCCCTTGAGGAAAATTTTGGGGAGATGCATACTCCGTGTTACCGTGCATTGAAGCTTGAGCTTGTATAAGCCCATGAAATTCACTTTTTAGTGGACCAGATGATTGGGGGTCCCAAAATCCCGGCTCACCAAAAGCCATCATATAAAAGGCTGACGGCTTAAATCCCTCATTCCTTACTCCAATGAGATATTCATTGTTATTTGGAGAATCATCTCCATTCCAATTGTTGAAAGTTAATGGAATTCGGAGAATCTTATCCATCAATCCTGAAATAAGCCCTCTCTTAGAAACTGTTCGTAATGGCATTTTAGTTCCTCCTTAGATTTTGTTATTCTACTTCAAATTCCCAATTGGGAAAACTTTTGTCTTTGAGCCCATCAATTTCTTCAAGAAAATCAGAAACAGCCCCCGCAGTCTCATCATTATTTTCAAATAGATTCTCTATTAAGGCCTTAAAGTCTTCAATTTCTTCTGGAGTAAGAACAAGGTCTTCTTCTTTTCCTTCTTCATCTTCCTGTTTGAATTCGAACTCTAAGGTTACTTTTACTTTCATGTTATCCTCCTTAAGAAATATGAATGATAGCGATGGGTGGTTTTGGTTACCTTTCGGTCGCCGGACCACCCAAACCGGGAATATTCGGCCCAGGGAGGACAGAACTTACGTCGGGCGTCTCATGTAACCTTGCAGCATCACATAGACGTCAACAGCGAATGATGCAGCTACGACGCCATCAATGTTAATGGTAACATTGAAGTTCTCGTAGGGGTTCAACGTAATGGGGATTGGCAGTCTGTACATCGGTACATTCTGGCCACCACCACCAGCTGCCCCTAGCGTAGCCGCGGCTCCAGCGATGATGTACGGGTTGACCTCAGGAAGAGCTACCAGAGGAAGATACAGAATGTCTTTGTCGACAATCCTGAACAACAGGTAGGACCCAGACCTGATAATATCCCTGTCAACCGCATTGGTCACTGCGCCTTCAGTCTGGTGGACAAAGGCCAAAGAAATACCAACGAACTTAAACATCTTGGTGGGGACGACGTTTGAATTCTCCATGTTGGTATCCCGATAGGTCTTAATCTTGCCAGCCACAACAGCACCACCAACAATTAAATTGGCGGCCTGTCCTCGAGCGACGGAGAAAAATGACAGAGCATTAACACCGAGTGCCGGGTAATTAACTCGGTCATACAAAGGCTGCCAAAGGTCTTCTGGCAGTTCCGCCCGCTGAGTCCTGAAAGGCTGAGCCTTCAAGGGATCCAGTTCCGTGGTAACGTTATTAGGCATAGTTTTCACCTCCTTTTTTTATTAGTTCACAATGGACACCCTTATTTGTGGATTCAAAGATCCCTGAAGAAAACGGTGGGACACTAAGGTCACTTATTGAACTGGTTCATCCCTCATAGGAATGTGCATAAGGATTTCCTTCTGACAGGGTATAGTCTGGAGCAAAGGCCCCCATCCCTTCTCCCTGATCAGAAAGAGTGTACGGAGCATAGGCCCCATAGCCAGCTACTGCTGCCGTTTTGAAAATGTACTTCTGAAGAAGATCATTTGCGATAGAAACACCGGAAATGATCATCCAAAGTGCACCATTCGCACGGCCAGCAAACTTGCTGACAACCATGCCACCACCGACACCTACTGCCGCTTTGACCCCCAATCGAGCCCACTCATTCACAATGCCAGCCCAATCAGGAGCTTTCCCGGTCACATAGAAAGAAGCCGTGCCAACTGCAACTGGCATCAAAATCGCCATTGGGCGTTTCAATGAAAGTTCCATTGGCATTGCAAAGCCTCCCCTACGAGCAGGTTCGTTATGACGGATTCGTCTCCGACGTCTTCCAGGGTCATTCAGTTTCAGACCGGTAGGTCCAAACAGAAGACTTCCCTGTCGAGGTGTCCGAGCCCTACGCCTACGAACTCGAGCCCGAACTCTCCTCCTCCGTCGTCTCCGGATAGGATATTCAGCAGCATAAGCCCTGCGCCGTCTTCGTCTCCGGATAGGTGCATAAGCAACAGCCCGACGTCGCCGTCTTGCCCTCACTCTCACCCTTCTCCTTCGCCGTCGCACCGGAGCATAAGCTGCAGCTACCCGACGTCTACGCCGTCTCCTTCGAACTGGCATGTAGGCCAACGCTCTCCTACGCCTCCGAACTCTTCGTCGTCTCCGAGGATTAAGTCCCACAATCATCACCTCCTCTCCAAATGGATTCTCATTCCTTCTGATCCCTTTTCGATAAGCGGACCAAGCTCTTTTCATCCCAGTCCTGGGTCCATGTGTCCTCATCATTCTCGAGAGCAAAGGACTAGGAAGGCCTTTACTTCTCCTTCTTCCCCCTGCCCTCAATCTTCTAGCCGGATTGATTAGAAAAGGTTCTCTTGCCAAAATGATCACTCCTTTCTTTAATAATCAAACTCCTTCCAAAGCCGCTTCTTGCCCTTTATAAGAAGACTCCCATCTGGAAGCCCAATCACTCTTGCCTTTGTTTCTCCCTTGAAGTCATGTCTAAACTTCTCTTTCGGGAAATGAGACTCAGATCCTTTCTGAGCTTCAATCGCTAAGACATTGTCATAAATGACTTTCATCTTTGGAGGATTCTCAGAACTAAGAGAATGAGACCACATCTCTCTAAGAATGGGATCTCGATGCATCTTTCTGACAACCTCATTTTTGAACTCAAGTGGAGTCATCTTCCACTTAGCCATAATTGTTCTCATTACCTCAACAGGGCTATACTCTAATTCAAGAAGATCAGCCGCGTCATCAAAAGGAGTAATGAAAGAAGTTCCTCTGGGCCTTGTCCAATTCTTAGTGATAAGTTTGGCTCTTGTAGCGGGAGCTTTTCTTTTAAGTGGAGGTCCAATAACCCTAGGAACTCTTGGCTTTCTCCTTAATTTTGTTATCTCTCCTCCAGCGGCCTCTACAGCTCCCTTAGGATAATAGGGAAGAAGAAGAGGTGCCCTTGGCTTCTTGACTCTCACTCTAGGAACACCACCGACATGTTGTCGTAACCGGAATCCCCTCTTTCTTAACTTTCTCCTGATGAGTTTAGCTTGCATTGGAGTAACTTCACTGGACTTTAATCTCTTCAGGAGCTCAGAAATCTCAGGGTCTTGTTTAGAAATAAGCTCCTCACTAATCAGGATATTTCTCCTAAGAGAAGGCCTCCGTCTAGCCGAAAAAGCTCTTAGAGCCCTTCTAGCCGCTTGATCATCTGGATGAGTATCTAAATATTTAGTCAAGACAGCTATCCAGTAAGACTTTCCAGCCACAGATGATGGCTCTGCATATCCACCAGCTCTTGCTCTTCGTTGAATGCCTCTAAAAGTAGTAGGAGACATTATTGAGCCTTCACGCTGGCGATCCCTCCATTCCAAAACTCTTTCTGGGATTCTAACAGGCATAAAGTTATCTCCTTAAGATTAAGAATGCCACTATTCCAAAACCCGCGATGAGAAGCCAATTAACTTTAGGAGCTTCAGCAACCCCACCACTCGTCTTAAATTCTTCCTCAAGCCCATCAACATCCTTAATATGCTTGTCCATGGTGTAGGCAAATGCTGCAACAGAAGCAATATCCGAAAAAGTATAAGCTCCCTCCTTTATCTTCTTAATTGAATCAAGCACAGCCGTGAGCTGAGTTTCAAGCTCAAGCTGAACTCCATAAAGCCCCTCAGCCTTGAAACTTATTGTAAGGAGAGAGGAAGACTTCATAGTCACCAATCTCTTCTTACAGTTCAGGAAGTCAGCTACCCTAGATTGAATTTGAGCCTCAAGATAATCAATCTGCCCTAGATATCCAAGAGCTTTCATTACTCAACCTCCCAAGTCCGTATAGAAGTTGGAGCGAAATTATCTATTAGTATACCGTCTCTCTCCCCAGTAGAAACCGATTCAATATCAGCAACCCAAAATCGGTGCTGAGGTTCATAAGCCTGTCTTATCTTCCTAACAATCCAAACTTCATCCCCCCAGAGGACAAAATCACCAACTGAAGGCCTCGTCATAACTTGAGTTAATCGTTTTCTAGGCATGTTTACTTCCTCCCTACCAAATTGTAAATAAACATTCCACCCAGCAATACAAGGGCTATAGTTCCAACAGTCCCCGCCTTCTCAAGGACGTCTGATATCCCTCCACCCCCACCACCATCTTCACTGGGTAGAATCTGGGCAGCCTCTTCTGCCGATATGACCTTCTGCTTAACAGCTTCAAGAACATCCTTCTCATAATTATAGTTGGCTGAAACTTGTTGCCAGTTTGTGACAACATAAGTTATTGCAGCAAGTCCACCAGCAATAAGCATTGCAATAGCCCAGGCTGGAAGGACAAACAAGACTCCCAATCCGGAAGTCCCACTCTCAGAAGTAGTAGCCTCACCAGCCGCTTTCATCCAACTGGGAAGCCAATCATCCAATTTAGATTTTATGGTTGCCCACACGTCATAAATGGATGAAGCTCTCTGAGACCCCGCTCTAGCCTCATCACCAACATCTGTAGCCCCAGCCGCATCAGCCCTCCTAGCTAATCTGTCATACTGAGATTGAAGATCATAAACCTTCGGTCCGAATCCCAAGATTTCAGAGATGCTATTCTTCAAGTAGTCCCAGTAATTCCAGAATTGAGCTACGTCAGATATTGACCCGAAGTTCTTGAAAGAATACATATCAAACCTCCATGTCATAGAGCCTAGTGGCTCCAGGAGCTTCCCAACCTAGCCCATACTTCTTCACAAGGTCGATAGGGATCCACCCACCCTTTATCTTTACCAAACCATAAACATGAGTAAAAGTTTTTTCAGGAGTATATGAAGCTACTCTTAGAGCAACTGGGTAACCAATTGATTTAAGTAGGGAAAGACTTAGGATAGTTAGATCATCACAATCAAGGGCGGGAGTTTCTCCAATTTCTAATAGTTGGAGACTGACGACTGGGGTTTTAAGAAGTTCAAGCCCCCTGGGATCCTTGAGATACCTTGTTCTTTCAGCTAAGAAGTCATAAACTGATTTGACTCTAGTAAAATCATCCAGATCAGCCCCCTCAGTTATCTTCTCAGCCCACCGCCTTACATAGAAACTCCTAACAGATGCATTGATAATCTTCTGCATCGATCTCATAGTGCTAGGAGCAATGGCCTCCCCAAACCCTAATCCCTTTATCTTCACCGGATGCAGTTGCCGGGAGATAGGTCTAGTTACTGGGGAGAGGTAGGTCTTTCTATTCGTTCTGGTGTCTTCCAAGGTACTTTTTCCCTCATCTTGACTCGGATAAAAGCTTTGCACCTAGGACACTTAAATTCTACTTCATATTCTGACCCATCAAGTTTTACTGCCAAGAGTTTTCCACAATTGTAACACCTAAATCCTTTTCCTTCCATCATTTGGGGAGTTCTGAAATAAGCTCCGGTTGTCATTGAACACTCTCCCTTCAATCAGATTAAACTCAGCTGTTCCCCACAATCACATACTTTGTTCTCCGGGCTGCTTTCAAAATATTCTTTGCTCTCAAAATCAAATTCCGCCCCACACTTTGGGCATTTAGCTACAACACCACCGGGAGTTTTAACTCCTCCATGCTTCAGCCATTCAACAAAGTTTTCAAGATATGTCTTGGCCTCTGGAGTATTAAAGAGTCCGGGAACATAGGAAGAAACTAGAGACATGAAAGTTCCGGGTGAAACCTCCCCCGAAGCTAAAGCCTCATTCACATGAGTTCCTACAAACAGAGAAAGAAGTTCTTTGAGTCGAGGGTAATATGCCACATCATTCTTTGTAACAGCTTCTAAGATCTCGGTAACAACTGGATGTGGTTGGACTATTTGTTCAGGATTTTCTTGGGGAGGTATCGGAGTTTCTGGAGCCTCAGCAACAGGGCCTCTTATTGCTGGCCTTGGCATAGGAGCTCCTAACCTATTAGATAACTTCATCTTGGAAACCTCTGTTACTTCTCTCACTGCAGAGGTTATATTCTCAACTATCCTAGGAAGATGAGGACCAACAACTCTTACTGCTTCAACAGCAAAATTAGCTTTTTCAGCCCCCGGTGATACTAATGGAGTAACAAGATCTATCAAAGTTTTGAGTTTCTCAACTGAGGCAAAGGTCTCATCATCTCCAGGAACAGCTGTTTTTATCAAACCTAACGTCTTCAGCTTCTCTAACTGAGACCAAAATTCATCTTTTTGAGGTTCGGTCCTTACCAACCCAAGCTCCTTTAGGATACCCAGTGTTTCTTGTAGTTCACTCTTTCTATCTCGCTGTGGCTGTCCTATGACCCCTAATTCCTTTAATATAGCGAGCATCTGAAGGAGATCACTTTTAGAACCGGCTGGAGGAGACGCCGCCTTCATAGCTTCTACTCCAGACTTAAAAGTCTCAGCTAAGGTTTTTCCTAATTCATTTGGACTTTGTCCCTGTGGAGTTTCTGGCTTAGGAAATAACTCCCTAGCCGTAGAGACAATATCCGAAAGCTCCTTTAACTTATAGGATAGAGTCTCTGGCTCACCACCTTGAACTCCTAAAGATGGAGCCGAGGTAGTACTATCTTCAACATCAATCAAGAACCTCAGGCTCTTCATTACTCCTGGAGCCCCATGCTTATAAATCTTGAGCTTGAATTGCCCGGGACCCCATTTTCTCTGAACAGCCATCTCAGCTACATCTACTTCAGGGTCATCAAGTTCTTCAAGAGCAGAGAAGTAATATTTCATCTCCTCTTTTCCTGAAGTGAGAATCTTGTACAGCTTCCCGTAATATCCCTGAGTGGATGGAAAAGCTGAAACAATCTTTCTTAAGGTAGCTTCTTCAGTTCCTGCTCCTACTCTACCTTCCTCTGAAGCTGCTTCCTCAGATGGAATTTCTGGAGGAGCTAAAGCTTCCTCTACCCTGTCCTGAATAGTTTCTTCTATTGCATCTCCTAACGCCCTCCCTAGTTTATTCCTTCTTCTTGCCATGATGGTCTCTCCTTTCTGGACACATTGTGAAGTAGGTTGTAAATTACTAAAATCATCTCTATGCATTTAGAACTTTAATACTGATGAGGGATCTATGTAAATGAGAGACTAACCTTAATAAATTGAATAAACAGGTACACCAGCGTATGAGCTTAGAGTAC
>Ga0153915_10002120_pt1 | contig 18231 bp, 14 predicted proteins | sample Opewatmetagenome_2_FD_107003 | JGI IMG/M metagenome (GOLD analysis project Ga0153915, IMG submission 107003) | Freshwater wetland microbial communities from Ohio, USA - Open water 3 Core 3 Depth 3 metaG | ecosystem: Environmental > Aquatic > Freshwater > Wetlands | place: USA: Ohio, Lake Erie...
CACTACATCCTCGGCACCGCCTATGGCGCCCACCCGTATCCGATGATGGTGCGCGATTTCCATCGGGTGATCGGGCTCGAGGCCCGCGAGCAGCTCCTGGCGGCCGAGGGCCGTCTGCCCGACGAGATGATCGCGTGCGTCGGGGGCGGCAGCAACGCCATCGGCCTGTTCTTCGATTTTCTCGAGGATCCGTCGGTGCGGCTGATCGGCGTCGAGGCCGGGGGGCGGGGCATCCGCCCGGGCGAGCATGCCGCGCGGTTTGCGGGCGGCCGGCTGGGCGTGCTCCAGGGCTGCAAGACCTTCCTGCTCCAGGACGCCGACGGGCAGATCGCCTCGACCCACTCCGTCAGCGCGGGGCTTGACTATGCTGCGGTCGGCCCGGAGCACGCCTTCTACCGCGACCGCGGCAGGATCGACTTCGGCTACGCCACCGACGGCGAGGTGCTGGAGGCTTTCCAGCTTCTCTCCCGGCTCGAGGGGATCATCCCCGCGCTGGAGTCGACTCACGCGGTGGCCTACGCCCTCAAGCGCGCCCGGGAGCTCCCCTCCGACCGGATCCTGGTCGTCGGGCTCTCCGGCCGCGGCGACAAGGACGTCCAGCAGGTGGGGGCGCTCATCCGCTCCTGACGGCCGGCATTTTCCCATGAACAGCATGACCGGATATGGGCGGGCGACCGCGCCCCTCGGCAGCCGAACCCTCACCGTGCAGGTGAGCTCCGTGAACCGAAAGACGCTCGACCTGACCGTGGCGTTGCCGCGCGAATGGGAGAGCGTGGAGCCGGAGATCATCGCCGCCGTGCGCCCGGCGGCGGTGCGCGGGAAGATCCACGTCGACGTGGAGATCACGGGGAGCGGCGGCCCCGACGGCGGTTGGAGCGACGAGTCGGTGCTCGCGACGCTTGCGCGGCTCGAGGCGCTTGCGGCGAAGAGGGGCGTGCCCTTTGTGGTGACGTCCGACCTCCTCTGGAGGATCGCCAGCGACCGCGGGCCGTCCGCGGCGGGGCCGACGCCCGAGGAGGCGAAGCCGGCGCTGCTCGCCGCGCTCGCCGAGGCGCTCAAGGGATTCGTCGCGATGCGCGCCCGGGAGGGCGCCGCGCTGGCGGCCGACATCGAGGCAAGGGTCGGGATTCTCGAAAACCACCTCGCGGCGGTGGCGGAGCGCGCCCCGCAGGTGCCGGCGGCCTATCGCGAGCTTTTCGGGAAAAGGCTCCGGGAGGCCGGGCTTGAGCTCGATCCCTCCGACGAGAGGGTCCTGAAGGAGATCGCCCTCTTTGCGGATCGCTGCGACATCAGCGAGGAGATCACCCGGCTGCGGAGCCATCTCGCCCAGCTCAAACAGCTGCTGCGCGGCGACCGCGAGGTCGGGCGGAAGGCGGAGTTCCTCCTCCAGGAGATCGCCCGCGAGAGCCACACGATCGGCAGCAAGGCCAACGATCTCGCGATCGCGAAGGCCGTGATCGAATTCAAGAACGAGCTCGAGCGTGTGCGCGAGCAGCTCGCGAACATCGAGTGATCTCGAAACCTCCCCAGCAGATCGGCACGGCCTCGCGTTGGCATTTCAGGCTGGCGGCCGGGGCGCTCGCGGCGGCGGCGACGGCCGAGTTCGGATTCCAGAGCCGGTGCGGAGCGGCGGGGGCGGGCCCGCTTGGCTGGCTCGCCCTGCTGGGCGCCGCCTCCTGGGCCCTCGGGCTCATCTGGCGCGAGCGGGTCGGGGTGTTGCGGGCGTGGATGTGCTTTGTCTGGGTCGTGATGAGCGGGCTTGTCCTGATGCGGCTCGGGCTGCGCTGGGGCTCGCTGTCCGGCGGGCTGGCCTTCACCGGGATGGAGGCGTGGCGCTTCCTCGGCGTGCCCCTGAGCGCGCCGCTTCTCTGGTGGGTGATGGCGGGCGGCGGCTATCTCGTGGTAGAGGGGCTTTGGGGCGAGTGGCGGGCGGGCGTCTCGGCGCTGACGGCGCTGGTGGCGGTGCAGCAGGCGCTCATGGTGCTGCCCTTCCAGGTGAGCCGGGGCCGCGGGTACTGGCGCTGGGATGGGGCTCCCGAAACGGCTCAAGCTCCGCTCGTGGCGATGCCCTGGGCGGCCCTGGGAGGCTGGTTTGTGATGGGACTCGGGCTCGCGTTGGGCCTCGTCGTGCTCGGGGACAACTGGAGCAGGCCCGAGACGCGCACGAGGCGCCAGGCCTGGGTGCCTGCGGCCGTGCTGCTGGTCGTGACCGCGGTGTGCCTGAGCGCGAACCTGGCTGCGGCGCTCCCGCTCGCGGTGATCTTCAGCACCGTCAATCTCGGCTTCTTTGGCGCGGTGGTGATCTGGTATCTGCGCGACCGCAGCGACCGCCGGCGGATTCCGGGCGCCTGAGCGCCCGCCGCTCAGGATTGGGGCGGTTCGGGATGCCTCAATGAGTAGATGAGGTAGCAGGCGACGCCCATGCAGATTCCGGAATCGGCCACGTTGAAAGTGGGGTAGATGTAGCTCCCAAAATGGAGGTCGATGAAATCGATGACGTGGCCGTGCACGATCCGGTCGATCAGGTTGCCCACGATCCCCCCGCAGAGCAGGCCGAAGGCGACTTGGACCGGGAGCTGGCGCAGGCCGAGACGGTGGCGGTACAGGAAGATCACCAGAAGCGTTATCAGGGCGAGCAGGGCCAGCAGCGGGCTGCGTCCCGTGAAAAGGCTCCACGCCGCGCCGGTGTTGCCCACGTGGACGATGTTGAAGAACCCGTCGATGACCGACAGGTGTCCGGGATGCCCGTAGGTGGGGAAGGGAAAGCGGCTGTAGATCCAGGCCTTGGTGGCTTGGTCGAGAACGAGGATGATCCCGGCGACGAAGAGGAACAACCGATACGCGCGGAGGCGTTCCGCGGCGGAGGGGGGCGCCGATCGTGCGGAAACCGGGGCGGGCGGTGGGGCGGCCGGGCCGGGCGGCAGGGGTATCATTCCTCGGGTTCTTCCTCGGCGAGCTTGCCTCCCTCCTCGGTCGTGCCCTCGGCGAAGATGCCGGCGCGCTGGATCGAGCGATGGAGGGTCTTCTCTAGCTCCTTCTGTGCCTCGGTGGAATAGCGGGTGAACGGCACGGCGAGCAGGCGATCGCGGCTGATGGGCTTGCCAGTGAGCTCGCAGATGCCGTAGGTGCCCTTGTGGATGCGGGTGATGGCCGCCTCGATCTCGGAGAGAGCCTCCTGCTCGCTCGAGACCAGGCTTAGCGCGAAGTCGCGGTCGAAGGTGTCGGTGCCCGCATCGGCCATGTGCTGGCCGTAGCCGGAGAGGTCGCCCGCATCCTCCTTCGCCGAACGCTTCAGGGTCTCTTCGGAATGCTGGCCGAGGGAATCGAGGACGTGCGAGCGGAGGTCGACAAGAAGCTTGTAGAAGCGGCGGAATTTCTCGGGGACGGACTCGGCGCCTGCGTCCTCGGCGGGGGCGGTCTTGTGCGGGTTGAAGCCAAGGATGTCGGCGAGCGAGGCGGCGCGGACGTGGTTCGGCGCCGCGGCGGTCGCGGCTTTGGCGACGAGATCGGTTTTGGCGGCCTCCTTGGAGGACTTGGTGGCCGCAGTGGAGGGTGCCGACTCCTTCTTCTCGTTCTTCCGGGCGATCTCCCTCACCTCGTCGAGGCTGAAGGCGATCGGTTTGGCGGTCTTCCGCTCGAGGATGCGGCGCTTGAGGTCGTCGGCCGACGAAGATTTTCCGTTGGCGGGCGCCGGTGGATGAGGAATGGGCGCGGGGGCCTGCTTGGGAGCCGGCGTCGGCTTGGGAGCGGGGGCGTGTGCGTGCGGATGGGCAGTCGCCGGCTTGGCCGGGGAGGCTGCCGGAGCCTTCTTGGCCGCCGGGGCCGGATGCGCGGGTTTCGTGGCGTGGGCCGGCTTGGAGGGCTTCTTGGCGGGAGCAGGCTTGGATTTCTTTGCCATGATGATGACTCGTGCGATGTGGGTTTGAGGATTAGTGTCCCAGGGCGGAGGCGCAGCGCGGGCAGACGGCGTCGGCGCCGGCCTGGACGGCCGACGGCACCCACCGCCAGCAGCGCGGGCAGCGGACGAAGCCGAGTTCGCGCGCGGGTCTCACGTCAATTGTAAGGCTGGAGACGGGTGACGCCTCTACGATGGCGTGGGACACATTCAGAATCTCGGCGAGCCCCGCCTGGAACTTGAGCGCGGCGGCGATCCGGGGATCGCTTGCAGGTCCGGCTAGGCGGACGGAGGCGTCGAGGGCCTTGCCGATGTCCCCCTTCTGCCGGAGCGCCTCGAGCTGGAGGTTGACCTCGGAGCGCAGGCCGGGCACCAGTTGGCCGAATTCCCCGGCGAAGGCGGCGTCGGTCCACGAGGCCGGCGCGACGGGCCAGTCCTGCAGGTGGACGGAGTCGTCGGAGAACTCCTTTCCTGCGGTGGCGTACGACCAAGCCTCGTCTGCCGTGAAGGTGATGATCGGGGAGAGAATCCGCACCAGCGTGCGGAAGATGTGGTGCAGGGCCGTCTGCGACGAGCGCCGGAGGGGATCGCCGGCCGCGAGTGTGTAGAGGCGGTCCTTGAGGATGTCGTGATAGGTCGCCGAGAGGGTGACCGAGCAGAACTGGTTGCAGAGCTGATAGACGCGGTGGAACTCGAAGGCGTCGTAGGCGGCCGTGCACTCGCCGAGCAGGGCGGCGGTCTGGTGCAGCGCCCATCGGTCGAGCGGATCCATGCGCTCCACGGGCACGGCGTCGCGCTCCGCGGCGAAATCAAAGAGGTTTGAGAGCTGGAAACGGAACGTGTTTCTCAGCAGGCGGTAGGTCTCGCCGACGTGCGAGAGGATCTCCTTCGAGATCGGGATGTCGTCGCGGAAGTTCTGAGAGGAGATCCACAGGCGGATGACGTCGGCGCCGTAGTCGGCGACGTAGGCGTCGCTCGTCTGTGGCTTCTCGTACGTGCTGCTCTTGGAGATCTTCTTGCGCTCCTCGTCGATGATGAATCCGTGGGTGAGGACGGTGCGGAACGGGGCCGCGCCGCACGCGATGACGCCCGTCCACAGCGACGACTGGAACCAGCCGCGGTGCTGGTCGCTGCCCTCGAGGTAGAGGTCGGCGGGCCACGAAGTGCCGCCCTGCGAGCGGCGGAGCGTCGCGATGTGGGTCGAACCCGAGTCGAACCAGACGTCGAGTGTGTCGCGGCCGCGGGTCAGCTCGGCCGGCTTCGGCCAGCCGGAGGGGAGGGCGATGCCCTCGAGGAGTTGCTCGGCGGACGAATCGAACCAGAGGTTGGTGCCGCGCACGGCGACCTTGTCTGCGAGGGCGCGGACGACGCCGGCGTCGAGGTACGCCTGCTTGTCGGGGCCGTAGAATGCGGGCAGCGGGACGCCCCAGGAGCGCTGTCGGCTGATGCACCAGTCGGGCCGCGATTCGACGGCGCCGCGGATGCGCGCCTCGCCCCAGGTCGGGACCCATTGCACCGTGCCGATGGCTTCCAACGCTAAGGCTCGCGCAGTCTGCATAGCGGCGGGATTGTTCGCCATGCCCCCCAAGCTCTTTGCCGATTCATACCCCACAAATTTGTCAAGAGTCACGAACCACTGGTCGACGGCACGGAAAACGATCGGGGTCTTGGAGCGCCAGCAATGCGGGTAGCTGTGGGTGAGGCGCGCGTGGGCGAGAAGCGCGCCGGCGGCCTCCAGTTTCTGAAGGACTGCAATGTTCGCTGGCGACGTGCGGTGCTTCGCCACGTCCTCGCCGGTTTCGAGCGTTGTCAAGCCGACGAGATCGGCGGGGACCCGCCCGTCGTTCACGTAGCGCCCGTCGTCGCCGACCGGGCAGTAGATCTCGAGGCCATACCGGAGGCCGGTAAGGTAATCGTCCAGGCCGTGTCCCGGGGCGGTGTGCACGCAGCCGGTGCCACTGTCCGTGGTGACGTAGTCGGCGAGTACGACGGGCGCGGCGCGGTCGATGAAGGGGTGGCGGGTCTGCAGGCGTCCGAGGCTGGCACCGACCGCGGTGTGGACCACGGCGGGGGCGACCGGCAGCTTGGCTGCCTCGGCGACCGATCCGAGCAGGCTTTCTGCGACGAGGATGCGCTCGGCGCCGAGATCGGCGACGGCATAGCTCACGGCGGGATGCAGCGCGATCGCGAGGTTGGCCGGAATCGTCCATGGAGTCGTCGTCCAGATGACGATGAAGAGGGGCTTGTCGGCGGGGAGGCCGAACTTGAGCGCCTCGCCGGCAGGCACGGCAAACTTCACCCAGATCGACGGACTGACGTGTTCCTTGTATTCGATCTCAGCCTCGGCCAGCGCGGTCTCGAAGGGGATGGACCAGTACACCGGCTTCTTGGCGCGAATGACCAGGCCCTTCTCGATGAAGGCGGCAAAGGTGCGGAGGATGTCGGCCTCGAAGGCCGGCTTCTTGGTCTTGTATTCGTGTTTCCAGTCGGCCAGCACGCCCATGCGGCGGAACTGGGTCGTCTGGCGGCCGATCCATCCCTCGGAGAAATCGTCGCACAGCTGGCGGAGCTCCGCCGTGGTGACAGTGCGCTTCTTCGCCTGCAACTCGCGGGTGACCTTCTGCTCGATGGGAAGGCCGTGGCAGTCCCAGCCGGGGACGTAGGGCGTGCGGAAGCCGCGCTGGGACCGGTACCGAAGGATGATGTCCTTGAGAGTCTTGTTGAGCGCGGTGCCGATGTGGACGTCGCCGTTGGTGAACGGAGGCCCGTCGTGAAGGACAAAGACGGGAGCTCCCTCGCGGCGGCGCTGAATGGCGTCGTAGAGGCCGATCTTTTCCCAGTGCGCAATGCGCGCCGGTTCCCGGTGGACGAGGCTGGCCCGCATCGGGAAATCCGTCCGGGGCAGCAGGAGAGTATCTTTCAATTCTTGCGCCATCCTGAAAAAGGCGCGCGAGACTACTCCAAGCCCCCCCTGAGTCAAGGGAAGAGGGAGGTCACAAAAAGATCTTGTTCCGGAGGGGCTTCTGCAACCGACCGGAAGGGGGGGCGAGGCCCTCCGAGAGGAGGCTTTCCGGCGGCCGGAACTGGTGGTCAATACCGCCAGTTGGTGACGGTCTCGACAAGGGCGGCGACGGACTCGATCCGGGCGTCGGGGAGGATCCCGTGGCCGAGGTTGAAGATGTGTCCCGGGCGGCCGTGCATGGACTCAAGCAGCTTCTGCGCGGCGCTGCGCACGGCGGCGGGGTCGGCGGAGAGGAGGGCGGGATCGAGGTTGCCCTGGAGGGACACGCGGCGGCCGGAGGCCCTGAGGGCTGGATCAGCCGCAAGCGCTTCGTGGGCCCGGGCCATGTCGACGGTCCAATCGACGCTCAGCACGCGCACGCCGCTTGCGGCCTGTTCTGCCAGATGGGCGGCGGTGCCTTTTGCGAACAGGATCACGGGAAAGGTCGACGGAAGCGCCGCGACGATGCGGCGGATCCACTGGAGCGAGGCGGCCTCATAATCCGGCCCTGCGACGAGGCTTCCCCAGGAATCGAAGATCTGGATGGCGTCGGCGCCGGCCTCGATCTGCATGCGGAAATAACCGATGAGGGCTTCGGTGAGCTTGGCGAGCAGCGCTTCGAAGAAGCTGCGGTCGTCGCGGAGAAGCCGGCGGGCGGCCGGGAAGTCCTCGGAGCCGCCGCCCTCGATCATGTAGCAGGCGAGGGTCCAGGGGGAGCCGCCGAAGCCGAGCAGCGCGGTGGAGGCGCCGAGTTCCCTCCGGAGCAGGCGCAACGCCTCGGCGACGTAGGACAGCCGGTCGCCGACCCCTGCGGCGGAGAGCCGGTCGAGCTGCGCGTGCGTGCGCAGCGGGAAGTCCATGGCGATGCCGCCGACCTCCTTGAACCGATAGGGTTGGCCGAGGGCCTCGGGCACGACGAGGATGTCGGAAAAGAGAATGGCTGCGTCGAGAGGGAATCGGCGCAGGGGTTGGAGGGAGGTCTCGACGGCGAGCGCGGGTGTGCGCACCATCTCCACGAAGGAGTGCCGGGCCTTGAGCTCGCGGTATTCCGGAAGGTAGCGGCCGGCCTGGCGCATGATCCAGATCGGAGGCCTTTCCAGGGGGGAACCGGCGCAGGCGGCCAGGAATCGTTCGCGGGAGGTCATGAAGAAAGCCGGGCGTGCGGAGAGGGCCGCCGCGTCCGGCTAGAGAACTTGCGCCGGATGGCGCACATTTCAACGTCGATCGCATCCTTGGCGTGGTGCGCGCGCCGGCGGCGGCCCGGCGCGGGGAAGAATTTGGTTGGAGTTGCCGGTGGCATCCGGCAGCTTGCGGTTCCGATCGAATCCAATGAACTCCGCCGTCCTCGCCACGATCGCAGCCACCGGATTCACTGTCGCCTTTTTCCATGCGGCGATCCCCACGCATTGGCTGCCGTTCGTGCTGGTGTCGAAGGCGCGGGGATGGGGGAGGGCGAAGACGCTCGCGGTGACGGCCTTCGCGGGTCTGGGGCACGTGGCGCTGACGAGCCTCCTGGGCATGGTGATCGCGTGGTTCGGGTTCAAGCTCGACGCGACCGTGGGGCGTCTTTTCCCGTGGATCGCCGGGGGCGTGCTTTTCGTGATCGCTGGCTATTATTTCTGGAAGCAGTGGCGCGGCACGGGGATCTGCCATCATCCGGTGCTGGCGCGCGGGCACCATGCGAGCGAGCGCTGCGGCCACGAGCACGATCACAGCCACTGGGATGATGAGCTGAAGGACAACGCGCTGGTCTCTGCGGCGACCGGGGACCGGGCGGCGATCAGCGGCCTGTTCGTGATGCTCACACTCTCGCCCTGCGAGGGATTTCTCCCGGTTTACCTGTCGGGGGTCCAGTTCGGCTGGAGGGGCTTTGTCGTGCTGAGCCTGATCCTGGCCGTCGGTGCGCTTGTCGGCATGCTTCTGTTCACCTGGCTTGCCCTCGTCGGTCTACAGCGGATCGAGGTGCGGCGGATGGAGCACCGGGAGGCTGTGCTGCTCGGCGCGCTTTTTGCGCTCCTCGGAGTCCTTGTGATCGCGCTCGAGAGCTAGCAGCCGCCGGCGCTCCGCGCCTCTCGCGAGGTCCTATTTCTTCGGGGAGGAGATCGAGAAGTGGACCGAGGTTTCGGAGCCGGCTGCAGACCCGGCACCGGAGAGCTGGCTTTTCTCCTCGTCGGTGACTGGCGCGAGCTTCAGCGGGGTGGCATCGCCGGCTGCGGGAGCCGATTTCGCGGTGCCTGGGGTGCTGGCAGCGGCCGAGGGTTGCACGCCGGAGGGGACGGGAGCCTGGGCGGCTGCGCCGGCGATCTTCGGGATCTCCGGGGGCAGGGTGGCAAATCCGCGGGCGATGAGTTGTGTCGTGACCTTGTCGCGCAGCAGCCTTTCGGGGCTCCCGAGGATGACGGTGATAATGCGCCGGTTGTTGCGCTGCACGGTCGCCGCCAGGCAGTAGCCCGCCTTGACGTACCAACCGGTCTTGAGCCCGTCGCAGCCCGCGACCTGGTTCAGCAGGTGGTTGTGGTTATCGAGCTCGTTCACCTGGCCGTTCTGATGCCGGAACGTGTGATGGCGGGCCGAGGTGTACTTGAGAATGTCGGTTTCGGTGATCAGCTTGCGAGCGAGGAGGGCGATGTCGCGGGCCGTGGAGAGGTCGGGCTCGTCGCCTTTGGAGGGCGGGAGGCCGTGGGGAGATCGGAAGAGCGTGTTGTGGAGGCCGAGCTGCTGGGCCTTGATGTTCATCAGATCGACGAAGGCCTCCTTGGATCCCGCGATGTGGATCGCGAGCGCCACCGCGGCGTCGTTGGCCGATTTGACCATGAGCGCGTATAGGAGCTCCTCGACGGTGATATTCTCCTTGTCGACGAGCCAGACCTGGGAGCCGCCGGTCTTCGCCGCCTCGGCGGTGATCGCGACCGGCGTGGAGAGCGTCAGCGAGCCGTCCCGGAGCTTGTCGCTGACGATGGCAAACGTCATCAGCTTTGTGACGCTTGCGGGAGGGGTCTGCAGGTCGGCGCGGTCCTCGAAGAGGACGTTGCCGGTGGCGGCGTCGATCACGATGGCGCCTCTGAAGGCCTGCGAGTCGATTGCCGTCGATGTCGACTTCGCGGGGCGACCGGCGGCGGCCAGGGGGGATGCGGCGAAGAGCAGGCAGGCAGTTGCAAGGAGAAGCTTGAGGTCGGGGCGTGAGGACATGCGAAAGGGAAAGCCTCGCGTGTGCCGGTTGCCGGGCGGGCTGTCAATCTCCTCGCGGTGAAGCGGGCCTTGCGGAGGCATGCGGGACGCCGTTGAAAGGGCCTTCGCGCGACGGCGGGCGGCTTCGCTCAACTCTGGGAGGAACCCGCGGCGCCGGGCTCGAGGCCCCCCGGCGGCAGGGTGGAGAGCTTCAGCTCGGGGTTCTTCTCGATGAAATAGCGCATCGTCCAGTCGTTCGGGAAAAGGATGACCGGGCGGCCGGCAAGGTCGGCGCCCCAGGCGACCCCGCTTGCGGTGATGAGCTGCGTCGGGTTCTCGAGCGCCGGGTGCGGCTCGAACCAGCGGAGAAACTGCCACGGCGCGGGCTCGATGCGCGACTCGGCGCCGTATTCGGCCTGGAGGCGGTACTGGACGACCTCGAACTGGAGGGGGCCGACCGCCGCGAGCAGCGTGACTCCGCTGGGGCCGTGGCGCAGGTTGAAGGACTGCACGATGTGTTCCTGGAGGAGTTGCTCGAGGCCGGCGCGGTACTTCTTGGCGTTGCCCGGCACAGGATTCGAGAGAAAGGCGAACACTTCCGGAGGGAATCGCGGAATCTCGTTGTAGAGAATCCCGGTATCTTCCGTGAGGGTGTCGCCGATGCCGAACATGTCGTAGCCGACGAGGCCGATGATGTCGCCGGGCCACGCCTCGTCGACGGTCGAGCGCTCCTGGCCGAACAGCTTTTGCGAGGAGGAGAGGCGCACGCGCCGGCCCGACTGGCTGTGGAGGACGGTCATGTCGCGCTGGAAGTGGCCCGAGCAGATCCGCACAAAGGCGATCCGGTCGCGGTGCTTCGGGTCCATGTTGGCCTGGATCTTGAAGATGAAGCCCGAGAACTTGTCGTGCTCGACCGGGAGGAGGGAGGCGTCGCCGGCCTCGGGCTCCGCCGCCCCGGCAGTGCCGTCGTCCTCGGCGGCGAGTTCGACGGCGGCTGCATTGCGCCTCGGCTGGGGAGGCACCGCGTCGCCGAGGAATCCGTTGAGCAGGAGCTCGACGCCGAAATTGTTCACGGCGCTCCCGAAATAGACCGGGGTTTGGCGGCCGGCGTGCACGGCCTGGAGATTGAAGGCATGGCCGGCCCCGTCGAGCATCGCCAGCTGCTCGCCGACCTCGCGGTAGGTGGGCTCGTCGAGCTGCGAGCGGACCAGCGGTTCGTCGAAGCCCGCCACCTTCTCCGGGGCGCGGTAGGCGCCTCCCGGTACGCGTTCAAAGAGATGCACGGCGCTGTTCCGCCGGTCGTAGACTCCGCGGAACGAGGGACCGTTGCCCAGGGGCCAGGTCATGGCGCAAGCCTGGAGGCCGAGGACGTTCTCCAGCTCATCGAGAAGCGCGAGCGGATTGATCGTGGGCCGGTCGCACTTGTTCATGAACGTGAAGATGGGCACGCCGCGCAGGCGGCAGACCTCGAACAGTTTCCGGGTCTGCGTCTCGATGCCCTTCGCCGCGTCGATGACCATCACGGCGGCATCGACCGCGGTGAGCACGCGGTAGGTATCCTCGGAGAAGTCCTTGTGTCCCGGCGTGTCGAGCAGGTTGACCGCGAAGCCGCCGTATTCGAACTGGAGGACGGTCGACGAGATCGAGATTCCGCGCTGGCGCTCGAGCTCCATCCAGTCGGAACGGGTGGAGCGCTGGTTCTTGCGGTCCTTGACTGCGCCGGCGAGATGCACGGCGTTGCCGTAGAGGAGAAACTTCTCGGTGAGCGTGGTCTTGCCCGCGTCGGGGTGCGAGATGATCGCGAAGGTGCGGCGGCGGGCTGTCTCTTGGGCGGCGTCGGACATTGCAAAGGCGTCGACCCAACCGGCCAACCGGTCGAAGGTGAAGCCAAATCTTGCGCGGACGGCGGGGCGGGGTACGTCCCCACACGGGCGGCCGGGAGCCGCCGGCTGGGCGTCGGTATAGGTAAATAGGGGACAGATCGTGGGTTGATTCCCCTATAGTTCTCCAGAAGTGCGCCGATAGAATAGGCAAATCGGAACATCATGACCCTTACTCTTGTGCTTATCGGTGTGGTGGCTGCCCTGTTCGCGGCCGGCCTCGGAATGCTCTTCCTCAACATTGCCCACGCCCCAGCCGGGTACGAGGATGCCCAGGGGTTCCATTTCGGCGAGGAGTCCATGGCCGAGGATGTTCTCTTTTTGACTTCTCCGCGCCACGAAAGCCGCGATGATGCGGCCGATGACGCCCTCGCTCAGACTGAAGCCGTCCGCCAACGCTCGTGCGCTCCGTGGGCACCCCTGGGTATTCGCAAACGAAGCGACCGGGCTGCTCGGACCCGAGTTTGACGGCGAGACCGTCGAGTGCCGCGACCCGCGCGGCCGCTTTCTCGGCAGCGGGATCTACAACAGCCGTTCCCAGATCGTCTGGCGCCGGCTGAGCCGCGACCACTTGGTCCTTGACGAAGCCTTTCTCCGCGGGGCGATCGAGCGCGCTGTGGCTTGGCGCGAACGGATCGGGCCGTCTGCGGGTTCCTCTGATTCGGGCTCATTCCGGCGGCTGGTCTGGTCGGAATCGGATGAGCTGCCGGGGGTCGTTGTTGATCAGTTCGGTGATGCCCTGGTGGTCCAGACGCAGACTCTGGCGATGGAAAAGCGGCTGGACCTACTCGTGGCGTTGCTGGGCGAGCGGTTGAATCCCGCTGAGATCATCATCCGCAACGACGCCCCGATCCGGAGGCTGGAGGGGCTGGACATGGGTGTCCGCACGCGCTCGGGAAAGCCATGGGAGCCGCGCTGGATGCGGATCGACGGGATCGATTACTGGCTCGACCTGCAGAGCGGCCAGAAGACGGGTTTTTATCTCGACCAGCGCCGCCAGCACGCCGCCGTGGCGGGGCAGGTCGCGGCTCTGGCGAAGGAGCGGCCCGCGGGGGTGCGCGTGCTCGATGCGTTCTGCAACCAGGGGCCGTTCGCGCTGAACTGCGCGCGGGCCGGCGCGGCCGAGATCCGCGGCCTCGACAGCGCGGAGGACGCAATCAGCCAAGCGCGCCGCAACGCGGAGCGCAATGGCCTGGGGGCGGAGTTCAGAGTCTCGAATGTCTTTGATTACTTCAGCGAGCACCGCGACGAGACATGGGATCTCATCGTGCTCGATCCGCCGCCCTTTGCGAAGTCGAAGGGGGCTCTGGAGGGGGCGATGCGCGGCTACAAGGAGATCAACCTCCGGGCGATGCAGCGCCTGACTCCGGGCGGCCGGCTGGCGACGTACAGTTGCTCCCATCACGTGCAGGACGCCGATTTCCGGGGGATGCTTGCCGAGGCGGCCACCGATGCGCGGCGCCGCGTCCAGGTGGTCGAATTCTGCCACCAGCCGCCGGATCATCCTGTCCTTGTGGCGATGCCCGAGAGCGAGTACCTGCGCGGATACATCCTGCGGGTGGAATGACCCCCCGGGAGGCGACATGGCCCGGCAATTGCTTTACATGGTCCGGGCTTCTGATGTTCTTGCGCGCGGATGCGCGCGGATGATCGACTGACCCTCAAGGCACTCCAGGCATGAAACACCTTTTTGTCCGGAAGAGCATCGCACAGCTTCACCGGGAAGTCGAAGGCGAGAACCGGCTCCGCCGGGCGCTGGGGCCCGTCCAGCTCACGAGCCTTGGGATCGGCTGCGTCATCGGCGCCGGAATCTTCGTGGTGACGGGCCAGGCGGCGCACGACAAGGCGGGCCCGGCGATCATGCTCTCGTTCATCGTGGCGGGCTTCGCCTGCGTGTTCGCGGCGCTGTGCTATGCGGAGTTCGCCTCGATGGTGCCTGTGGCCGGTTCGGCGTACACCTACGCCTATGCGACGCTGGGCGAACTCGCGGCATGGATCATCGGCTGGGATCTTCTCCTGGAATACACGATCTCGTCGGCGGCGGTTGCGCACGGGTGGTCGCAGTACTGCCAGGAGTTCCTCGGTACATTCCTCCCGAAGCTGCCGGCGGCGCTCGCGCGGACGCCCTTCGACTACGATCCCGCGCTCGGCAGGTTTGTAGGGACTGGGGCGGTGATCGATCTCCCGGCGATCCTTGTCACTGCGGCGTTGACCTACATCCTGGTGCGCGGCATCCGCGAGAGCGCGACCGTCAACATCATCATGGTGGTGATCAAGCTCGCGGTCGTGGTGCTCGTGATCGGGGTGGGGGCGTTCTACGTCGACCCGGCGAACTGGAAGCCGTTCGCCCCGTTCGGGTTTGCGGGGCTCAGCCTGTTTGGCAAGACGCTGCTTGGCCAGACGGGCGCCGGCGGCGAACCGCTGGGAATGCTGGCTGGCGCGGCAATCATCTTCTTTGCGTACATCGGCTTTGATTCGGTCTCTACCCAGGCTGAGGAGGCTCGCAATCCGAGCCGCGACATTCCGATCGGGATTCTGGCTTCGCTGGTGATCTGCACCGTGCTCTACATCGCGGTCGCCGCGGTGCTTACCGGCATGGTTCGCTACGACCAGATCAACATCGACGCGCCGGTGGCCGATGCCTTTCGGCAGAAGGGGCTGCCTTGGGCGCATCTCGTCATCTCGATCGGTGCGGTCGTGGGGATCACCTCGGTGCTGCTGGTGCTGATGCTGAGCCAGCCGCGCGTGTTGCTCGCGATGGCGCGCGACGGTCTCATCCCGCCGCGCTTCTTCGCCGCGGTGCACCCGCGATTCCGGACTCCCTGGATTTCGCAGATCCTCATGGGTTGCATCGTTTGCACGCTGGCGGGCTTCCTTCCGTTGCGGGTGCTGGCGGAACTGGTGAACATCGGCACGCTGCTGGCCTTTTTTGTGGTGTGCGCGGCGGTCTTGGTGTTGCGGCGGACGCATCCCGATGCGCACCGGCCCTTCCGGGCGCCGCTGGTTCCCCTCGTGCCGCTGCTGGGGATGATGAGTGCGGCGCTCCTGATGATTTCGCTCCCCAAGGAGAACTGGTGGCGGCTGCTGATCTGGCTGCTCGCGGGCTTCGTGATCTATTTCTCCTATGGGCGGAGGCACAGCCAGCTGCGCATGGTGGAGCAGGAACCTCCGCTTCCGGGGGAGCGTTGAGGACAAGGAGGATTTATGCCCTGGGCTGAAATTCATTGGCGCAGCCGGTTGCTCGGCAAACAGACCGTGACGCAGGTGCTGCTCCCTTCTGGGGGGAAACCGCCGTTCGCGACGTGTTATCTCCTCCACGGGATCTTCGGCGATTCGACCGACTGGCTGCGGCACTCGAGGCTGGAGTGGCACGTGCGGGATCTGCCGCTGATCGTGGTGCTCCCCGACGGCTACCGCGGATTCTACACGGACAATGAGGCCGGTCCGGCCTATGCGCAACATTTCGGGGAGGAGCTACCCGATTTCATCGAGCGCAATTTCCCTGCGCGTCCGGCGCGAGGTGCGCGCGCGGTCGGCGGGGTCTCCATGGGCGGGTATGGTGCTCTTCGGGTCGGTCTCGGATATCCGGACCGTTTCTGTTCGGTGAACAGCCACTCCGGGGCGGTGATGCGTTTCCATCGCGATCTCACTCTGCGGGACGCCCGCCGGGAGCCGGTATTCCGACGCCATCCCGCGCCGTTCTTCCGGGAGCTGAAACGCGTGTTCGGCCCTCATCCGGGCCGGACCTGCCACGATCTCCTTGCGCTGGTGAGGCGGGCTCGGCGCCTGCATCTGCGCCTGCCGAAGATCCTGATCGACTGCGGCACCGACGATCCGCTGCTCGATGCGAATCGGACGCTCGACCGCGACCTGACGGCTGCCAAGGTCCCTCATGCCTACCGGGAGTTTCCGGGAGGTCACGACTGGGATTATTGGGACGATCATATCTGCGACGCCTTTGCCTTCCACGCGCGCAATCTGCGCCTTTGTTGAGAGGCCCTTTTCCCCTCAGATGACATTGCACGGACAGCCTGGCGTTTCGCGCCCCGCTTGTCCGCCCCATGTCATCTGACGCCGATGCTCGGCTCAGCAGTAGACGCCGCGAAGCTCCTCGAGGCGTCCTGCGATGTCCACCTGCCGCACGCAGCGGGCGGAGCATGTCGTGCACTCCCGGCATGCGGCCAAGCCGCGCCCCGCCGGGATGTCGTCCAGCGTCGCTCGGGCGTGCTGGATGTTGCCGTAGCTGAACGCGTACATGTGCGTGCGCATCAGGTTCGGCACGTCCGCGCCTTTCAGGCAGGAAGGCAGGCAGCGGCCGCAGGTCTGGCAGGTCGACTCCATCGCGACTTTCACGTTCCTGTCTGCTAGGAACTTCGCTTCAGCCGGCGTGAAGTCGAGGTTGCGCGCGACCTCGAAATCCTCGTCGAGCTGTTGGAACGTCGTGAAACCCGGCACCGCGGTGGCAAAGACTTCGTGGCGGAGCACCCATTTCAGGAGAGCCCCGTTCATGACCGCGCCTTCGTAGAAGTGCTGCATCTCGGCCGGGATGTTCTTTTTGTACCAGGACTGCCGGCACTGCGTCTTCATCGCGATCAATCCCATGCCCTTGGCGGTGGCCTTGCTCGCGGCTTCGAGAAAAGCGGGGGTGCTGGCCATGCTGTAGTTGAACGAAAGCATCGCCACATCGTGGTAGCCGCGCTCGACGATCTGTGGCAGCAGGTCGGGCCAGTAGGCGTGCGTCGACACACCGGTGAATCGGATCCTGCCGGATTTCTTCAGCTCCTCCATGGCCTCGATTATGTACGGGGCGACTGCCTCATCCTTGCGCTCGGCGCTGTGGTAAAAGAGGATGTCGACGTAGTCCATGCGCAGGCGCTGCTGGCTTTCGTCGAAGCGCGCGAGAAAATACTGCTTTGCCTCGTCGCCCTTGGGGCCGGATCGCATGAGGATCTTGGTCGAAACGACAAAATCCTCCCGGCGCGGCGAGACTTCCCCGAGCACGCGCCCCACCATTTTCTCATTATTCCCCCGCTGGTAGTACCAGGCGGTGTCGAAGTAGCGGATGCCCGTCTGGAACGCTTGGCGCAGGAGTTCCGGGTTATCGGCATTCATGACGCCCATGCTCACCACCGGAATCTTGATGCCGGTTCGCCCGAGCGTGCGCCCGATCACGGGGCCCGCAGGCGCTTTCGCCGCCAACTTTTCCTGCTCGTCCGCCCTCAGGAGAGAAGAGGAGAGGAGGGCGGATCCTGCGCCGAGCGCGGTGTTGCGGAAGAAAGTGCGTCGATTCATGGGAAGAGAGGGGTTGATGGTGCAACACCGCCACGGGAGAAGTTCCCGCCTCGGGTCGCGGAGGGATGGATCAGGGATTCAGTCGCGATGAAATGTCCGAAAGGAGGGCCTTTGCCGCCTCGGGTCCGAACCGACCGGTCAGGAAAAGCAGGTAGCGTCCTGTTTTTTGCAGATACAGATGCCCCTGGAATTTGTCGGCGATCTCGGCGGCTGCGTTGTCGGCAACGGGGGCGTGTCCCTGCTCGCGCAGGTAGGCTGCGAGCGTGTCGCCCGCCTCGCGTTCGCCGGAGAAAGGCAGCACATGGAGGAATCCGCTGGCGCCTGCGGAGGTGTACTCGGCCACGAAGGCCTGCTTGAGAAAGGCGTAGCCCAGCACGTCTATTGCGAGGTATCTCTCCGAGTGCGGCTTGCGTCCTTTTTCGGGGAAGAGGCGGAAAATCTCCGGAAAACGCGCGCCTCCGTTCAGGCTGGCGGCCATCCTGCGAGCTACCTCTTTCATCGAGGCCGACACACCGGTCTCGGGCGAGGCAGTGCGCATCTCGACGTAGTGCCGCCCTGCGAGGAAGACCAGGCTGCCGTTCTCCGCAAAGCCCTGGACGCCGATGTCTACGTACACTTCGCGGTCGGGCATCCCCTGGCTGTACGGGCCAAATGCGTCGGTCGGCGTGGCATGGCGGTAGACCTCGACGGTGAAGCTGTCGCCGCCCCTGCTGTACTCCACCGAGCTCATTTGCTCGAAATGGTACCGCAGGAACAGGTCGGCGGCGCCATCGATCGGTTCGTAAAGATTGTCTGGGCCGTAGAGGGAAACATCCCCCTTCTTCCACCCCTCAAGATCGGGAAACAGGCCGGCGGGCGTTTTGGCGGCGAAGGCTGATGCGAATAGTCCGGCCACGAATACTGCGGCGGCCAATGGCGCGCGGATCATGCTTCACCTATTAGGTTCGGGCTCTTTGCCGGGCAATCCCGATCGCCAGCCGACGTCATTTTCTGCG
>Ga0153915_10002121_pt1 | contig 18231 bp, 16 predicted proteins | sample Opewatmetagenome_2_FD_107003 | JGI IMG/M metagenome (GOLD analysis project Ga0153915, IMG submission 107003) | Freshwater wetland microbial communities from Ohio, USA - Open water 3 Core 3 Depth 3 metaG | ecosystem: Environmental > Aquatic > Freshwater > Wetlands | place: USA: Ohio, Lake Erie...
GATGGGCGCCCCATGCTCGCCGCCGTAGCGGCGACCGAGCACAAGGCGGTGCTCGCGGCCGCCCATGAGGTAGTCCACCTGGGCGGGGAGGAGCTGCTCCTTGCGGTGAACGGTGACGGGCTGCTCGACATGGCGGCCCTCGAGCGGGCGCTGGCGCGCCGCCCGGCCGTCGTGTCGGTCATGTGGGTCAACAACGAAACCGGCGTGGTCCAGCCGATCGACGCGATCGCAGCACGCTGCCGGGCCGCGGGGGTTCCCTGCCACACCGACCTGGTGCAGGCCTTCGGGAAGCTCCCGGTAAGGCTGGCGGACCTGCCGGTCGACTTCGCCACGATCTCGGCCCACAAGATCGGCGGACCCAAGGGAGTCGGCGCGCTGATCGTGCGCAACTCTGCCGCCCTGGAGCCGCTGCAGCACGGCGGCACCCAGCAGGGGGGCACCCGCCCGGGCACCGAGAACGTTCCCGGCATCGTGGGTCTGGGGCGCGCCGCCGCCCTTGCGGCCCGCGAACTGGCGGAGGCGCAGCGACGGCTCTCAGCCCTGCGGGACGAACTCGCCGGACGGCTGCTCGAGGCGGTACCAGACTCACGCATCACGGCCGAGGGTGCCCCTCGGGCGCCCCACATCCTCAACCTGCAGGTGGCCGGCGCCGACAGCGAGGCTCTGCTGGCGCAGCTCGACCTCGCCGGGGTCGCGGCCTCCGGCGGCTCCGCCTGCACCACCGGCAGCATCGAGCCTTCGCACGTGCTGGTTGCCATGGGCATCCCGCGCGATCGCGCCATCGGAGCGATCCGATTCAGCCTCGGCCGGGAGACGAACGCGGGTGATATCGCCCGGGCCGCCGAGGTCTTTCCCACAGCGGTACAGAAGGTGAGGCGGCTGGCCGGCGCGCTCGGGAGGGCCGAGTGAGCGGCGAGCGGGTGCTGGTCGCGATGTCGGGCGGAGTGGACAGCTCCGTCGCCGCGGCGGCGCTGGTGGAGCAGGGATACGACGTCGTCGGGGCGACGATGAAGCTGTTCTGCTACGGCGACAGCGTCCCCGACCGGCCCTGCTGCTCGCTCGACTCGATCAACGATGCGCGGGACGTGGCCCACCGGCTGGGAATCCCCCACTACGTGCTCAACCTGGAGGACCGCTTCAGCCTGCATGTCATCCGGAATTTTGTGGACGAATACAGCCGCGGGCGGACGCCGATTCCCTGCGTACGATGCAACTCCTTCACCAAGTTCCGCGATCTGCTGGCGCACGCGGAGGCCATGGATTGCGGCCTCATCGCCACCGGACACTATGCGATCGCCCGCGAGGGACGACTCTACCGGGGCAGCGATCCGGCCAAGGACCAGAGCTACTTTCTCTGGGGGATCGACCGGGCCGTGGTCCAGCGGATGCTCACCCCCGTGGGCACGCTGACCAAGACCGAGACCCGATCCATCGCCCGGCGGCTGGGTCTGACGACCGCCGACAAGCCGGAATCGGTGGAGATCTGCTTCGTGCCGGATGACGACTACGTCGGAGTGTTGGAGCAGCACCTCCCGGCCGACGCTCCCGCCCTGACGCCGGGGCCGCTGGTGAGCACCACCGGCGAGGTGCTCGGCATGCACGAGGGATTCGCCCGGTACACCATCGGACAGCGCAAGCGGCTTCCGGGCGGAGCCGCCGGCCCGCGCTACGTCGTGGCGATCCGGCCCGAGTCCCGCGAGGTGGTGGTGGGCGGCGCCGGGGACCTGCTCGGACACCGCGTGACGCTCGAGGAGCTCAACTGGCTGGCCGAGCCGCTGGCGGAAGGCGACGAGTGCGCGGTGCAGCTCAGGTACCGCGCCCGGGCGGTGCCGGCCACGGTGCTGGGGGTCGGCGCCGGCCGGATGGAGCTGGCCTTGGCCGTGTCGGTTCGAGCTATCACGCCGGGGCAGTCGGGTGTGCTGTACGGTCCGGATGGGCAGGTGCTGGGTGGCGGGGTGATCGGCTGATGCGTCGCGGCCGCTTCGCGCTTGCCGCGTGCTGCACGCTGCTCCCGATCCCCTCCGCCGCCCAGGACAGGCATCCTCTCACGATCGATCAATTCATCACCACGCCGATCGTCGGCGACCCCCAGCCCTCCCCGGATGGCCGGCTGGTCGCGTTCACGATCTCGACCCCGTCGCTGGAGGACGATCGCGCCATCAGCAGGATCTGGATGGTGGAGGTCGGCTCGGGCGAGACCTGGCAAGTGACCAGCGGGCCAGGCAGCGACCGGGCTCCGCGCTGGTCACCCGACGGCAGCGGTCTCACATTCATTTCCACCCGCGACGGCGGCAGCCAGCTCTGGCGGATCGCCCCGCGCGGCGGCGAGGCAAGCCGGATCAGCAAGCTGAGCGACGGGATCAGCGACTACGTATGGTCGCCCGATGGGAAGGCCCTGTACTACTGGACCGACGTGTCCTGGGGAGATTCCACAGAGGCGGCACGCCGGGGCGGCCCCTTCCCCACTCGGGCGCGAATCTGGACCGACCTGTTCTATCGCCACTGGAACGAATGGCGAGTGGGACTTCGGTCCCACGTCTTCCGTCTGGATCCTGCCGACGGCGGCGCGGTCGACCTGACGCCCTTCGACCGCGACGTTCCGCCGCTGGCTCTTGGCGGTCGCGACATCGCGGTGTCCCCGGAGGGGACCGAGGTGGCCGTGGTGTACAACCCCGACTCGAGCCTCGCCACCAGCACCAACAACGATGTTTTCCTGATGCGGGCGGATGGCACGTCCCGGCTGGCGATCACCGTCGCTCGGGGCAACGACAATTCCCCTTCGTTTTCTCCCGACGGGCGCTACATCGCGTACCTCTCGATGGCCACACCCACCTTCGAGGCGGACCGGCAGCAGCTGGTTCTTCATGAGCGAGCCACAGGACGCAGGACGCCGCTTACCCCGAAGTGGGACTTGAGCGTAGTCGACTACCGCTGGTTCCCGGACAGCCACACGATCCTGGCGGAGGTGGAGGAGCGCGGCGGACACAACCTGTACCGGATCGATGTGCCCTCCGGCCGGAGCACCAGGATCGTCTCGGGTGGAACCAACACGGAAGCGCAGGTGCTCGCCGGCGGGGATCGGATCATCTTCCTCCGGCAGACGGTGCAGCGGGCGCCGGAGATCTACCAGGCGAGTGCCGACGGCGGCGATCCCCGTCCCCTCACCCGGGTCAACGAGTCCCGGTTCGCCGAGCTGGATCTGCCGCCCGCGGAAGGATTCGGGTTCGTCGGCAGCCGCGGGGACTCGGTGTTCGGCTGGCTGGTGAAGCCACCCGGGTTCAACCCGGCGGCCCGGTATCCGCTCATCTATCTGATCCATGGCGGACCGCAGAGCTCCTGGTTGGATCAGTGGCACGCCCGCTGGAACTACGCCATGTTCGCCGCTCGAGGGTACGTGGTGGCGGCCGTCAATTTCCACGGGTCGACCGGATACGGGCAGGGCTTCACCAACAGCATCAGCCGCAATTGGGGCGGGCTGCCGTACGAGGATCTCATGCTGGGGCTCGACCGGGTGTCCCGGCTGCCGTATGTCGACAGCACCCGCATGGCGGCCGCCGGCGCATCCTACGGCGGCTACATGGTCTACTGGATGGCCGGCCACACCACCCGCTTCCGTACCCTGGTGGCGCATGACGGCATCTTCGATCCGCTCAGCATGACCGGAAGCACCGAGGAGCTGTGGTTCATGCTGTGGGAGTTCGGCGGATCACCGCTCAGCCCCACGGCGCGGGCCCTCATGGAGAAGTGGTCTCCGGCCAACTACGTGCAGAAGTGGTCCACACCCATGCTGATCGTCCACAGCCAGAACGATTTCCGGGTAGACCTCTCGGAAGGCCTACAAGCGTTCACCGCGCTCCGCCTCCGAAAGATTCCGGCGAAGTTCCTCTATTTCCCGGACGAGTATCACTTCGTGGTCGGACCACGGGATCGCCGACTCTGGTGGAGTACAGTGCTGGACTGGATCGACCAGAACCTCCGCGAGGAGCACTGATGCGCCCGCTCCTGATCCGCTGGCTGATCAACACGCTCGCCATCTACGTCGCCGTCCAGGTGGTTCCGGGCGTCCACTATTCGGGCGGGCCGGTCGGCTTCCTGGTCGTGGCGCTCCTGTTCGGGCTGGTCAACGCAACCGTGCGCCCGCTGCTCGCATTTCTCACCTGCCCGCTGGTGTTGCTGACGCTGGGGTTGTTCCTGTTCGTGATCAACGCGATGATGCTGCTTCTCACCGGCTGGCTCTCCACCCAATTCGACCTCGGCTTCCGGGTGGATGGGTTCTGGCCGGCATTCTGGGCCGGGCTCCTGATCGGCCTGGTGAGTCTGTTCCTGTCGATTGTGGTCGGGGAGAAGGAAGTGACGGTGGTCAAGCACTAGCGCCGCTCCGAGTGTCGAGTTGCCTCGCCTCCGGCCTGAACTCCGAACCCGGAACTCGGAACTCTCAGCCGCATCCGTTACCCCACCGTTACAGGAGGTCTGGCTCGAGCCTCGAGCAGGGGTAGATTCCCACCCGTGACCGACGCGACTGCCTCCCCCCCCTCCGCCGCCCCGGCCACCGCCGGTCCCCCGGCGGATCTGTCGAGCCCCGAGCTCTACGTCAACCGGGAGCTCTCCTGGCTGGAGTTCAATCGCCGGGTGCTGCACGAGGCCCAGGATCCCCGCACGTCACTGCTGGAGCGCCTCAAGTTCCTGGGCATCTTCAGCTCCAACCTCGATGAGTTCTTCCAGATCCGGGTTGCCGGGCTCAAGGACCAGCAGGCCGCGGGTTACCTGGAGCGGACTCCGGACGGGATGACGCCGGAAGAACAGCTGCGGCGCGCCTCGTCGGTGGTGCGGGAGATGGTGGCCCAGCACGCTCGCTGCCTTCACGATGAAGTGCTTCCCGGGCTGGCCCGATATGGAGTGGGCCTGCTGGACGTGGCCGACGTCACGCCGGCGGAGCGGGCCCACTTGGACCGCCACTTCCACGACAACGTGTTCCCGGTGCTGACACCGCTGGCGGTCGACCCAGCCCATCCCTTCCCCTACATCTCGAATCTGAGTCTCTCTCTGGCGGTGAACCTGCGGGACGCCGAGGGGGAGGAGCGGCTGGCGCGGGTGAAGGTGCCCAAGATCCTGCCCCGCTGGGTGCCCCTCGAGGGAGGGTTCCGCTACGTCCCCCTGGAGCAGGTCATTACCGCCAACGTCGAGGCGCTCTTCCCGGGGATCGAGATCCTGGGCTGCTACGCCTTCCGCATCACCCGGAACACCGATTTCGAGGTTGACCAGGACGAGGCCGAAGATCTCCTGAGCACCATCCAGGAGGAAGTGCGCAATCGGCGGTTCGGCGCGGTGGTCCGGCTGGAGGTCACGCCGAACCTGCCGCACTCCATCCGCGAAGTGCTGATGGCGGAGTTCAATGCCGCCCAGGCGTCGGAGGCGGCTCCCCTGGGACCGGATGATGTCTACGAGGTGCCCGGACTCCTGGACACGGCCGACCTGCTGAGCCTCACCGGAATCGACCTGCCGGCGCTGAAGGACCCGCCCCATCACCCGGTGACGCCGGCAAGATTGGCGTCCGGCCGCAACATGTTCGAGGTGATCCGGGAAGGCGACCTGCTGGTGCACCATCCCTACGAGAGTTTCACCGCCTCGGTGGAACGCTTCATCCAGACGGCGGTGGACGACCCCGACGTGGTGGCCATCAAACTGACCCTTTACCGCACCGGCGGCGACTCGAGCATCGCCCGGCTGCTGGCACACGCGGCCGAACGAGGCAAGCAGGTGGCGGTACTGATCGAGCTGCAGGCCCGATTCGACGAGGAGAACAACATCCGCTGGGCCCAGCGGCTGGAAGACGTGGGGGTGCACGTGAGCTATGGCGTCGCCGGGCTCAAAACCCACGCCAAGGTGATGCTGGTGGTCCGTCGGGAGGGCGACGCGATGCGGCGCTATCTCCACATCGGCACCGGCAACTACCACCCCCGCACCGCGCGTCTGTATACCGACTTCGGGCTGTTCACGACCAGCGCCGAGCTGGGCGCCGATCTGACCGACCTGTTCAACGTGCTCACCGGGTTCGCGGCGCCGGCGCAGTATCGCAAGCTGATCGTGGCGCCCCGGGGCATGCGGGACCGCTTCGTCGCGATGATCCGGCGGGAGGCGGAGCATGCTCGGGCCGGGCGGCCCACGCGGGTTCTCGCCAAGATGAACGCGCTGGTGGACCCCGCCATTATCCGGGCGTTGTACGAGGCCTCGCAGGCGGGCGTGCGGATAGATCTGATCGTCCGCGGCATCTGCTGCCTCCGTCCCGGCGTACCAGGCACGAGCGACGGGATCCGCGTGATCAGCATCATCGGCCGGTTCCTCGAGCACTCCCGGGCCTTCTACTTCCTCAACGGGGGGACCGAGGAGGTCTACATCGGGTCCGCCGACTGGATGCCCCGGAACTTCGATCGCCGGATCGAGGCCGTCACGCCGGTCGAGGACCCGGTCCACCGGCAGGCAATCCGGGACCTGCTGGAGCAGATGTGGCAGGACAACCGCCAGGCGTGGGACCTGGATGCCTCAGGCGCGTACACCCAGCGCCAGCCCGGCGAGGTCGAGATCGCGACCCACCGGATCCTGGTGGAGGGGTATCGCGATCCCGGACGGGGGACGGGTGAGTATCAGGCTGTCAGCCGTTAGCCCTCAGCCGTTGGCCGTTGGCCGTTGGCCGTTGGCCGTTGCCGTGCAATAAGAGGACCCCGTCGCGCGTGCAACGGGGTCGGTTCGTCCCTGACAGACAATGGCCAACGGCCAGCGGCTAGAACGCCATCCCCCCCAGCTCCGCGAACTTCCGCATCAGCTCTTCCTGCTCCGGGTTGAGCTTCTCGGGAATCTGGACCTGGACCTGCACCAGCTGATCTCCCTTGCGCCCGCCCTTATCGATCCCCAGCCCTTTGATGCGGAACTTCCGGCCCGACTGCGTACCCGGTGGGATTTTGAGCACAACCTTCTTGCCGTCGAGAGTACGGACCCGGAGCCGGGACCCGAACACTGCCTGGGCCAGATTGATCGGAACTTCGCAGTGGATGTCCAGGCCGTCCCGCCGGAAGAATCGATCAGGCTGAACCTGGAACGTCACCACCAGGTCCTCGACCGGAGCGCCGGGAGCTCCCGCCTGTCCCTGTCCGCGGAGCCGCACCTTGGCACCGCTTTCGGTTCCGGGCGGAACCGTGATCAACACCTCCCGCTCGGTGCGGACTTCGCCGGCGCCGCCACAGGCCGGACACGGGGTGGACGGGATCTTGCCCCTTCCGCGGCACTGGGGGCACGGCCGGCTGACCGCGAAGCCACCCTGGCCGAAGGTGACCGTCCCGCGCCCGTGGCACTCCGGGCAGGTCGACAGCCTGGCCCCCGGGGCGGCCCCGCTCCCGCTACAGGTCGGACAGGTCTCGTGGACCTGAAGGCGCACCGGGACCTTTCCGCCCAGTGCGGCCACCCGGAACGGGATCTCGACCACCGTCTCCCGCTCCTCGGTGGCCATCGTCTCCTCCCTCCGACCCTTCCCGAAGATCGAGGAGAAGATGTCTCCCAGACCGAATGCGCCGAAGTCGGAGAGGTCGAACTCCTGTTCCTGAGCCCCGCCGCCGTGCCCGGCTCGTCCGCCCGCGCCGCCGCGCCGGAACCCCCCGCTATCGAATGCCCCCAGCCGACGCATCTGATCGTACTGCTTCCGCTTCTCCGCGTCGGACAGCACACCGTGGGCCTCGGAGATCTCCTTGAATCGCTCCGCCGCCTGGGCGTTGTTGGGGTTGGCGTCAGGATGGTACTGCTTGGCCAGGCGACGATAGGCCTTCTTGATCTCGTCCGCGGAGGCCGTGTCCGGCACCCCTAGTACCTGATAGAAGTCCCTGGCCACGTCAGGCGTGTCCCTCTGTGGAGTAGACCTGGACCCGGGCAGGACGGATCAGCGAGCCCTTGAACCGGTAGCCCGCCTGGTAAGTGGCGCTGACCGTGTGGTCCAGCGCCGGATCGGGAGGGGCAACGACCGAGACCGCCTCGTGCAGGGAGGGGTCGAATGCGCTCCCGATGGGGTCAATGCGCTCCAGGCCCGCCGCCTCGAGTTCCTTCCGGAGCTTTCGATCGATCAGCACCAGAGCCTGCTGTACCGGATCGTCGGAACCACGCGAGGAGCCGCCCGCGACCACCCGGTCCAGATCGTCCAGCACTTCCAGCAGCCGCACGGTGAGTGCGGCCTGGGAGCGGTCGCCGAGTTCCACCCGCTCCCGGGCCGCTCGCTTGCGAAAATTGTCGAACTCCGCCGCCAGCCTCAGGTGGCGGTCTCGGAGCTCCGAATTCTCGTCCTCCAGTCGCCGGATGGCCTCCGCCGACGGCTCCATCGGAAGGCCAGCGTGGTAGCCCGACTCGGTCTCCGCCGGTCCGGCACCCCCGCCGCCACCCCCGGGTGCGTCCTGGCCCTCTGGTGTCACTCCAAGGTTTTGATTCTCAAGCACTTGCCACGCTGTCCGGTATTCGTTGGAGGGAAAGATAACAGCAGACCGCGTGCCCTGGGGATAGGGCCAGATTGGCAGAATCGCAGCAGGGTCGCGGCGTGAGCAATGCGCACCTCAACGCTCTCCGAACGTCTCGGCGGATGGTCGCGCCTCCTGAAAGCATCTCAGGAGGCGTGCCGACTCAGCATTTGTCGCAGCCGGTTCAACGCAGCCTGCCCGGCCCGGGTTCGGATCTCGGCCCGGTCGCCGGGGAACACTGCACGGCTCACCGCGACCTCCTCATCCACGGCCACGGCGATGCAGACGAGCCCGACGGGCTTTTCCGGCGTGCCGCCTCCGGGCCCTGCAACTCCGGTCACCGCAATGCCGAGCTGCGCGCCCAGGTGCCTGGTCACACCTCGAACCATGGCGGACGCGACCGCCTCGCTCACCGCACCATGCTCCGCGAGCAAGGCTGTCGGCACATCCAGCAGCGACTCCTTGATGGCGTTGTCGTAGGCGATCACGCCACCTAGGTACACCTCTGAACTGCCCGGTACGTCCGTGATCCGCGCGCCAACTCCCCCTCCGGTGCAGGACTCGGCGGTGGCGAGCTTCATCCCGCGCCCACGCGCCAGATTCAGCACGACCGCAGCGAGATCCGCGTCGTCTTCGCCGTAGATCCATTCACCGGCGCGGGCCACGACCTCCCGTATCCCCGCCGCCAAACTGACGTCAGCCTCCGCCGCGGGCAAGTTCCAGGCGGTGAGTCTCACGTCTACGCCGAGTAGTCCCGGGAGGTATGCAACCGAGAGGGGGGCAACCACCTGCTCAATGCCGGTGATCCGCTGTGCGAGGGTCGACTCGGGGACCCCGGTGGTCCGGACCGAACGGGATCGGATCACACCGCCGCCGGCTCGGCTGAGCAGCCGGGGCAGCACCTCGTGGTGCAGCAACCCACGCAACTCCGATGGGACACCGGGAAGCAGGATCGCGACACCCTGCTGACCCTCGAGCCACAGCCCCGGGGCGGTTCCCCAGCGATTGGGCAGTATCTTCGCCCCGCGGGGGACCTCCGCCTGGGAGCGGTTTTTCTCCGCGGGGACCCGGCCGAAGCGGGCGAAACGATCGATCAGCCCCTGCCACAGGTCATGGTGGAAGTCGAGCGGCATCCCGAACAGGTCGGCCACGACCTTCTTGGTGACGTCGTCCGCCGTAGGGCCCAGCCCGCCGGTACAGATCACGGTTCCGGTGCGGGCAAGCGCCTCAGCGACCGCATCACGGATCGCCGCCGGGTCGTCACCCACCGAGGTCCGGCGTGCCACCGCTATGCCGGCCGCTCCCAGGGCCCGTCCGAGTTCCGCCGAGTTGGTGTCGAGGGTCAGACCGAGGAGAAGCTCGGTACCGATGGTGAGGATCTCGATGCTGGCCATGATGGGCCGTTGGCTGTTGGCCGTTGGCTGTTGGCTGTTGGCCGTTGGCCGTTGGCCGTTGACGGGACAGCGTTGCAGGGCTGCAGCGCAGGTCTAAGGACTCCCCTGCGCCGGACAAGCCAATGGCTAACGGCCAATGGCCAATGGCTATTGTCCCTTCTGAAACAGCGCCCGGTAGCGGTACATGTACACCACGAACGAATACACCGTCAGCGCGGTCGCGAGGGCCAGGGTGAGCGCCACCACGCCGCCGTGGAACTGGTTCCAGTACTCGGCGACCCGGTTGTGCTCCCATCCCAGCGGTTTGCGGGCATCGCGGAAGGTGAACCAGAGAAAGGTCGCCCCGATGTAGATGTTCTGGATCGTGGCCTTGAGCTTCCCCGCCCCGGCCGCGGGAATCACGATGCCCTTGCGCTTGGCCCACCAGCGGAAGCCGGTCATGGCGATCTCCCGTCCGATCAGCAGCACGCAGACCCAGAGCGGGATGCTGCCCCATACCGGGATGTCGTACAGGCTGTGCCGGGTTCGGGAGATCCAGTAAATCGGAATGATGGTGGCGAAGAGGAGCAGCTTGTCGGCGATCGGGTCCAGCAGCTTGCCCAGGTCGGTCACCAGGTTGCGGGAACGGGCGAGGTACCCGTCGACCACGTCGGTGATGGCGGCGAAGAGGAAGACCAGGAAACAGATCAGCTTGGGCCAGTAACCATCGATGAACGGCAGGAGGGCGATGACCGGAGTGAGCAGAATCCGGACGAGCGTCAGGATGTTGGGGAGGTTCCACATCTTCGGTTCCGCGTTCCGCGTTCCGCGTATCCGCGTGGGGTTTCCGGCGCTCCCCGACGCGGAACGGGGAACGCGGAACGGTCATGACCCCAGACTCTTGAGTACCAGCTTGCTGACCGCCTTGAGCGTGTCGAAGACCCCTTCTCCGGTCATGGCGACGGCTTCGAAGTAGGGCGCCCGCTCCACCCATTGGCCATCCAGCTGCTCGACCAGGAACTCCCCTTCGTGGTAGGGGTCGGGGGCCTGCTTCTGCCGGACGGCGTCTTCCACCGGCCACCCGGGGTTCAGCGCGGCCTGCAATTCGCGGATGGTAGCGGCGTTGGGCAGGTCCCGCTTGTTGTACTGGATCAGGAAGGGGATCGTGGTGAGGTTGTAGCCGTGCTGAGCCATGTTGTCGTACAGGTTCTGCATCGACTCGATGTTCGCCTCCATCCGCTCGATCTGGCTGTCCGCTACGAAGACGACGCCATCCACCCCCTTGAGGATCAGCTTGCGGGAGGCGTTGTAGTACACCTGGCCCGGAACCGTATACAGATGGAACCGGGTCTTGAACCCGCGGATGGTCCCCAAGTCAACCGGGAGGAAGTCGAAGAACAGGGTCCGCTCGGTCTCCGTGGCGAGTGAAATCAGCTTGCCGCGCGAGTTGGGCGAGACCTTGTTGTAGACGAACTCGAGGTTCGTGGTCTTTCCGCCCAGGCCCGGCCCGTAGTAGACCAGCTTGCAGTTGATCTCGCGGGAGGCGTAGTTGATCATCGACATGGCTGATTATTCTCCCTCACGCGCCGAATAGCTTGTCGATCTCATCTTCCGCCTCGCCCAGAAAGCCGGTTTCGACCTGCGCGGGACCCGAAGCTCCCCGGGTGAACATCTCCTCGAACACATGCCGCAGCTCGCCGACCGTTCCCCGCACCCGCAGCTTCACCAGGCCGAGGGTGGTGCGGCTGTCGAACAGCACGACCAGGATCACCCGCCGCGCGATGTCGGCGAGGTACATCGATTCCTTTTCTCCCTGATGGAACAGGCTGCCGAATTCCGGCTCTCCGATCATCCGTGCCAGCTGATCGTTCGCGCTGAAGTCCGCCGCGGTCAGCGAGGCGAAGGCGGTGGGGTCGAAGGACGGCTCCTCCCCCACGACCGCGACCATCTGTCCGGTCCGGTCTACGATCATGCCGGTCCGCGCGCTGGATTCACGCAGGAAGTCCGACAGGATGGAGTGTATCCGGGTCGAGTCCTCTTCCCGGAACGACCAGCTTGATGCGCCAGGAGGCATCAGGTCCCCTGTGATTTAGCCGAGGGCCGCTTCCATGCGGCGGACGATGCTTCGAGCCCGTCGCCGGAGCACCGGATGGCGCTCCCACTCGAGATAGTCACGCAGCAACCGCACCGTCTCCACCCCGGTCTGCGAGCGCAGTCCCGTCAGCGCCGCCAGCCGCCGGAGAGGCCGGGGGTTGAACAGATCAGAGCGATGGCGTCGGACCTGATCCTGGGCCAGAGCCCAGCCGACCGCCACGCCCGCGAGAACCCCCGCCAGCACCGCCAGACGCCGGGCCATCAGACGATCTCCTGTCGCGCAGTGAGGGCGTGCGCCAGGGTCACCCCGTCCACGTACTCCAGGTCGCCGCCCACCGGCAGCCCCCGAGCCAGCCGCGTCACCTTGACGCCCTTGCCCCCGAGCAGCTGTTGCACATACGTCGCGGTCACCTCGCCCTCCATGGACGGGTTGGTCGCGAGAATAACTTCCCGCACGCCTCCCGCGTCCACTCGCGCCACCAGCCGGTCAAGCCGAAGCGATTCCGGCCCCACCCCGCCGAGCGGATCGATCCGCCCTCCGAGGACATGGTACTTCCCGCGATACTCGCCGGATCGTTCGAGGATCGTCACGGCCGACGGTTCCTCGACCACGCAGATGAGCCCCGCATCCCGCCGGGGGTCCAGGCACACCTCGCACTGTTCTCCCTCCGCCAGGTTGCCGCACTCGGTGCACGGCCGTACCCGCTCGGCCACGGTTACGAGGGCCTGCGCCAGCCGCGCCAGCCGGTCGCCCGGCTGCTGCACCAGGTGGAAGGCCAGCCGCTGGGCGGTCTTACGACCGATCCCGGGCAGCCTGGCGAGCTCGGTCACCAGGTCGTCGAGCGCGCCCACGAAGCGCTAAAGAGGAAGGTTGAACGGCAGAGGGCCCATGCGCCGGACCTCCTGCTGCAGGGCCTCGGCCGCACGCCGCTGTCCCTCGGCAATGGCGCCGAGGATCAGGTCTGCCAGCAGGTCGGCGTCCCGGCCCTCGAACACTTCAGGGTCGAGATGAAGGGAGCGGACCGCCCCCTTCCCGTCCACCGTGACGCGAACCAGCCCGCCACCTGCCTGGACGTCATAGGTCTTATCGGCCAGATCGTGCTGGAGCTGCTGCAGCCGCCCCTGCATCTGTTGGCCGAACTGGAAAAGCTGGGGCCAGTCTGCCATACCAGAATTCGCTAAGTCCCTGCAAAGTCAGAAGAAAGTAGGTGTCCGGAGAGGCGGATGCAACTGCCCTGCCAGTTACTCCAGGACCTCGAGATCGAGCGCCTCCGCGGCGATCTCGAGCGCCGGATCCCGGGCCTTCAACACCTTGAGCCGCTCCGCCCGAGCCTCGGATTCGGTCAGACGCCGGGCACGTGGCGCCTGAGGTGTGCCTTCCCCCGACACCGCCTCGGCCAGGACGACCTTCACCGGCTTCCCGGTGGCTTCCCCCAGCAACCGCTCGACGGCCTCCCGCTGGCGGCCCAGGGCTTCCAAATGAATCGGGTTGCTGTCCGGAATGCTGAGCCGGGCCTCCGACCCTTCCACGGAGACCGGCCGGGCGGCCGCCAGGGCCTCTCCCAGAAAGCGACTCTGCTCCCGCGCCGCCTGAGCCAGGTCGGGCCAGGCCCGGGTGAGTCCCTCGAGGGTGAATTCGGCGGACGGGCGAACGGGCGGACGGGCGGACTGACTCTCCGGGGATTCTACTGAACCCTGCCTCTCCGGTCGTATCCCCACGGCCGCACCTTCCCTCCCTGCCGCCTTCCCGACCGGAGTACCACCGGTCGGCCGGTCCGCCGATCCATCCTTCCCGCCTTCCCGCCCTCCCGCCTTCCCGCCCGAGGGACTGCCGGCAAGCACGGCCTCCAAGTCAACCGTCCGATCCATCATTGCCCAGCGCAGCAGCAGAGTCTCCACGGCCAGTCGCGGGTTGCCGCTGCGCCTCAGAGAAGCCTCCGAGTCAGTAAGCAGCTTGAGCATCCGCAGCAGGTCCCCCGCGGCGAGCCGGCCGGCGTGCTGTTCCAGGCTCTGCCGCAGGGCATCGGTCAGCCCCTCGGGCTTGGCGCCCAGCTTGAGCATCAGGAGCGCGCGGAGCACCTCCCCGGTCTGGGCCAGAAACTCGATCAAGTCCGCGCCCGATTCCTCCAGCCGTTCTACCAGCGCGAAGACTCCGGCCGGATCCTGCGCAACGAGGAGGTCGAGCAACTGCCCGTAGATCTCGTCCGCAACCAGTCCCAGGATCTCCCGGACTCGTACGGCAGTGACCCTTCCCTCCCCGAACGAGAGGCACTGGTCGAGCACCGAGAGCGCGTCCCGCATACCGCCATCCGCCTGCCGGGCGATGAGGATGAGGGCGTCCTCATCGGCCTCGATCCGTTCAGCCGCGAGCACTCCCTTGAGGCGCTCGCGGATCGCGGTAGCGCCGATGCGGCGGAAGTCGAAGCGCTGCAGTCGGGACAGGACCGGTGCGGCCTGTTGGGCGATCTTCTGGGGCTCGGTGGTGGCGAACACGAAGACCACGCCGGGGGGCGGCTCTTCCAGGATCTTGAGGAGCGCGTTCCAGGCCTCGCGGGTCAGCATGTGCGCTTCGTCAACGATGTAGACCTTGTGGTGACCTTCGCGCGAGGCGGCGTACATCGCGCGCTCCCGGAGGTCCCTGGCGTCGTCTACCCCGCGATTCGACGCGGCATCGATCTCCACCACGTCGAGCCCGGCTCCGCCGGTCCAGATCCGCTGGCAGCTCTCGCACTCGCCGCACGGCTCGCCGGCGGGCTCGGTCTGGCCCTTCCGCTCGCAATTGAGTGCCATGGCCAGGATGCGGGCGGCGGTGGTCTTCCCCACCCCGCGAGGGCCGGTCAGCAGATAGCCGTGACCCACGCGGTTCTTCACGACCGCGCCGCGCAGCACGTTCGCGACATGGTCCTGAACCAGCAGATCACTGAATCGGCGGGGACGGTACTTCCGGGCGAGTGCCAAGGCCATGCGGGAAGCTAGTCGGGCCGGCGGGCGGGGTGGAGGGGCTCCGGCGGACCAGTCCGGAAAAGAAGAGTGCCCCAGGCTCCCCGAAGCGACACCGGACATCGCTTAGCGCTGCTACCGGCGAGGTCCTGACGCGGTTCGCGCGCCAGCGCCCTTCGGACCTGAGGCACCGTGAAGATAGCGGCACACCGAGCCCGGGGCAACGCGGCGTTGCCGAGGACGGATTCCGGGACTTGCCGCCGGGTCCGGTGCCCGTCATCCTGTAGGCACTCCTTTCGCAGAGGACGGTGATGCTCGAGGCGGCGGCACTGGAGGCCCGGGGCGCCTTCGTGGACCACAGGGGCGCCAGAATGCTGCTGGTGGACGCGTCCGGGCTGCGCGAGGCCAATGACATCAACGCGATGATCGCCCGCTTCGAGGGCCTGATCCGGCAGGAGCCAAACGGGTCGGTGCGGGTGGTGATGCTGGTCGCCGGGTTCCAGTTCGACCGCAGGAGCGCGGCGGCGATCAAGGGCGTGTTCGTGCGGGTTCAGCCGTGGATCCGCGCAAGTTGCCTGGTCGGGGTCACCGGACTCCACCGGGTGCTGCTGCAGGTGCTCAACCAGGTGGCGCGGCGCGAGCGGCCGCTGTTCGACACGCTCGACCAGGCCAAGGACTGGCTCGCCACCCAGTCGTGAGCGGTCCACCAGCGGACCGCCTGTCCCTCCTCGGGAGATCCCATGCAGTTCACCCGGCTCGACTGGACCATCATCACGTTGTCGATCATCATCTCGTTCCTGCCGGCCGTATTCTTTGCCCGCCGAGCGAGTTCCAGCACCGCGGAGTTCTTCACCTCGGGTCGCGCCGCCCCGTGGTGGCTGGTTGGCCTCTCCATGGTGGCTACGACCTTCAGCACCGACACGCCCAACCTGGTCACCAACCTGGTGCGCGAGCATGGCGTGGCGGAGAACTGGGTCTGGTGGGCCTTCCTCCTCACCGGCATGGCCACGGTCTTCTTCTACGCCCGGTTATGGCGCCGCAGCGGGGTGCTTACCGATCTCGAGTTCTACGAGCTGCGCTACTCCGGCCGTCCGGCCACTCTGCTCCGCGGGTTCCGAGCGGTGTACCTGGGGTTGTTCTTCAACTGCGTGATCATGGCCACGGTCAACCTGGCGGCGGCGAAGATCGCCAACATCGTGCTGGGCTGGCCGATGGGACGCACCCCGGTGGTCTGCTCGATCATCACCATCTTCTTCGCGTCCGTGTCCGGCCTGTGGGGCGTGCTGGTGACGGACTCGATCCAGTTCTCCATCACCATGACCGGCAGCCTGGCCACCGCCTGGTTCGCCCTGCGTCAGCCCGAGGTGGGCGGATTGAGCGGGCTCCTGGCCAAGATCGACCCAAAGACACTCAACCTTCTGCCGGACTTTGGTGACTGGCCCACGGCGCTGTCCGTCCTGATCATCCCTATCACCATCCAGTGGTGGTCGGTCTGGTACCCCGGCGCGGAGCCGGGTGGTGGCAGCTACATCGCGCAGCGGATGCTGGCCTCGCGAACCGAGAAGGATGCGGTCATGGGCACCCTGTTCTTCAACGTGATGCATTACGCCCTCCGACCCTGGCCCTGGATCCTGGTCGCGCTCTGTTCCACCGTGATGTACCCCCAGTTGAGCGACATCTCCCGGACGTTTCCGTACGTGGACCCGGCGCTCATTGGCCACGACATGGCGTATCCGGCGATGCTCCGATTCCTCCCGGCGGGATTCCTTGGCTTGATGATCGCGGGCATGCTGGCCGCCTATCGCTCCACCATTGAGACCCATCTCAACTGGGGCACGTCTTACCTGGTGCATGACTTCTATCGCCGCTTTCTCCGTCCGGATGCCGCCGAGCGGCATTACGTCCTGGCCGGCCGGATCACCACCGCCCTCCTGATGGTGTGTGCCGCGCTGCTGACGTACGCGCTGGACACCGCCAAGGGCGCTTTCGACCTCATTCTCTCCATCGGTGCCGGAACCGGGCTCATCTATCTGCTGCGCTGGTTCTGGTGGCGGGTGAATGCCTGGAGCGAGATCGCCGCCATGACCTCGAGCTTCCTGGTAGCCGTCGGGTTCACCGTGGCTGCCCGGTCCGGGCACGTGGTGCCCTCGCACGTCTCGCTCATCGCCACGGTTCTGGTCACCACCGTGGTCTGGACCACCACCGCCCTCTTCACTGCGCCAACGGCGCGGCACCGGCTGGTGGCTTTCTACCGCCTGGTGCGGCCCGCCGGCCCCGGGTGGAAGGAGATCCGGGCGGAAACCGGTGTCGGGCCCTCACCGGACAGCCTGCCCCAGGCCATGCTGGGCTGGCTGATGGGAGTCGCGTTCGTGTACGCGGCGCTGTTCGGTGTCGGCAGCCTCCTCTACGGACGCACACCGCAAGCGCTGCTCTGGCTGGCGATCTTCGGACTGAGCGGGGTGGGCCTGCTGAGGCTGGTACCGAGGATGTGGGCCAAGGCGCAAGACGCAAAGATGTGAGACGTGAGGAGTGCCCCCTTGTCATTCCTCTATGAAGTGGCTGGCCGCTTCGCGGCTCGGAATGACAGTCGACACCCGCACACGTCTCACGTCTTACATCTCACGTCTGACGATTTCCGCAATCGACTTCTCGAGCGTACCGCGCTCCCCTTCCAGCAATTCCACCAGCCGAAACTGGGCCCGGGCACGGTCGAGGTTGTGGCCCGGGCGTGTGATCCGGTAGTAGCGGTCACCCTCGAGGTAGTCGGTGAGGAACCGGACTCCCTGCTCGTAGGCCAGCAGGATTCCCGAGAACACCAGCAGGCCCCGTTCCGTTTCCGTCAGCATCTCACCGCACTGCCCTAGGAAGCCAGTCATCAGCGCCTCCACCAGCGGCCGGGACACCCGGATCCGGGCAAGAACGGTCTCGTCCTCGGACGTGGGGCTGGCGGTGGACCGGATCAGATCGCCCACGTCGCTCAGCAGCGTTCCCGGCATCACAGTATCCAGATCGACGACCGCGAGCCCCTCGCCCGTGTCCGCATCGAACAGCACGTTTCCGATCTTGGCATCGTTGTGTACAACCCGCCGGGGGAGCCGGGCCGTGGAAGGCAGCCCCGGAAGAACCTCCGCGTGCGCCCGGCGGCCGAGGGCGAAGTCCAGCTCGGCTGCCACCTCGCGACGCCGCCCGCGAGCATCTCGGAGCACCGCCGCATCGAGGCGAGCGAGACGCAGGACCGTGTCATGGAATCCGGGGATCGTCTCCGCCAGCGGCGGACCCGCGTAATCCGCCAGCAGCCGCTGGAACAGCCCGAACGCCCGCCCTGCCTCCCTCGC
>Ga0153915_10002124_pt1 | contig 18228 bp, 14 predicted proteins | sample Opewatmetagenome_2_FD_107003 | JGI IMG/M metagenome (GOLD analysis project Ga0153915, IMG submission 107003) | Freshwater wetland microbial communities from Ohio, USA - Open water 3 Core 3 Depth 3 metaG | ecosystem: Environmental > Aquatic > Freshwater > Wetlands | place: USA: Ohio, Lake Erie...
GCGGTCCCGCCTCCCGCCATCCGCCTCAGCGCACTCCGCCTGCCCGACACACTCCGCAAGAACTGGTGCTAGCGCCGGCCGGTTCGCTTCGCTTGCAAGGGCGTTTGAATTTAGTATCCGCTTGTTCCGTGCGCCTGCCGGAAATAAAGGAGAGCGCTAGATGCTCATTTCTCGACGCACCCCACCGAGGGGCAAAGTCTTCGGCCGCTTCCTCCTCATCTCTCTCGCGCTCGTGCTCTCTGCGTCAGCGCAGCCATCGCTCGCCGGGGACGCGGCGTCGACGCTGACGCGGCTCGCCGATCGGGCGCAGATCGAGGACATGCTCGTCGACTACTACGGGCAGCTCGGCTCGGGCCGTCACGACTTCGGCACCTTCTACGTCGAAGATGGCGTGCTCGACGTGAATGGCCTGGTTGCGCAGGGCCGGCAGGGTATCGAGGATCTCTACAAGAAGCTTTCGGAGGGAACGCCACGCCGGCAAGGGACGTTCCGCATGCTGCTCACGAATCCCAGGATCGTCGTCAAGGGCGACACCGCTACGGCGGATGTCATCTGGACGGGCGTTATTTCCGAAACGGTGACGGCGGAGCCGCGGATCGTCGAACAGGGCCGTGAGCACGACGAGCTCGTCAAGCGTAGTGGACATTGGTACTTCAAGCGACGGGTCATCACGGCCGATGGCGGATTGCCGGCGATGTTCGAGAAGACTCCCAAACCGCAGTAGCGTTGCGCGACTTATGAACAATCCGTCGGCTGACTGGCTGATCGCCCAAGCGCGGGAAATCGGCGCGGAGCTGCGCAAGGAGCAGGAGGAAAGCGACGCGCGCGGGTGCTACTCCGAGGCGATTCACCGCCGCCTTCTCGAGGGCGGGTTCTATCGCATCTTGCAGCCGCGCATGTTCGGTGGCCTCGGAACGGATTGCGAAACATACATCCGCGTGATCATGGAGCTGTCGCGCGGCCACCCGGGCAGCGGATGGTGCTACACGCTCGCTTCCTCTCATGCGGTAGTGCTCGGCTCGAGTTTCGGCGAGCAAGCGCAACGCGAGCTCTTTGGCCCGGACGGGGATTTCCGCGCCGCCTTCGCGGCGGGACCGGCCGGCATGCCGACGTTCGAGCGCGTCGAGGGAGGCTACGTCGTCACCGGCCTGTGGCCGTTCGCATCGGGAATCCCGGTGTCGAATCATTTTCTCGGCGGTGCGGCGATCCCGGGTCCTGACGGGAAGCTCGCGCCGATGGCTTTCGTGGTCGCGCGCGAGAAGATCACCGTCCTGCCGGATTGGGGCGGCGACGCGGCGATGGGCATGCAGGCGAGCGGCTCGAACAGCGTGCGGCTCACCAAGGTCTTCATTCCCGATCGTCACATCGTGCCCAACCCCATCGTCCGCCTCTCGAGCGAAGGACTGCCGGACGGTACGCCCGGCACGCGCCTGCACAAGGAGGGCCTGTTCCTCGGCATCATCTTCGGCTGGTTCAGCTGCGAGTTCGGCGCGATCCTTGCCGGCACGGCGCAGGCGGCGTGCGAAGAATACGAACGGCAGCTGCGCACCAAGCCGAGCTTTCTTGACCCGACGCGCCCGCGCATGCACGAGCCGGAATTCCAGCGGCTCTACGGCGAGGCGATGTGCCGGGCAGACGCCGCGCAGGCACTGACGCTCAGTGCCACGCGTCTGTACGTGGATCAGTGCGAGCGCTGGATGAAGACCGGAGCGCCCATCACTGCACACGACACGATGCGCGTGTGGGGCATCTCGCGCGAAGGCTGCCAGGCGGCATGCGAGGCGGTCGAGATGCTGTTCAAGAGCGTCGGCGCGTCCGTCGTACGACGCGGCGAGCGCCTGCAGCGCTATTTCCGTGACTCGCAGATGTATCGCGTGCACTTCCAGTCACAAGCCGTCACGCCGATGGTGAGGGCCCAGGTGCAGCTCGGTCTACCGATTCCGCCTCCGTTCAAGATCTGAGTCGTCGCGCCAACGCAGGATGTCGTCGCCGACGACGCCTCTCGTCCATAGCGACCGGGTTTTCGGTCTCAGCCAGCCGCCTGCATGGGCTGCGGTCGGCCGATGATGTAGCCCTGCACGAAATCGATCCCCATCTTGCGCGCCGCCTCGAGCGATGCGGAGTCCTCGACCTGTTCGGCGATCGTCTTGAAATCGAGTGTGCGCGCAAGCTTGATCATCGCCGTCACCATCGCCTGGTTGACCGTGTCGCGCGCGATATTGCGCATGAAGCTGCCGTCGATCTTGAGGTAATCCATCGCGAGCGTCTTCAGGTTCGAGAAGGAGCCGAGGCCGCTGCCGAAGTTATCGAGCGCGAACTTGCAGCCCATGCCGTGCAGCACGCCGATGAAGCGGCGTGCGTAGTCGAGATTCGTGACGACGGAATTCTCGGTGACCTCGAAGCACACCTGTGACGGCGGCACGCCCGTGCGGTCGAAGCAGTCGACGACGAACTCGAGGAACTGCGAATCGCCGAGCGTCTGCCCCGCGATGTTGATCGCGACGCTCCGACCTTCCGGAACCCTGAGGCCGCCGCGGCCGATGGCCGCGAGTGCCGTCTGCACCACCCAGCGATCGATTAGCGGCATCAGCCGGTAGCGTTCGGCGGTCTTCAGGAATTGCGACGGCCCGACCGCGGCATCCTCCCCGTCCGTCATGCGCACGAACACCTCGAGCGCTGGCCCCGTCGCTTCGCCCGTGTCGCTCGTCGAAACGATCGGTTGCACGTAGAGCTCGAACCGGTTATCGCGCAGCGCCGTCTGCAGTTTCTGCAGCCACTGGATCTCGCCGCGATGGCGGGCCGCGGCCTCGTCGCGCGCAGAGTAGACGTGCACATGCATCGTGCCCTGCTTCTTCGCCACGTAGCAAGCCGAATCCGCGGCGCTCATCACGTCATCGAGCGAACCGCTTTCCTGCCCGATCTCGACGAGTCCGATGCTCACGCCGACGTTGAAGATCTTGTCCTTCCACACGAAGCGGTAGTCGTTCACCGCATGCGTGACGTCCTCGGCGATCTGCCGCGCCTTCTCGAGCGGACAACCGATGAGGAGCAGCCCGAACTCGTCTCCGCCGAGCCGGCCCACCGTGTCCGAGTCGCGCACCTGCTCTTTGAGGAGCGTCGCGATCTCGCGCAGCATGTTGTCGCCCGCGAGATGCCCGCAGGTGTCGTTGACCGCCTTGAACCGGTCGAGATCGAGATAGCACAGAACGTGCGAGGTCTGCCCACCGTGCGCGGTCTCGACGGCCTCCTGAAGGCGGCGCTCGAACTCGCGCCGGTTGACGAGCCCGGTAAGCGCGTCGTGGCTCGCCTGATAGGACATCTGGCGCGCGATGCCGCTCATTTCCGTCACGTCATGCAACAGGATCACCGCACCGGTGATTTCCTGATTGACCGAGCGGATGGGCGCGGCGCTCAGCTCGATATGAAATTCGTCGCCACCCTGCTTCGACAGGAGCAGCGCGCGGCGGCCAAGCGTGACGCGCGCGCCGGTCCCAAGACACTGCCGCACCGGGTCGCCGAGGGACTTGCGGCTGCCCTCATCGACGAGGCTCGCGATGTCAGCGAAGAATTTGCCGGCCGCGGCAGCATTGGTCATACCGGTGAGCGTCTCGGCGGCGGGATTCATGTAGTCGATCCGACCGCGGCCATCGGTCGTGATGAGCCCTTCGCCGACGGAGTCGAGCGTCGCAAGCGCCCGCGACCGGTCCTGGGCAGGTGCCTGCGTCGAGCGTCGCGGGGTCATCTCGACAGCCGTGACCAGCAGTGCCGGCGTGCCGCCCAGATGGAGCAGAGTCGATGCGAGCTCGAGCCGGCTCACCTGCCCCTGCGCCCCCACGAGCTCAATCTCATAGCGCTCCGACGCAGGCTCGCCCGCGAGCCGCCGCCGGATGTTGTCGCTCACGAGCTCGGCGTATTCGGCCGGCACGAGCTCGCTCAGGCTCCGGCCGATTAGGTCCTTCGAAGCGATTCCGACGAGCGCGCCGAAACGGCTGTTCGCGTACTCGATGCGCTCGCGATGCACGACCACGGCTTCCGACACCGACTCCATGAGGCGCGTGAACAGGGTATCGCCCTCGAGCGCCCGTTCGTTGCGCTCGGAGAGTTTCTCGAGGATTTCGTTGACGGCCTCGCGGATCGCGTTGACCGCAGGCTCGCCATTGAGGTCGAGCACGCGCCGGTCGAAGCGTTGTCCGGCGGCGATGGCATGCAGGCTCTCGCCGAGATTTGCAACGGCCGCGCGTCGCTTGCGCTCACGCACCCACAACACGAGAAACGTGAGTGCGCATGCTGCCAGCGCGACGAGCGCGCCGCCCACGGCCATTAATGGCATCTTGAGTGAATCCTCTGCCCCTCAGGAGGCCCCGGATCGGGCCTCGAATTCTTCTTTGCCGCCGGTCCGCGCCATCGAGTCCGAACGAGCGGTACCGGGGAGCGCCTCTTCTGGGTGCCAGGGGGCGGCCAGAGACGGCGGGCAACACCGCGTTGGTGCACTTTTCATGCTCGCAAGCGCAACCAGTGACGCCCGCAGAAAGGATATCCCATGGCCTTGGCGCGCCCCATCAAAATTCACCATAATTGCGCGCGCCCTTCTGAGGCTGAGAGGAACCTCCCATGCTGAATGTCGAGCTCGCGCGAGCGCAGATGATCGCTCAACAGGTGCGCACTTGGGCGGTACTCGATGACCGTGTGCTTGCGACCTTCAGGGCCGTGCGCCGCGAGGAATTCGTGCCCGAGGCCTATCGCAGTCTGGCCTTCGCCGATGACGTGATCCCGCTCGGGCATGGACAGACCATGCTGCCGCCCAAGCTCGACGGCCGCATCCTGCAGGCGCTCGAGCTCAAGAAGTCCGACGAGGTACTTGAGGTCGGCACCGGCTCCGGGTTCCTGACGGCATGTCTCGCATCGCTTGCCGGCCGTGTCCGCAGCCTCGAAATCTTTCCCGATCTCGCCGCGCAGGCGGCGCGGAACTTGCGCAACGCGGGTGTGGGCACGGCTTCGGTCGAAACCATCGATGCCTTGCGGCTCGAGGAGACCGGGCGCTACGACGCCGTCGTCGTCACCGGCTCGCTGCCCTCCTACGACCCGCGTTTCGAGCGCGCCCTGAGGAGCGGGGGCCGCCTTTTCATCGTGATCGGCACTTCCCCCGTCATGGAAGCCTTGCTCGTGCGACGTGCAGACGGCGCGGCCTGCACGCGGGAGGGACTCTTCGAAACGGACATCACGCCGCTCGTCAACGTGCCGCGGCCAACCCGATTCGTGTTCTGAGCGCAGTTCCAGTGATCTCGGAGATGACACCGACCGAATTCGCCGCCCTCCGCAAGTCCGGGGCGGATGTCGTGCTCCTCGATGTCCGGGAAGGATGGGAACTCGATGTCGCTCGCGTCGACGGAATCGTCCATATCCCCATGGGCGAAGTTGCGGATCGCCTGAAGGAGCTCGATCCGGCGCGCCAGACGGTCGTTCTGTGCCGTTCGGGCCGCAGAAGCATGGAAATCGCCCGGTTTTTGGAGCAGAAGGGCTTCAAATCGGTGGCTAATCTGAAGGGAGGAATCCTGGCCTGGGGTAAGGAGCTAGACCCCAGCCTGGCAACCTATTAGCGCAGCCGGGAATCCAACCCCGGCTCCTGCCGCTTGCCCAGCCAGCGACAGGTGATATAGTCTTATATAACACTAGTTGACCCCCCGCTTTCGGGGGTTTTCTGTCATCTGAGGAAGCGATATGCGCGCTCGAGTCTTGTTCTGCTCATCGGTCGTTGGTTTCGGTCTCGCAGCTGGCACGCCGGCAGCGGATTTGATGGAGGTCTATCAAAAGGCGCTCACGGCCGACCCGCAGATTCGCGAGGCCGACGCCAATCGCCTGGCGGCGCGGGAATCGCGGCCGCAAGCATGGGCTGCGCTGCTGCCGCAGATCGCGGGCTTCGGTCAGTATCAGAAGGACAAGCCCGACGGCTCGGCGACCTTTTTCGACACGACCACCGGCCTCTTTCTGCCGGCCCAGTCAAAGAGCGATACCAAGACCAAGTATTGGCAGCTCGAGCTGCGCCAGACCGTATTTCAATGGGATCAATGGGTCGCCCTGAAGCGCTCGAGCAGCGAAGTGGCACAGGCGGAAGCGGATTACAAGGCCGCCCAACAGGGTCTGATCCTGCGAGTCGCACAACGCTACTTCGACGTGCTTGCCGCCGAAGACAATGTGCACGCGCAGGAGACCGCGAACGAGGCCATCACGCGCCAGCTCGAGCAGGCGGAGAAGCGCTTTGAAGTCGGCCTGATCGCCATCACGGACGTGCAGGAAGCCAAAGCCGCCCACGACACCGGCACGGCTGACGTCATTGCCGCGAAGCGCGCGCTGGCGTCAAGCCAGGAACTGTTGCGTGAAGTCATCGGCGAGCTGCCGGCGTCGCTTGCGCGCCCGGGCGAGGACCTGCCGCTACAGGCTCCGAACCCTGCGGATGAAGCCAGCTGGGTCGAGACCTCCATGAAGCAGAATCTGGCTCTGATCTCGAGCCGTCTCGCCGGTGATATCTCGCGCGACAACGTGCACGCGGCTTTTGGCGGACACCTGCCCTCTCTGACGCTCGCGGTCCAGCGGTCGAATACGACCATCACCGGTGATCGCACGGTCACCTTGCCGAGTCAGCCTGGCCAGACTTCGCCGGTCGACAGCGACACGGACGACAATGCCATCCTGCTTCAGCTCAATGTACCGATCTTCTCGAGTGGCGCCACGCAATCGCGCGTGCGCCAGGCGGAATACCGCTATCGTGCGGCGAACGAGCGCTACGTGCGCACCTCACGCGAAACAGAGCGCGCGGCACGCGATGCTTACCTTGGTGTGTTGAGCGAAATGTCGCGCGTCAAGGCGCTCAAGCAGGCTCTCGAGTCGAGTACGACTGCCTTGCAGGCTACGGAAGCCGGTTACGAGGTCGGCACGCGAACGGCGGTCGACGTGCTGCAGGCAAGGCGTACGCTGGTGCAGGCGGAGACCAACTATTCGCGCAGCCGCTACGACTACCTGCTCAACGTGATTCAGCTGAAGATCGCCGCCGGCAATCTCAATGAGCAGGATCTCAGGGAAATCAATTCCTGGTTCAAGGAGGCGGCCCCGCCCGCACCTGAGCAGCGCTAGCCGACCAGCGGACCGACGAGCGCCAGCAGCTTCTCGAGCGCGCCACGGTTGGCTTCGACCGTGGCGCGACCCTGCTCCCCGGCGCGACGCCGCGCTTCGGGGTCGCGCAAGAGCACCGCGACGCTTGCAGCCAGATCCTCGGCGTTACGCACCGTGCGCGCCGCGCCCACTTCAAGCAGCAGGCGTGCGATGCCTTCCGCGTTGTAGGTGTTCGGCCCGGTGAGGATCGGCAGGCCGAGCGCCGCGGGTTCCAGCAGATTGTGGCCACCGACGGCCACGAGGCTTCCGCCGACGAACGCGACATCCGACGCCGCGTAGAACGTCATCAATTCGCCGAGCGTATCGACCAGCAGCACCTGCATTGTCGCGCCCGTCGAGCGATCGCGACTGCGGCGCGCGAAGCTCAGGCCGCGCCGCTTGAGATTCGATGCCGCTTCCTCGAAGCGATTGGGATGACGCGGCACGAGGATCAGGAGTGCGTCCGGGACGCTCGCCAGCACGCGCGCATGCGCATCGAGAACGATGTCCTCCTCGCCGGGGTGCGTGCTTCCCGCGATCCACACAGGTCGCGTCCCCGCATACTGCGCGCGCAAGCCGCGGCCTTCTGCATCGAGCGGCGGCGGTATCACGAAATCGAACTTGATATTGCCGGTGACATAAGTGCGAGCCGGGTTCGCGCCGATAGAGCGAAAGCGCTCGGCATCGCTCTCGCTCTGCGCTGCGATCACAATTCCGTGCGACAGCGCCTGGCTGAACAGGCCGACGAGCAGGCGATAACGCGAAACCGAGCGCGGCGAAATGCGCGCGCTCGCAAGCACCAGCGGGACGTTGCGCTTGCCGCATTCGTGGAACAGCGTCGGCCACAGCTCGGTCTCGAGGATGATGGCGAGGCGCGGCCGGATGCGGTCGAAGAATCGACGCACGGACCCGGGCAGGTCGTAGGGCGCGTAGCTGTGATACACCGTGTCGCCGAACAGGCTCTTCGCTTGCGCCGCACCGGTCGGCGTGACCGTCGTCAGAACAAGCGGGATTCGTGGATAGCGCGCCCGCAATGCGCGCACGAGCGCGGCCGAGGCCTGCACTTCCCCGACGGACACAGCGTGCACCCAGAGGCTTGGTTCGGCGATGCGCACGTCGCCGAATCCGAACCGTTCGCCCAGTCTTTCCCAGTACGCACGATCCTTGAGGCCGCGCCACAGAACGAGCGCGAAGGCGAGCGGCGCGAGCAGTCGCGCTAGGAAGACATAGAGAATGCGCATGGTGCTACGCCGGTCCGTGCGCTGCATCGTCGGCCGCGGCCGGCAGCGAACGATAGCCGGCAAGGAGCGTCTCCCACTCGGTCGCACTGAAGCGGTCCGGAGCGAGCGGCGCGCTCACCTTGCAGAGCGATCGATAAAGCCGCGCAAGGTTCGCATCACGCCAGGCTCCCGGCCGGCGAATGCTGCCCCGATCGAAATCGACGACGTACACGGCGTCGCGCGAATCGACCAGGATGTTGTGCGCGTTCAGATCCGCGTGATAGCCGCCGGCATCGTGCAGGCGCCTCAAGCACCGCCCGATGGCGATCCAGAGCGTGAGCGACACGGGCTCGATCTCGAGGCGGGCGGACAAGGGCTCGGTGTTCTCGATGCGTTCCGTGATGAGCTCTGCGCAGTAGGTCAAGCCGGCGCGCCGATAGCGCGCTGCGACGGGGCGAGGCACTGGAAGCGCGAGCGCGTGCAGCGCCGCGAGCGTTCGCCATTCGCGGAAACTTCGCACGCGATCCTCACCTGTCCACGCGTAGCGGTCGCGGCTGAAGAGGGCGATCAAGCCGCCGCGGCGATACGGGCGCGCGACCCAGCGCCGCGTGCCGGTGTCGACAAAGAACGCGCCGCCGCGGCCCTTCGCGACGGCGGATTGGGCGCCTTCGCCAACCGCCTTTGCGAGCGACGGATGAGCCGAAAACCAGGCGACCGCGGCGTTGCCGCTGTCGGATGCGTCCGCTAGGATGGCACCGCCTTCGATCGCGAGGCGCTGCTCCACGATGCCGCTCAAGCTCTCGAGTCCTCCCAGCCGTATCTGCGTGCTGCGTCTGTCCGCGCTCGGCGACGCCTGCCACGTGCTGCCGGTCATCCGGACGCTGCAGCATCAGTGGCCGGAAGCGAAAATCACGTGGATCATCGGCAAGAACGAGGCCCGGCTCATGAGCCTCGTGAGCGACGTCGAGTTTATCACCTTCGACAAGCGCCACGGCGTCCGGGAGTACTTCCGGCTGCGCAAGCTCCTCAAGTCCCGCCGCTTCGATTTGCTGCTCCACATGCAGCTCGCCATTCGCGCGAGCTTGCTGTCGTCACTGGTGCGCGCGCCGATCAAGGTGGGATTCGATCGCGAGCGGGCGCGCGAGCTGCAGTGGCTCTTCACCACGCACCGCATCGCCCCACGTGCGCGCGAACACGTTCTCGACAGCTTCTACGGATTCGCGGAATTCCTCGGTGTGCACGATCGCATCATGCGCTGGGACATCCCGCTGCCCAACGAAGCCCACGCATATGCCGCCCGGATCATCGATGACAGTCGCCCGACTCTCGTCGTCAGCCCTTGCTCGAGTCACGAACGGCGCAATTGGCGGGTCGAGCGCTATGCCGCGGTGATCGAGCACGCAGTACGCGGGCACGGCTTGCGCGTCGTCCTGTGCGGTGGCCCGTCGGCAACCGAGAAGGCCTACGGGCGAGCCATCGAGCGCCTGGCATCCGTTCCGGTGATCAATCAGATCGGCAAGGACACGTTGCCGGAGTTCCTGGCGCTCCTCGCGAAAGCGAACATTGTCATCAGCCCCGATGCGGGGCCGGCGCACCTGGCGAACAGCGTGGGGACGCCGGTAATCGGACTGTACGCGGCGACGAATCCGGAACGCAGCGGACCCTATTTCAGCCGCCAGTGGTGCGTCAACAAGTACGACGAAGCCGCGCGTCGGTTTCTCGGCCGGCCGGCCGAGGAGCTCGCGTGGCATACCAAGATCGAGCGCAAGGGCGTCATGGACCTGATCACGTCGCAAGACGTGAATCGCAAGCTCGACGAGTTCATGCGAAAGCGCACGCGATTGCCGCGGCGCACGGCGAGCGTGCGAGGCTAGTCATGTCGGATCTTCTGGTACCCATTTCCCCGGGCGAGCTCCTCGATAAGATCACGATCCTGAGGATCAAGGCAGCGCGCATCGGCGACAGCGCCAAGCTCGCGAACGTGCGGCGCGAGCTCGAGCTCCTCGAGCACACGTGGCGCGCCTCGCCTTACGCGCACGCCGGCCCGGAGAAAGATGTCTCGCAGGAGACGGCGGCGCTCGAAGCGGTCAATGCGCGCCTCTGGGATATCGAAGACGACATCCGCGACAAGGAGCGCGGTCGCACGTTCGATGCCGCCTTCATTGAGCTCGCGCGCTCCGTTTATATCGAGAACGACGAGCGAGCGCGGCTGAAACGCCGCATCAACGACAGGCTGGGCTCGGCGATCGTCGAAGAAAAGTCCTACAAGAAATACTGAGCCGACGCGGCTCAGCTCCTCAACGTGTACTCCGCTCCGCAGTACGGACATTTCGCGCGGCCCGTCTCCTCGATCGGCAGATAGACACGCGGGTGCGAATTCCACAGATACATCTGCGGCATGGGACAGGCGAGAGGCAGGTCTGCGGCAGAGACTTCGTAGCGATTCTGGGCGTTCGGCTGAATGAGTGGCCGGGCGTTTTCGGCGGCGGGCATGCTAGGGTCACCTCGAACGGGTGCACAGGCGCGAGATTATAGCAGGCTGGCAGCCACGGGCCGGGCGGTTCCCGCTAGTCCTGCATCGTCTCCTTCCACACGTCGAGCACTGCCGCGCGCACGGCCGCGAACGGCCCGGCATCCACGACCGTGCTCCGGCCTTCGAGCGAGCAGCGATGCGTCTCGGTGCGATAGCGCAGATACGCTGCGATCAGGACATCGACCGTCGCCTGCTCGATGAGCCCGGCAGAAGCCAGCGACTCGAGCTGACGAATGTTGTCCGTGAACATCACGATCGGCGGGTATTCACGCGCCCAGCGCAGAGCCCAGTACTGCGCTAGAAACTCGATGTCCGCGATGCCGCCCGGATCCTGCTTGAGGTCGAACTGCCCGGCGGCGCTGCGTGAGAGCTCGGAGCGCATTCGCTCGCGCATGTCGCGCACCTCGTCGCGCAGGCGCTCGCGGTGCACCGCGTTGCAGAGAATATCCGTCCGCGTCTCTTCGAACGCCGCGCGCACGGTCGAGTCGCCCGCGACGCTGCGCGCGCGCAGGAGCGCCTGGTGTTCCCACGTCCAGGCCTCCTCCTTCTGATAGCGGGTGAATTCCCGTACCGGCGTCACGAGCATGCCGCCCTTGCCGCTCGGCCGCAGCCGCATGTCGACTTCATACAGCCGTCCGGCGGCCGAATGCATCGTGAGAAGGTGAACGATGCGCTGCGCGAGGCGCAGGAAGAAAACGCCATTGTCGAGCGGTTTGGCGCCGTCGGTGCGCTCGGCCTCGCCACTCGAGTCGTGCAGGAAGACGAGGTCGAGATCCGAGCCGTAGCCGAGCTCGAGTCCCCCCAGCTTGCCGTAGGCGACAGCCGCGACGCCGACCGTGCGTTGGCTTTCGCCGGCGCCACAGCGCGGAACGCCATGAACCCCCGTGAGCTGCTGCCAGGCGAGCCGCATCGCTTCCTCGAGGATGAGCTCGGCGACGTCGGTCAGCCGATCGCTCACTTTCATGAGTGGCAGCCGCCCGGTGAGGTCTGCGTACGCGATCCGGAAAACCGCCGCTCGCTGGAACTGCCGCAGCGCCTCGATTTCACGCTCGGGATCGTCGTCCGGAACGTTTCGGCAGCGAATCGCGAGTTCCGCGGCGAGCTGGGTGCGGGTGAGCGGTTGCTCGAGGACGCGCTGGTCCACGAGCTCGTCGAGCAGTAAGGGGAAGGCCGAGATCTGCGTGGCGAGGAAATCCCCGCGCCGGCACACATCGATCAGCCGCGCGAGCGCGCCCGCGTTTTCGTTGAGAAGCGCAAAGTAGGTTGCGCGTCCGCCGACGGCTTCCAGCACCCCGAGCACACGCCACAGCGTGGCATCGGATTCGGCCCCCCCGGCGCACGCGGCAACGACCCGCGGCAGCAACGGCGCCAGGCGGCGGCGGCCAATCTCGTCGACGCCCCGGTACGCGAACCCATCGCGCAGAGCGAGAAGCCGGCGCAGCGCCTCACCCGGATGCTGGAACCCCTCGAGTACGCGCCCGTCCAGGAGGCTTCGCCCGTCGCTACCCGCCGACCAGAAACCGGCCCACTCCGGCGATGGCGGCTCAGTCTCACGGGCGTCCGCCGGCGCGAGGAAGATATCGCGGAAATGGCGGCTGACGCGGGTCCGGTGCGTGTCGAACTGCACCGCGAATGCCTGCCAGCTTTCATGACCCATGGACCAGGCGAGCCGCATGCGACCCACCTCGTCTTCCGGCAGGTCGTGGGTCTGCTGATCGGCCGTCATCTGCAGACGGTTCTCGACTTTTCGCAGGAAACGGTAGGCCGCGAGCAGCTCCTCAACCGTTGCGGCGGGCAGCAATTTGCCGCCGGCGAGGCGCGGCAGAACGTCCAGCAGGCTCGACGACTGCAGCCGGCGGTCGCTCCCGCCACGCAAGAGCTGAAATGCCTGCGTGATGAACTCGATTTCGCGGATCCCGCCGGGTCCCAGCTTGACGTTGTGCTCGAGCTCGCGCCTCTCGACCTCGCGCGCGATCAGCTCCTTCATTTCGCGCAAAGCCTCGAACACGCGAAAGTCGAGATAGCGGCGATAGACGAAGGGCCGCAGCAACTCGCGGTATGCCTCCTCGAAGAGCGCGACACCGGTGACGGCGCGCGCCTTGACGTACGCGTAACGCTCCCAGTCGCGGCCATGCTTTTCGAGATAGTCCTCGAAGGCGCCGAGGCTCGCGACGAGCGGGCCGCTTTCACCAAAGGGTCGCAATCGCAAATCGACCCGGTACACGAAGCCGTCGGCGGTCGGCGCATCGAGCAGGCGAATGAGCTGCTGCCCGAGGCGCGTGAAGAAATCCTCGTTTGCGATCGAGCGCCGGCCGTCGGTCTCGCCGAGCTCCGGAAAGAGGAAGACGAGATCGATATCCGATGAGAAATTCAGCTCGCGGCCGCCGAGCTTGCCCATTGCCAGGATCGTCAACTCCCCGGCCGCGCCGTCCGCGGAACGCGGTGTGCCGTAGCGCGCCACGAGTTGCCGCATTGCAAAGCGTTGCGCGCAGGCGATAGCGGCGTCCGCGGCGTCGGAGAGCTCAACGAGCGTTTCATCCGTGTCGGCCCAGCCGGCGAGGTCGCGCCAGGCGATGCGCACGAGCTCCCGCCGGCGCATGCGCCGCAGCTCGCGCATGAGTTGCGCCTCCTCGGCATGTCCATCGAGCGCTGCAAACGCCGCGGCAACGGCATCCGGCGACGTCCGGCGAGCCGTCAGGTCGCCGCTCGTGATAAGGGAGTCGAGCAACAAGGGGTCACGAGCGCAGGACAGCGCGACAAACTCGCTCGCCGCCCAGACCGTCGGCAGCGAGTCACGCACCAAGGCCGGCGCGCGGGCCAGCATCTCGCCCGCGCTTGCGTGCGCTTCGAATTGATCCAGCGCCTGTCGCAGTGTCGCGCGCAGCGGTTCGGGGACGGCGGACAGTGTCGGACCCGTAGCCATGTGTCGGGAAATGGTAGCCCAAAAAAGAACCCCGCCTCGTGGCGGGGTTCTTGTATCGACAGCCGGCTGAACGGACTTACATGTCCATTCCGCCCATGCCGCCCGGCGGCATGTGCGCGTGCTCGGCCTCTTCCTTCGGAGCCTCGGCAACCATCACTTCAGTCGTGAGCAGCAGTCCCGCGACCGAGGAGGCATTCTGCAGAGCGAGGCGCGTGACCTTCGTGGGGTCGAGAATGCCCGCCTCGATCATGTCGCCGTACTCGCCCGTGGCCGCGTTGTAGCCGAAGTTGCCCTTGCCGTCCTTCACCTTGTTGAGGACGACTGCGGCGTCTTCACCTGCGTTGTCGACGATCTGGCGCAGCGGCTCCTCGATCGAGCGCGACAGGATGCGAACGCCGACCGTCTGGTCCTCGTTGGCTCCCTCGAGCTTCTCGACAGCACGCTGGGCGCGGATCAGCGCCACGCCGCCGCCCGGCACCACGCCTTCCTCGACGGCCGCACGCGTGGCGTGCAGGGCGTCTTCGACGCGCGCCTTCTTCTCCTTCATCTCGATCTCGGTCGCCGCACCTACTTTGATGACCGCGACACCGCCGGAGAGCTTGGCAACGCGCTCCTGCAGCTTCTCCTTGTCGTAGTCGGAGGTCGCCTCCTCGATCTGCTGGCGGATCGACTCGACGCGCGCCTTGATATCCGAAGGCTTGCCGGCGCCGTCGATGATCGTGGTGTTTTCCTTTTCCGCAACGACTTTCTTGGCTTCGCCAAGATCGTTGAGGCTCGCCTTCTCGAGCGAGAGGCCCACTTCATCCGAAATCACCGTGCCGCCAGTGAGGACAGCGATGTCCTGCAGCATGGCCTTGCGGCGGTCGCCGAAGCCCGGTGCCTTGACGGCGCAGACCTTGACGATGCCGCGAATCGTGTTGACGACGAGCGTCGCGAGCGCTTCGCCTTCGACGTCTTCCGCGATCACGAGCAGCGGGCGGCCGGCCTTCGCGATACCCTCAAGGAGCGGCAGGAACTCGCGAATGTTCGAGATCTTCTTCTCGTAGAGAAGTATCAGCGGCTTCTCGAGCTCGGCCGTCTGGTCGCCCTGGTTGTTGATGAAATAGGGCGAAAGGTAACCGCGGTCGAACTGCATGCCCTCGACGACGTCGAGCTCATTGTTGAGGCCCGAGCCTTCCTCGACCGTGATCACGCCTTCCTTGCCGACCTTCTCCATCGCGTCCGCAATGGTCTTGCCGATATCGGCATCGGAGTTCGCGGAGATCGTACCGACCTGCGCGATGGCCTTCGAGTCCTTGCAGGGCTTCGAGAGCTTCTTGAGCTCCTCGACCGCCGTGATGACCGCCTTGTCGATGCCGCGCTTGATGTCCATCGGGTTGCGGCCCGAGGCGACTGCCTTCAGGCCCTCGCGGATGATCGCCTGGGCGAGCACGGTGGCGGTCGTCGTACCGTCGCCGGCCTCATCGGAGGTATTGGACGCGACTTCCTTCACCATCTGCGCGCCCATGTTCTCGAACTTGTCTTTGAGCTCGATTTCCTTCGCGACCGACACGCCGTCCTTGGTGACGGTGGGGGCGCCGAAGCTTTTCTCGAGAATCGCGTTGCGGCCCTTCGGGCCGAGCGTCGCCTTTACGGCGTTCGCCAGCACGTTGACGCCCTTGAACATGCGATTGCGGGCGTCGTCGCTGAAACGTACGTCTTTAGCTGCCATGGATGTGGTCCTCTGTGCTTTTTGAGCTAATGCTGTTGGCGGGTTACTTCGACTCGATGACGGCCATGATGTCTTCTTCGCGCATCACGACCAGCTCATCGCCGTCCATCTTCACTTCGGTGCCGCTGTACTTGCCGAACAGCACCTTGTCGCCGACTTTCACATCGAGCGGGCGCACTTCGCCCGACTCGAGAATCTTGCCCTTGCCAACCGCGATGACTTTGCCCTGGATGGGCTTCTCGGCCGCGGTATCCGGAATCACGATGCCACCGGGAGACGTACGCTCCTCTTCGAGGCGCTTGACGATCACACGATCATGAAGCGGTCGGATCTTCATGTTATTCACTCCTGAAAAGACTGCTTTTGGGATTTTGGCGGGTGGAATGCGGTTAGCACTCCCCCCAAGCGGGTGCTAATCATAGCGGCGGAACTTTCGAAATCAAGCGCGAACCCATGCCATGACAATAACTGGCGCCCTCGCTATGCTGGCCGCCGTTTCTGACCGCCCTGCCCCTCGGTAAGCTTTTGACTTCAGGACCTTTTATGACGGAATGGCTGCGTCCAATTCGTGCGCTGACCGTGCTCGCGCGCGGGCTCGCCCTGGCGTCCCTGCTCGCGCTCATGGCGTGCCCGGCCCTGGCGCAGACCGGCGACGACATCCCCCCGGCATCCGAGGTCTTCAAGTATTCGACTCGCGTGAGCGGGGATCAGGTGCTGGTCAGCTACGACATCGCGCCCGATCACTATCTCTATCGATCACGCATGAGTTTCGTGACCGATACCCCGGGCGCCACGCTCGGGACGCCGCAGTTCCCAGCGGGCCGGACGCACGAGGATCAGTACTTCGGCAAACAGGAAATCTATGTCGGCAAGATCACGGTTGCGGTTCCGTTTTCATTTTCCGGCGCCCGCCCGGCGGCGCTTGCGCTGACGCTGAAGCTCCAGGGATGCAACGAGAAACTCGGCATCTGCTATCCGCCGCAGAACTGGAAGACGACAGTCGCGCTCGGCGCCGCCGCCGCCGTCAATCCGTTCGCCTTCACGAAGTCACGACCCGCCGCCGCCGGCGCAACGGGCGACGTACTCCCGGTCGACGAGGCCTTCAAGCTGAGCGCGGAGGCCACCGGCCCGGAGAAGATCAAGCTTACGTGGGTGATCGCTGAAGGCTATTACCTCTACCGCACCAAGATATCCGTGCTGACGGACAGCAAGCTGATCGCGCTTGGCATGCCGATAATGCCCGTCGGCGAGGAATTGACCGATGAGAACTTCGGCAAGCAGGAGGTATATCGGGGCGTGCTCGAGATCGAGGTCCCGTTCTCGCGGGCGCGCGCGCAAGGCGGAAGCATCGGGCTCGACGTCGCCTTCCAGGGCTGTGCGGACGGGCGTATCTGCTATCCGCTCACCCAGCGCCGGCTCTCCGTCGACATCTCGGCAAGCACTGCAACGAGCAGCGGCGCGGTATCGGAGCAGGACTGGCTTGAAAGCAAACTCAAGGGCCCGCTCCTCTACGCTTTGCTCACGTTCTTCGTGGGTGGCCTGCTGCTTTCACTGACGCCATGCGTGCTGCCGATGGTGCCGATCCTGGCTGGCATCATCGGAACCCAGGGCAAGGACGTCACGACAGCGCGGGCATTCTCCCTGTCGCTCGTCTACGTGCTCGGCATGGCGCTTACGTATGCGGCGGCAGGCGCGGTGTTCGCGCTCGCCGGCAAGCAAGCGCAGGCCGCTTTCCAGCAGACCTGGCTGATCGTGACCTTCGCGGGCTTGTTCGTCTTTCTGGCTCTGCCGATGTTCGGGCTGTTCGAGCTGCAGATGCCGTCCTTCATTCAGACACGCGTCGCGAACGCGAGCAACCAGCAGAAGGCGGGAACGTACATCGGCACGTTCGTGATGGGCGTGCTCGCCTCCCTCATCGTCACAACCTGCGTGGCCCCGCCTCTCGTTGGAGCTTTGGGCTATATCGCGCAGACGGGCGAGGTCGTGCGAGGCGCCTTGGCCCTGTTTGCCATGGGTATCGGCATGGGAGTGCCATTGCTTGTCGTCGGCGCTTCCGCCGGCAAGCTGTTGCCCAAGGCGGGGCCCTGGATGGTCGCCGTCAAGGCGTTCTTCGGCGTGCTCTTCCTCGGGGTCGCCGTCTACCTCCTGGACCGAGTCCTCCCACCGATCGTGATCATGGTGATGTGGGCCGTGCTGACCTTTGCGACGGGTTACTGGCTGTGGTCGCTCGGGCGCACCCGTGAAGGCGGTGGCGGCAACGTGGTCGTCGCGGCGCTCGGACTTCTGCTCGTGCTCTACGGCAGCCTCCTTGCAATCGGCGCTGCAGCCGGCGGGACGGATCCCTTGAAACCCCTCAAGGGACTTTCGATCGCGGGCGGCGCGGCATCTGGCAGCCCGGCAGCCGCCTCAGCCGATCGATTTGTCATGGTCAAGACGGGCGCCGATCTCGATGCGAAGCTCGCCGCGGCGAAAGCCGCCGGCCGCCCGGCACTGGTCGATTTCTACGCAGACTGGTGTACGTCCTGCAAAGAGCTGGAGAAGTACACGTTCACCGACGCACAGGTCGTGGAGGTCCTGCAGGTCGCTGACCTGATTCGCGTCGATGTGACCGACGATTCGGCGCTTCTCGAGCGCTTCGGCCTGGTGGGTCCGCCGACGCTCCTTTTCTTCGCGAAGGATGGCTCGGAGCAGCGAA
>Ga0153915_10002125_pt1 | contig 18224 bp, 16 predicted proteins | sample Opewatmetagenome_2_FD_107003 | JGI IMG/M metagenome (GOLD analysis project Ga0153915, IMG submission 107003) | Freshwater wetland microbial communities from Ohio, USA - Open water 3 Core 3 Depth 3 metaG | ecosystem: Environmental > Aquatic > Freshwater > Wetlands | place: USA: Ohio, Lake Erie...
ATGCGATGCAGTCGACGAGCGCATGAAGAAACGTCTAAGCGGCGGCAGGAGAGATGGATGAAGTTTGCGGTGCGGATTCGGACTCGCGTTGCGCCGGGAGTTCGCCGCGCTTGGCATAGAAAATAATGGCGACGACGAAGGCGGTGAGCGCGAGGCCTGCGCCGAATTCGGTGGTCCACAGGCCGGTGACGCGGGTGCGGCGCGTCTGCGCGTCGAAAAAGGCCTGCACGAAGAGATTGTGGCTGGCGTGCAAAAGCACGCCGGTCCAAACGCTGCCGGATTTCAGGCGCATCCAGGCGAAGAGAAAGCTGATTCCCAGCACCGTCACCGTGAAGCACACGATGGAATACCACAGCGGGCCGGCGCCGTGATAGTCCGCAAACAGTATGATGGGGTAGTGCCAAAGCGCCCAGATGGCACCGCTGATCAGCGCGACGCGCCGGTATGAAGTGATCTTCGCGAGCTGCGGGACAAGAAATCCGCGCCAGCCGAGCTCTTCGCCGAGCGCGGAAAAGCACGAGCCCACCATGCCAACCGTGGCGAGAAATAAGAAAAGAACCGGCAGCGCCGCCGCGTGCGGCAGATGCGGGAGGCGGTGTATCAGCACGGCGAGCGTGCGGTTGTTCGGATCGAAGTAACCAGCCAGCCAGAACGGAACGTACACGATGCTCGAGTACACCAGAGGAATCCAGTAGCTCGCGAATTGATATTTCGTCTGTCCCCAGCCGAAGCCGTGGCCGCGCAAGTTGCCCTGGAAAGCAAGCCGCGTCAGCAGGCCTGAAACTCCAGGGCACCACATGAGTCCGAGGACCAGGAGGACTGGGCTGCGGCCCGCGCTCGGCCGGTGAATAACGAGCAGATAGAAAATCGAGCTGAGCGCCGCTGTCAGCAATATGAAGATGATGATTGAGTTTTTCGTGCGACGTGCGTCTGCGGCGACAAGGTCTGTCATGCGGCCTCCCCGGTGACTAGGGCCCCCTCACCGAACCGTCGAAAGCTCCTTTAGTATCTCAGGTTGAAATTGATGAGGTTCCAGTGCCAAAGGAACCATGTAAAACCAAGACAAGCAAGCGCCAGCGCAGTGTCAAAGATTTTTGACCAAACCCATCGCTCGGATTTCGCCCAAGTTCGAAAGGCCCTCACCAAAACAACGAGCGTACCGATCGCTCCAAGGACACCCAGGATCTCGATGAGATAGAGCATCGGATCGCGGCTGCGGCTCAAGTTGGCCACGTTATTCGCGCCAGAGATGAAGATGAGCCAGCCAAGCAAGCAGACCAAATCCACGATGCACACGAGGCGGACGGTTAGCCGCAAGCGCTTCTCAGATGAAGTGAGCTCGAGTTTCCGTCCGTAGTGCCAGCGAATTGCCGCGCTCACGGGCCAGAAAAGAATGGTCAGAAGGATGACCACCAAGCTTGGAATAATGATTGCAAAGTTGAAATACTTATTGTCGGCAAGGCCAGCGCGTTCGAAAACGAAGAATGGGAAGTCGATCGAGAACTCCATCCGGCCGTTAGAGTTCCGATGGAAGGCAATGTGATCCTCTCCGTTGACCTCCCGGTACAGAAGTTGAGAGATTTCGGCATAGCGCTTCAGTTCTCCGTTGGGGCCCTTGAACGGATCGATACTGAGCGTGCCGTCCGAATTGAAGAAGATTTTCGGTTGGCCGAAAAGTTCGGTGATTTTCAGGAACGTATTCTCGCCTCGCCGGCTGGCAACGTAAAGGCCTGCTGCCTGCCGGGCGTCTTCCCTGGCGCTGGCCACGGGGGCTGCCACAGGAGGGGTGAACGGGAAGTAACGATCCAAAAACTTCTCAAAAAGAATCGTCCGCGGGCTGACCTCGCCTTTTCCCGCGCTGTTGTAGGAGACAAAGAAACCCATGTTCGCGTCGAGGATGAGGTGAAGATCGCTGTGGAAATAGACGGTGTCTCCGCCGTGCCCAATAATTCGGTGACCGTTTCTCGATTCTTCATAGAAACCAAGAGCCATGCCGTTCAGCCGGGAATCCGCTGCAAACTGCCGCGCATGCATCAGTTTTGCAGTTTCCGGCTTAAGCATTTGTGCATTGCCGAGCCGGCCATCCTGCAAGTGCGCGATCATGAAGTTGCACATGTCCGCGGCACTGGTGGCAACGCTGCCGGCGGGGAACGCCTGAACAAACTCAAATGGCTTGGAGGGTTGCGAGCTGCGCTGATATCCGTTGGACATGAGCGGTAGCAGGCTTGCGGGCAGCGGTTGAACAAACGTTGTGTGGCTCATGCCAAGAGGCGTGTAGATGTTGTCGGCGATGTATTGTTCGAATGGCTTCCCGGAAACTCGCTGCACGATGTAACCTGCAACCGCTGTTCCGTAGTTCGAATAAGCAGGCGTGACGCCGGGAGGAAAGATGCGAGCAGGGATATGCTCTTGCAAATATTCGCCAAGCGGACGCATCTTGGCCGCGTCTGCGACGAACAATTCCTTAGCCGTCTCTTCAAATCCGGGTGTGTGCGTCAGCATATTGCGAAGGGTGATGGGCTTGCCGAAAGCTGGCGGAATCTTGAACTCGAGGTAGTCGTTGACGTCGCGATCAAGGTCGAGCTTGCCCTGCTCAACGAGCTGCATCACGGCCGTCCAGGTAAAGAGCTTCGAAATCGAACCGGGGCGAAACAGGGTCTCTGTTGGTGAAACCGGCTTTTTCCTCGCTACATCGGAGAAACCGTAGCCTTTCGCAAACAGAACTTTGCCATCCTTTACGACGGCAACGACAGCGCCCGCAATGTCTTCGCGCTCGAGCTGTGCCGGCATGAGGCCGTCGAGGAAGGCCTCGAGGTCGGTGGCGGTGAGCTCAGGTGCGCTGGACGCGGGCTTTTGTTCGGAAGGCTTCGGTGCAGGCTGCGATTTTGCCGCGGGAACTTTCGGAGCAGGACCTTGGCCGGGCGTTAGCGAAGCGCACAGACACGAAGCAAGCAGTAGCGCAATTCCGGCTCGAAGGATCGTTGAACTCATCAATGTGAACAAGAGCATTCTCCTTAAGAATTCAATTGGGCTCCCAATGGTCACTTCTCTCCTGTCACCGTCCAAATGGCCGTCAGCGCCCGCTTGAAATTGCCGCCAAGAATCAGTTCGATATCGGAATCGCTGTACTTGCGGCGAATCAAACCTTCCGTAAGGTCAAACATCCGCTTCGGGTGGTTCAAGCCCTCGATGTCGATTTTTTCGCGGAAAGCATAGCTGCCCTTGTAGCCTGCGCGCAATTGCTCGTTTTCTTTGGGCGGCATCTTGTCGTAGCCCTGCAGGTCAGAGTCGCTACCCACGCCGACGTGTTCTACGCCAGCTAGTTTTGCGACATGGTCGAAATGATTGAGGGCGTCTTCGATTGTGGTGGGCTCATCGACCTTGACGAACATGCGCACCCCGGTGATGCCCATGACTCCGCCGGTTGCCGCCATTTTCTTGATGGCTTCGTCGGTCTTGCAGCGCGGGTGGGGAACCAGGGCGCGGCAATTGGCGTGCGTGATCAGCACGGGCTTCTTGGAAATTTCGAAGGAGTCCAGCGTGGTGCGGTCGCCGCAGTGCGAAACATCGACGGCCATGCCCAGCTTGTTCATGCGCTCGACGATGGCGATTCCAAAATCGCTGATGCCATCGTCGCGGCGCTCGGTGGAACCGTTGCCAATCAGGTTGCGCGAATTGTAGGTGAGCTGCGAAACACGCTGCCCCAGGCTGAAGAACAAATCGACATCGTCCGGACCACGAAAGTGTTCGGAATTCTGCAGACCCAAGAGGACGCCAATCTTCCCGGATTTCTTCAACTCATCGAAAGAGGCAAGGCTATCGACGCGCATCAAGCTTTGCCCGTGATGGGCGATGAATCCGTTCCAGAGCCCGAAAAACTGCAGGCTTTCGGTGTAGGCGTCGGGGCCGCCGTTGCCAATGGCGATGTGAAAGACGCGGATGCCGGAGTTGCGGAATTGCTGGAGGTCGGAGGGCGTAAAGGTCTCCGGGTGCGCAAACATTTGCGTATGGCGCGAAGGGCTGATCACAAACGGACTCAGCATGTCGATCACGGTCGTGCGACCGACCAGTTCGACCGCGCGCGATGAATACTCCGCGTTTGAGCCCGCAAACAGCAAGTACCGCCCTCTGCTGAGGAAAGGAGCGGCAATGGCCCCGACCGAGGCCGCCGCAGTGGACTTGATCGCTTCGCGCCGCGTAATCCGACGATCAATAAGATTGCCTTCGCTCATCCTAAGCCGCCCCTTCCACGGAAACTTCTGAATTCTTGGCCTGGAAAACCTGCTGGCGCACGGTTAACTGCTCGATACGCTTCCGGCGCACGGAATACCCGAGGCCCGGTGTGGTGGGCACCACGATTGTCCCTCTCAGAGTGACCTCCACCTCCGGCTCGATGATGTCTTCATCCCAGTAGCGCTGGCTGGCGGAAACGTCGCCGGGAAGTGTGAAGCCCGGCAAGGAAGACATGGCGATGTTGTGGGCGCGCCCGATCCCGGTTTCCAGCATTCCGCCGCACCATACCGGTATGGAACGCTGCCGACAAATTTCCTGGACGCGGCACGCTTCGCTGTGGCCGCCGACGCGGCCGAGCTTGATGTTGATGATCCGGCAGGCACCTAACTCAATCGCGGCACGAGCGTGGCTGGCGTTGTGAATGGACTCGTCGAGGCAAATGGGGGTGCGCATCTGGGATTGCAATTTGGCATGATCGAAAATGTCGTCCCAGGCGAGCGGCTGCTCAATCATCATGAGGTCGTAAGCGTCGAATTTCCTCAAGTGAGCGGCCTGCTCCAGATGGTACGCGGAATTCGCATCAACCATGAGCCTCACGGCAGGAAAACGTTTGCGAACCGCGGCGATAAATTCCAGATCCTTGCCAGGCTTGATTTTGATTTTGATGCGCTGATAACCTGCCGCCAATTCCCTTTCAATAATGGAGAGCAGGGCTTCCGGATTGGTTTGTATGCCCAGCGAGACGCCGCAAGCGATCTCTCGCGCTGTGCCGCCAAGCAGCGAGGCCAGAGGAGTGCCGCGGCGCTGCGACTCGATGTCCCACAAAGCGTTTTCGAGCGCAGCTTTGGTCATCTCGTGACCGCGAATTGGCGCCAACAAGGCTGGCACGTCGCCTGGTCCCTCGATATTCTTCCCAATTGCCAGCGGTGCGGCGAAGCCACAAAAAATGGACCACGAAGTATCGGTAGTTTCTGGATTATAGAATGGACCTTCGCCGGCGGTGACTTCGCCCCAGCCGGACAGGCCGTCGCTGCAGGCTTCCACCAGCAAAATGCGGCGTTCCCAGATCTTGCCGAAGCTGGTCTCAAACGAAGACTTGAGACGGACATGAATCTCGCGAAGGGTAAGTGCGTCTATTTTCAAGAGTTGCCACCAATCGCTTGCGTTTGCATGGACCCGGCCCGTGCATCTAGCCCTTTGCTACCGGCGACAAGTTCATGCCTTACTTTCTCGTTGCGTGAAAGACCCCGTTCGGTTGATTGAAAACAGCTTCGGAGATTTTTCCCGAGGCATCTTTTTGAAATTCGACACTGAAGCCGGGCAAGCCCTTCACGTTGAATGAGAGACCTTTTGTGGGAACCAGCTCGTATTGCGGCTGGCCTGGCACGGTGAGGCGAAGCACCCCGGCGACGAGAACCACATTCATGGCCTGGCCGTTTAGTACGTAGTCTCCAGCGAGGCTCTGTAAAACATCCGTCGCGATTTTCTCTGGCGTGCGGGTGAAAACGATGTCCTCTCCAAGACCGGGCTCCAGGGCGGCGGAGACACGATCAATGTCTCCTTTTTTGCTCATTTCGAACTGAAATTTTTCGCCGGCAGCGACGCCGTCCAAGCCTTCCGGTATTTGGAAAACATCGTAGTGATAGTTCTCGAGCGGCCACGGCCCGAGCTTGTTCACTGCCAGCTCGAGAGAGTCACGTTTCTGATTCACGCGAATCTTTCCGTAGCCGGGATTTTCGTATTCGCCTGCATAGTCGGAAAGATTGTGCGATGGATGCGTGCCCGTTTTGCGGTCCGTCTGTTTGTTCTTCTTCCCCTCTTCCTCTTGCTGCTTCCCTTTCGCTTCCAACTCTTTGAAGCGATCGAACCACGGCAGAGGATCCAGACCGAGCAGGCGATCGTAAACGTTATAGGCAAGGACTTCCGGTGTTTGTCCATGGGGCAGATTGGTGAGCACTACGACGCCCATGTGATTATCGGGAAGCATCGAGAGCAGCGCGTAGAAGCCATCGATGCCACCGTTGTGCCACACGAGATTATGGCCGCGATACGAAGTCACGACCCAAGCTAGCCCGTAGCTGAAGTGCCCCAATCCGGGTAAGTTGAACGCCGGTGGCGGATCGGGTATCGCGGTTTGCGGGCTGTGCATTTCGCGCAGATTGCTTTCCGAGACGATGCGCCTGTCTCCGTACTTGCCGTCGCCCAGTTGGAAAGTCAGGTAGCGCGACATGTCATCGACGCTGGAATTGATTGAGCCCGCCGGGCCGATGGCGTCGATGTTGTGGTACGGAACCTTGATCACTACGTCTTTCTTGAACTCATAAGGAAGGGCGTGGTCGTCGGTCTTTTCAATTTCTTCAACGGACAGATCGGAATGCGTCATGCCCAGCGGTTCGAATATTCGCTGGCGGATGGCACCCTCCCAGCCCAAGCCTGTGAGCTTCCCTTCCAGATAGCCCATGGTCATGATGGTGAGATTGTTGTATTGGTAGGCGCTTCGAAAGCTCTTGTTGGGCTTGAGGTAGCGAAGCCGGCCGACCATATCGTCACGGCTGAAATCAGAGGAATACCAAACCAGATCGTGCCGGGGCAAGCCGGTGCGATGCGAGAAAAGATCGCGGGGCGTGGCGCGCTCGCTGGCCACAACGTCATTCATCTCAAATTCGGGCAAATAGTTCCGGACGGGCTGATCCCAATCGACCTTGCCTTCGTCCTTTAGAATGGCAAACGTCAGGGCTGTAAAAGATTTGGTGATGGAGCCTATGGGAAAGATCGTCCCGGTCGTGACCGGGAGTTTCTTTTCGACATCGCGGTAACCGTAGCCCTTGGCGTAGATTACTTTGCCATCCTGGACAACAGCGATGGCAACGCCGGGTACCTTCCATTCCTTCATGGCTTGGTCGGCGAGAGTATCGAGGCCCTGCAATTTTGCCGCAGAAGACGCGGGCGGCGAAGGTTGCTGTGCCAGGCCGATGCCGCCCGCAACGCAAAACACTAGCAAAACACAAACCAGACTGGCTTTTCGTCTCGGCATCGCTCTCCCTTTACCTGAGGCGGACTCAGAATTCGATCCGAAGCCCAAACTGCCCTTCGCGGCCGGGCAGGAATTGCGATACCGCGCCGAATGGTAGTCCTTGAACACCGCCTTCCTGAGCTTGGACGGCTGCAGGATTGGCACTGTTGAACAGGTTGAAGAACTCGAACAATCCCTGTATCCGGGCGCGCTCGCCGATTTTGAACGTCTTGGCAAAACGAATGTCCATGTTCAGGAAGTGTGGCGATCGGAACTGATTGCGTCCGGTCTTGAGATCGCGGCCATTGTAATTGCTGTTTCCATCCTGGTCCAAGGGTACCAGGGCACCTTGCGTGTAGCGGAAACCGCTCTGGGCCCGGAACAAACTGCTGATCTCAATCTGCCAGGGAAGCTGCAGAAGGCCGTGCAACTCAAAGGTATGACGTAACGCCAGATCCGAGGGGCCCTCGTCGAGCTTTGAGCCGTCATAGAAGATCCCGGCTTTCGGAACGAAGTTTCCATTGCAGGCAGTAAACGAGCTGTTGGCATTCGTTGTGCCTCCCAGACATCCCGGCCCCCCGGGGTCCGTTACCACTGTGGTCATGCCGCGGAAACTGTCCGTCGGGTAGCACGTCCCCGTGATTCCCGTATTGAAGTTGGAGCAGAGAGCATCGTCGTTCTCTCCTGCCCAGGTATAGCTTCCGCCGATCGTAAAGCGGTGACTTAGGCGCTTGTCGAAGGCGAGGATGCCGGCATCGTACACACCTTCATACCAAGGCCCGTATCCATTCTCGAAAACGGCCGTGGAGCCATTGACGCGCGCATCGAAAGCCAGATTGGTTTGGCGAATACCCAGAATGTTGTGGATATTCTTATGATAGTAGTCCACGGAAACCACCAGGTCCGAGCCGATCTGGCGTTGCACGCCAAAGGTGAGGCCGCGCGTGTACGGCGTCGCAAAGCTAGGGTCCACCGTCACTGGAAAAACTCCAGACTGGAAAATGTTGGTGGAGAGCGCGCCGAATGGGCCCCAGAAAAAATATCCCGGCTGCTGGCCAATGGCGAGACTGGCCTGGTCGGCGAACTCCTGCGGTGTTAGACCGCTGAGTTGCTGGACGGTGTCGAGGGTAACCACCGAATTGACCGGAATGAGTGCGTGACCCGGCGCGACGACGCCATTGAGGTGGTCTACGCCGTAAATGGGCGCCGAGAAGAACGGACACGCGGTTCCGGAAGCGGCGATTTGCGCATCGGTCTGTACCTGATCGAGGCAAAGCCCAAAGAGGGCGGGAGCGATTGTGGGAATGCCGGAGAATAGCCGTGGATAGGACAGCGGCTGTGTCACGCGAATGTCGGCGCCGCCAAACCCGGGGATATCCCGCGCGAGCCCGAGCCGGAAGTGGTCGTAAAAATAACCCCAGCTTCCGCGCACCACGGTCTTGGGAGTAACGGCCCAGGCAAATCCTATCCGCGGCGAGAAGTTATCCTTGGTCTTGAACCGCGTATCGTAATCCCACCGGAGGCCGAGATTCAAAGTCAGCTTGGAAGTCAGTTTCCAATCGTCTTGAAGATATAGGCCGTTGTAGTTATTGCGCAGGTGAATTTCATTGGCTTGCGGCGTGAGCCCGCCCTCCGTGAGCAGGAGGAAAAACCCAGAGTAGACCGGACCGAATTGCTCAAAATCATCGATCGTGGCGAATAGCTGATTAAACTGAACATTGTTCTCAATGCCATCCACGCGCGTATGCACGAAATCCCAACCCCACTTCGCGCCGTGGTGACCCCACGTCTTTGCCATGCTGGCCCCGAAAGTTCCATACTGCTGGTCTATGTTGCCGGGTGTGAGAACCGCGCCGAAGGAAACCTGGGTGATATCGCCGAATATCCCCCCGGTGTTGAAGCCGCTGAACACATTGAAGAGGGTATTTGGCCCCGCGTCGGGGTGGGCCGCATTGCTCGAAGACGGTTGCCGGCGGTACTGCCCACGCAGGCTCAGTACGTATGGATTTGCGGAATCACCTAGAGTGGCCGTGTCGCTGAAGCCCAGTAGCAGATTGCGCGCACCCGAATTCGTGCGCGTGGAAGGCAGGCTCGTTGACGCGGACAGCGGAAGGAAATTCGCGATGTGGAGGTTGTTGAAATTGATCTGTTCGCTGAACCGGTGCCGTCCCCAAACCTCATCCAGCTTGGCAAACAGACGGGTTTGCTTATTGGTGCTGGGTTGATTGAACCCGTTTTCGAAATCAATGACCTGTTGAGGAGTGCCAGGAGGAATAATGAAGTTCAATTCGCGGACTTCGTCAATTCGCTCAGCCGAGCCAAACCAGAAGATCTTGTCCCTCACGATCGGCCCGCCGAGCGCCACGCTGTAATCCCAGCGATGCAGAAAGGGGGCGTCCGTGCCTGAAACGTCGGAGCTGTCAAACGCATTGTTGCGGTGGAAGAGGGACGCCACGCCGTGTGTCGCATTGGTGCCCGACTTCGTGATGACGTTGACCACGCCGCCGGAGGCGTTGCCAAACTCGGCCTTATAGCCCGTGGTGATGACCTGAAATTCGGCGATCGTCTCCTGATTGAACTGCGTGGCCGCGCCTCCGTTCAGGTCGTCGCGGTTATTGAGGCCGTCAATAAGAAAATTCGTGTTATTCCCGCGCTCGCCAAGAACTGGAACGGCGTTGTCGCTGCCCTCATCCGCTTGCCGGTTGAGCGCGACACCCGGAACAAGCTGGAGAAGATCGAGATAGTTCCGTCCATTGATTGGCATGTCTACGATCTGCTGGGGAATGATCGTGGTGCCCTGTGAAGAGGTCTGCGTTTCCAGCAGAGGCAAGGTTGCCGGCACCGTAATCACTTCCGTGACCGTCCCGATGTCCAGAGTGATATTGAATGTAAGCGTGCGGTTTAGCGTCAGCTCGAGGCCGGTATACGATTTCGATGCGAAGCCCCTGCGAGACGCCGAAATCGCATACGTCCCTGCCGGCAACGCGGTCACCCTGTAGAATCCCGTGCCATCCGTTGTGGCCGTTCGTTGAACGGCGAGTGCAGCGTTCGTCACGCGCACTTCCACTCCGGCAACGGCGAGATTTTGCTTATCCGTGACCGTACCTTCAATGCTGGAGGTGATCTGCGCCGACGCAATTCTCCCGGCGGCAAAGAAGATCACGAGTAATATAACGGCTCTACTTAGAAGCATCGCGGCACTGCCGCGGCGTCCAATCACACTTAGGAACAAATGCCTGCCCAGAATCCACATCGAGGCCTCCTTGAATCCGCTCTCCAAGGAAATTTGCTGAAGCCATTGTTCCGAACGGATTTCAGACGTGCAACATTTGTTGCACAATGGCGCCAAGTTGAAACGAAGGTAGACTTGAGCTCCCGGCTTGTCAAGAAAAAACTTTGCTATACCCCAAGCCCGAAGTATGCGATCCAAAATCTGGATATTTCGGCAGGTGCCCGGGATGCATTCCTAGCGGCCTGCCAGCGAAATTGAATTGTCTCCGTCTCAAGCGGAGGGTGTTTTCCGCCGGGACGCCACCCTTCTTCGTCCTCGGCAAGACGCTTTCGATTCCTTGGTGCCTCGCATCAGGCGTTGCACTTTTCACGGGGCCAATTCAGTCCCGGCTTAGATAGATTCCCTGAGGGGCGCTCGGCACCACGCGTCTGTGCTCGTCCAGAATGATTGGTGGCACTCAGTAGAGTGTCTTGATGAGAGAACCGAGCGACGATTCGACCACCACGATTTGGCCGCATTTCGAGCGCAGACGAGTCACGGAGGTTAGCCTACCCACATCGTGTCCCCCTGAGTCGTTGAGGTAATAATCTAGGAAGACAGGTGGAAGCAAGCAGAGTTCGAGCGGCAAACGGGGAGTGAGCCGCTCGATGATCTGCCAGGGGCTCTGGTTTTCTTTGTGGGAATTGGGGCGGGCGAGGTTGAAGTACAGCTGGTAGGTGTGCACTTTGGCTCGAAAATCTCCGCGGCTGGCGAAATCTTCCAGATCTAAGAACTCGTCTTCTTCGAGGCGATGCACGGTTTCGACGTCGCTCTGGTAAGTGTGCGCGGCCGGCGGGATGCGCGTGTGCTGGCTGTCGCCGAGCGCTTTGAGGAAGTCACACTTGAACTCGCCGCCGTTGTCGGTTTGCCAGACCAGATCACGCAGCGAGACGCCGTAGCGATCCAGATGCCGCTGGATGGGAGAAGCGAAGACGGCGCTGGCCGCCGCGCTGCGTTGTTGCGCGAAGGCCCAAAAGAACAGGCCACTGTGGATTTCTCGAGCGGTGTGCTGGACGACCGGCAGGTGTAGGCGCTGAGCCTGCGCCCAGTAGCGGGGGATATCGTCGAGATCCTTGGTATCGGCGCTGATTTGCTGGAACAAAGCCCACTGCACTTTGATGAGGGCGAGGTCCTGTTTGCGCTGATATTTCTTCCGGCGTTTTTTCAGCAGACCGTGTGGCCGCCAAATGCGTTCGAGGGCGCGATGGGAGATGGGCAGGTCGAACTCGCGAATTAGGCGACGCGAACCGAACGTGGGAAGAGCTTTGCGGAGTTCGACGAGCTGAGCCTCGGAGGTGGCAGGCGTTTTCTGTGCCTGCGGTGACGAGCGCGGGAAACAGCACCGAGCCCGGAAGCGCCGTGCTGCTTATGGCGGCGCAGCCACTTGCGGACTTTGGGCACGATGGTGGCAAAGAGCCGTGCGGTGGGCTTAATCCCGCGCTGCTTGGCGCTTTCCACGAGCCGCAGTCGGTGGTTGTAAGCGTTTTTCATTTCACGCAACAGGTCGAAGTAACGGACGGAAGTAGCCATGGGGCCTGATTCTAGCCGCCGCACACTGGCCGGCTCTCCCCCGAGCCGGCCAGCTAACTCCAACCGCCTCTTCTCACTCAAACACTTCAATTTCTCTGGAGGGATACGATGTGAGTAGGCTCTTCCAGTTGTTGCGAGCGTTTGACACGCCAAGGGCAAAAAGGATAAAAGTGCGGCCACATGCCGAGAAAGCGCAACTCGATGGGCTTCCGGGCAAACCGGCCGGATCTCGCTAAAACATTTGCCTTGCTCAGCCCCAAGCGCCAGGAACTGTTTCGGCCCGTGCTCGAAAATCCCCGCGACTACGTTCTTCTTAACGTCCGCGAGTTGGCGCATAAACTAAAGGTCGATCCCGCCACGGCGCTGCGTGTGGCCATGAAAATGGGTTTTGGCAGCTACCGGGAGTTTCAGCATTACCTGCATGAGCTTTCCGTTTCGCAGGCCACGTCTCTCGATACCATGGGGACCAGCAGGGCCAAAGGCTCCGACCTTTCCGCGCACGTCCGCGAGGCGGTGGATGTCGACGTCCGAAATCTGCAGAAGTTCCGCAATGCGCTGGACACCGATCGAATCGCCGCAATGGCAAAAAAGATTCATCGCGCGAGACGCATCATTATCCTGGGCGGCGATCTCGCCACGAATCTGGTCGGCTTCCTTCACTATCATTTAATTTTGTTGGGATTTCCGGCGGTGACCGCGACATCGTCCGGTGAGGCGGCTCACCTTTGCAGTTCTTCGGGCAAAGGTGACTTGCTGATAGCGATAAGTTTTCGCCGTGGCTTGCGCCTGACTGTGGAGGGCCTGCGTCAAGCACGCGCCAACGGCGCTTACTGTATCGGCATAGCAGACACCTTAGTCTCCCCTGTCGCTCGCTTTGCCAACGAGTGCTTCATTGCCTCTGTGGAGACGCCGTCATTTGGCGCCTCCTACGCTGCGCCTATGTGTCTGCTGAATGGCGTCCTGACCGCTGTTGGGCATTACGACCGGCGGCGGAGCATGGAACTGCTGAAAAAAGCTGCCGAGGAGCAGCGTACAGGTTTCCGCTGGTTTCGAGAGTAGCTCCTGGAGTAAAAAAAGAAGGGGCGGCGCAGCTCCTTAAGCCTTTGAGTTCCGCCGCCGTCAAAAATCCCGTCATTCCCCGGCATTCCGGATCGTTGATCCGGACGGGATGGTGGTGCAGTCGGCTCGAAAACTATCCGGAAACGTTAGTGCTTTATCGGGAATTTGCAGGCACTGTGGGTGGGATTGCGCTACCTCGCGGTTCATCGCCTTGGGACTCCTGGCCCGGAAGTACAGTCGCGCGGCAAAAAAAGAACAAGGGAACATCTGAACCGAATCTGTCCCCCTGAACACTAGCGGGGCCCTGCAGGCGCTCCTATCCTGTCGGTGGAGGGTCCGACGAGCGGGGAGCCCCCCTTCCAGCCCCCCTGGCCTGTACGGAAGACAACATAAAGAGTACGTCCGACACAAGCCCTGGAGGGACAAGTGATAAAAATCTATTTCCTAGTGCTAGTTTTCGTGCTTGCGGGAGCAGAAGCGTCAGCCCAAACGACAGTTGCCAACTTCGACAGCCCCGCGTGTAGCGGGAAGGGAGTCGGCGTCTACCAAGGAATCGACTTCAGCCTTTCTCCGTGGGATTGCGAAAATCCCGCGTTGACGGGACAAACGGGGACAAGCATCTCCTGGTACCGCCACATCTACAGCGGACAGTTCAAGCTGCAGTCGCCGGGGACTCTGCTTTCGTTGAGCGCAGCGACGTCTACCGGCTCAGGAACGCTGACGATTTCAACCGATGCAGGAGAAAGCTTTTCGCGCTCGATTAACACTACGTTTCAAACATTGCTGACCGGTTTCACCAAAGCCGCATCGGTGATCACGTTGAAGTATTCGGGCGGCCGGACCATCGAGCTGGACAATATCATGTACCAAACGGGAAGCGTTTCACTGATCCCGGGGATGCTGAACCTATCGGCTACCCTGATGTGGGAGGATGGCACGCCGGTTGCCGGTAGCCTGAGTCTTTTCCAACTTACCGGGACGGGCTCACAAACCCAACTTGGCACGTTTGCGATAAATTCCTCAGGTAGCGCCAGCGGAACCGTGAACATCGACCTGACGCAGCCCGATCCGCTGACGTTTCAAGTAGCCCTGATTGGAACGAACAACACGGCAGTGGGAGCGCCGGCGATCTTCCAAGTGAGTAAGATAATGTTCCCTTCGACCTTAACCGGAATAACCGCCAAGATCGTCTTGTCAAAATCCACGATGACGATCAAGTCATTCGACATGGGATTAGTGCCGTAGCATAGTTTATTACGACCCATTGAACCCTGACTAGAATGTTTGCTCTGGAGTGTTCAAGATTTCGAGTTAAATCAGCGTAATTGCCTTTGATCGGGTTATGCCTGATAAGGCGTTCACGGACAAGTGCCCCTAGCTTAGTGGGGGCAATTCCACATGTCCGGTCACAGCGTCTATCAGGATCTAGCCTATCTTTTAGCTCCTTATCGAGATCATTGTCCAGTCCTTGACCCGGTGCTTCCACGCATCCTGCACTTCCTGATACAAGTGCGAATTTGGACTCGCTCGGATTTCATTCGGGTCAAGTGCCCCGAGAGAACTGTCCAGCATGCAAAAATCTCCGTAGCTCGAGTCGATGATCGCCTTTACGACATCGTTGTTCTCCACCTGCTGGATGGGCGGGAGACAGGCTTGGCAGAACAGATTGGTCAGCGCCGCATAGTAATACGCGACGATGTAACCCTCGATTGCCGCTGGATGCCCATGCAGTGCCGCCTGGATTGCTGGCGAAGGAATCTGAAGCATAGGTATCTTTCCAGTGATTATAGAGGACGCCGTATCTGCGGCCGCGTTCATTTCTTTCGGCATGGACCGAGCCTCTCCGGAGTGATGCTTGGTCCAGCCTGCGGGGAAACGGCGGTGCTAGCCAGTTCGTATGCGCGGTTACTCAGCCAACTCGGTCCCAAGCATGCTACCACATTCTTGTTGCGGTCGTAGCTCACCGCCGGACGCAAGCGATCCGAGAACTGCATCGGCGATAAGTCCAGCGCGACCAGCAGCCCCGGGACTGGCTAGCATTGCGCCAGTTCCTGGTAGGTCGCGTTACCGGTCATTGGGGTCAAGTTTCGGAAAACCGCGATTATTAGGACCTATTCCCTTGATAGAAAGCCTCGAAAGCAACGCTGCGAGATGCGGGCAGTCTTGCTCGGTCACGGCCGTGAATTTCAATCCAAGTCCGTTACCAGCCTCAATATGCCTCACGACCGCCTCGGCCCTGATTTGTCCTTCCTGGACGAGAAAATCGAGCTTGGCATTCATTCCCACAGGCCGTGGAATTGGGGTAGCAATGAATAGACCTCCTGCGCTCAGGTCCCGGACGCGTGAAACATCATCCAGACCATTGCAACGCCAATAGACCCAGACCCCGTCCGACGTCTCGATGCGAGAGGTATGCCGCCGAGAATAGGAAGGTGTTTGCGGAGAAAGCGACACAAAGCACCTTGAGCCTTGCAAAGCTGTAGGGGTGGTGATGAGGACGTGCAGGAGATTGCAAGGTAAATAGAAAAACTACTCCCGAAACCTGTGGAAAACAAGCGGAGAATTTCTGTTCGATGGCTCTGTGAGGTGTTACCGGATATTGAGATCTAGTTTCCGATTAGCGGCGCGATTATCAGGCATTGGCCGTTAGCTTGCAGGAACGCCGGTTTTCCCAATTCGAGCAAATGGAGCCACTGTCATGGTAGCTTTGGACTGAACATGCCTGAAGGAATAGGCTGTCCTTCGACAGCAGCTGATTTAAACAAACTCTCTGCTGCGAGATTCCCGTGCGTAAGTGATGCTCCATGACCCGAGGAAACGAGCCCTTGCAACCAACTAAACGGCGTTCCGTTCGGCGCTGCCCGCTCGTCGCTTCTGCGGAGGTGGCCGAGCTGCGTTCCGGGGCGCTACTCTCAGCGCGTACCTCGGAACTGGGCCTTGGGGGCTGCTATGTTGACGCGCTAAATCCGTTCCCCAAGGGGACGCTGGTCGCGTTGCGGATTCTCAGGGACCAGGGTGTCTTCGAGACCAAGGCCAAGGTAGTCTACTGCGATCCGAGATTCGGGATGGGCCTGGCCTTTACAGAGATGACTCCCGACCAGCGGTCACTACTAGAAGTCTGGTTAGCTGAGATCGTTAGCCAACTCAGGTCGGTTTCTTAGGTTCTGTTACGCTGGTTCAAAAACCTTCCGGGACTCTTCAATCCACTTGCGCCCGACTTCCGACCACTTTCCCCTGATAGGTCGGGGGCGAAGAAGCGGCGGAGACGCCCTTGCGACCAGCGTCACTGTTGCCCGCGCACAAGAGGAAATACTCAGCTCAAGACTTCCTTCCAATCTGGAGGTGGGTGCTCAAGGCCCCAGAACTGTGGGGCGGCGGTTTTGAAGCGAAGGCCAACTTCGGTTCTGCCGCCCTGCTGCTCACCTAGGTAGACGACTCGGCAATCCTGCTCCTCGCGGTTGGCGACATTTCGCAAGATAAGCCTTTCGCCCAATCTGACGGACTCCGACAAAGTAATAAGACAGCCATGAGCACCAAGTACGACAGCACGCGTGGGATCTGCGAATGGAATTCCTTCGGTCGACTTGCCTTGCACGACCACCGGCAACTGTGCAGGCACTCGCCTTGAGCGCCGGAGGTCAAGCCTGGCCCCATTGGGTTCGGTCCGCCGCTTCATCATATGATTCTGGCGTACGCCAGCCCGCTAGTTAGGCCAACCGAAGTCTGTCGCCCATGGAAAAACTGGAGAATGGTGCTGGCCTTGGTTTCGATGACGCATTCCGTCGTCAGCTTGCCAGACGAATCTAGAACTGCGATCGAGATCGCCTCCCTGAGAACATCCATCCCGATATACTTCACGCTATCCATATGGGGCGTTCCTTTCTGGAGGGGTTGAGTCGAACAGTCAAAAACCTAAACCAAACGGGGTGCCCTCTCATATTGCGTCGGATTACCGGACAATTGAAAAATCACATGTCCGGTTTGCACCTTTCTTGTTAACACTGACCGTTCGACCAGTAGATTCCTCGCAAGTGACGCGTCTAGATTGATCTGTAGTCTACTGTCGTTACTCGAGGAGCTCTATGAACCTCGGATTCGCACCGGAAGGTATCAACGGTACTGCCGATCTCGATCCCAGGGCTGAGTTTAGTGAAGGAATCAAGCTACTCAAGAACGAGTACCCCCAGAAGGCGCTGGTGAGATTGCGGCGCGCGTACGAGTGCGACAAGCATAACCCTTACTACATCTCATTTCTCGGATTGTCGATCGCGCGTGCAGAACGGAAGTGGGACAAGGCGTCGGAGCTTTGCGAGATGGCGGTACAACTAAGACCTACAGAGATCCAGTTCCACCTGAATCTAGGAGAGGTGTATGCATCTGCAAGGCTGCGCGAGAAGGCTTTAGATAAGCTGGACCACGCCCTGGAGTTATTCGGCGAAGATGCACGATTAAAGCAGGCGCGCAGCAAAGTGGAGAACCGTCGTGCGCCACTATTGCCTTTCTTCGGGCGCAAGCATTTCTTGAATCGCGAATTCGGTAAATTGCGGCACCGCATGTTGAAGAGTCTGGGCAAGTAAGAAGGTTCTTTGTCGGATAAATGCTGAAAGAATCTCCTCATCACCAGCGATCTCGAGGGCCACAATGCGAAGGGCACAAATTCCAACAGGCACCTTAGCGCAGAAAAGGGGCGCGGGCTTAGAATTGGAAATAGACAAAGGCATTGAGATTGCTCCCTGAAAAGAGTGCGAGTACGACAAGAGCGGCAGCCGCGAGGCCGGTCCGAACGGCATAGGGAGAGGCCGCAAATGGATACTCGTGATTGCTGGCTTCCAGTAGAAGGTCTGCAAGAAACAAAGGCACAGAGAAAATGCAAAGCATTAAAAACGCCGCAGCGTACTCACTCCGCCAGGCGAAATGGGACAATCCTGCCAGCAGTTGCACCGCGGAAGTGAGTGAGGTCGCCCGGAAGAATGCGAGGCTCAGGCAAAGAACATTGAAGGTCAGAATTCTCTGAGCCCAGAGGGAGAAGAATCCGATGGAGCCCTGCGGAATATCCGCGCCTCCCGATTTGGACTTCACCGGGAAGAAGTACCGCTCGACTGCCAGCACCACGCCATG
>Ga0153915_10002126_pt1 | contig 18223 bp, 14 predicted proteins | sample Opewatmetagenome_2_FD_107003 | JGI IMG/M metagenome (GOLD analysis project Ga0153915, IMG submission 107003) | Freshwater wetland microbial communities from Ohio, USA - Open water 3 Core 3 Depth 3 metaG | ecosystem: Environmental > Aquatic > Freshwater > Wetlands | place: USA: Ohio, Lake Erie...
ATCTTTCTCCGGGAGGTTGCCGCCAGGACCTTCACCATATCCTCCATGGCATTCCAGGATGCGGACAACCTCGACCTGGAGCGGCTCATGGGCTGCTGCATATCGGTCATATCCCCCGACGGCATGCTTGTCCCCTTCTGCGCCTACAACCTCACCAGCAGGGAAGGAAAGGGGCTTTATCGCCGCAGGAACGGTTCGGTGTCGCAATGATGCACGTTACCCCCCTTGAGTCATGGATCAGAGAAAAGGCCCGCATCGACCGCGCCCTGACGGACATATGCTTTGCGGCAGGGCTTAAGGCATACCAGCTGCGGAAGATTAACGAGATCATTGACTACGCTCGCCGCAATGCCCCCTTCTACCGTCGCCGGCTGGCATCCCTTTCGATCGCGCCCCTGTCCGATCTTTCAGACATTGTCCGGATCCCTTTTACCAACCCATCAGACCTCAGCGACAATCCCCTGAGTTTCCTGGCAGTCCGTCAGGATGACATAGCCAGAATCGTTACACTCCAAACGTCGGGGAGCACAGGTGACGCAAAGCGGATCTTTTTCACCGAAGGGGATCTTGAGCTGACAGTGGACTTCTTTCATCACGGCATGTCCACCCTTGTACGGCCTGGGCAGAGGGTAGCGATCCTTCTTCCCGGCGAGAGGCCGGACAGCGTGGGGGACCTCCTGGCCCGGGGCCTTCAAAGGATGGATGTTCAATCACTCGTGTACGGCCCCGTCGCGGATCCCCTCCACGCCGCTGAGGCTATCGCCTCTTTCGGCGCCCATTGTCTAGTCGGCATTCCAACGCAGGTCCTCGCCATGGCCCGTTCACAGCAAGGGGCTTCAATCGGAAAAGGCTGCATAGAGAGTGTCCTGTTGAGCACGGACTATGTCCCGCAGGCGATCGTTGAGACACTTGAAAAGGTCTGGGGTTGCCGGGTGTTCAACCATTACGGCATGACCGAGATGGGCCTCGGCGGCGGGGTCGAGTGCGATGCCCTGTACGGATACCATTTAAGGGAGGCGGATCTCTGCTTCGAGGTGGTCGATCATGAGACAGGAGGGCCATGTCCGGACGGCGAGACGGGGGAGGTGGTCTTTACGACCCTTACAAGGCAGGGCATGCCCCTCATACGATACAGGACCGGGGACATCGCCCGCATCATTCCTGAGCCCTGCCCCTGCGGCAGCGTTCTGAGGAGGATGGAGCGTGTCAGAGGCAGGTGGGATGGGGCTGTTAGCCTGGGGCACGACTGCACCCTGACCCTGTCCGCGATGGATGAGGCCCTGTTCCGGCTCCCGGGTCTCCTCGACTACCGGGCAACCGTCTCAAAAGTTATGGATGGAAGATTCCATCTGCAAATCGATGTACACGGGCTGAAACACGGCAGCCCCACGGACCGCGAAGTCCTTCAATCCCTCAACGAGATTGAGGCGATAAAAAAAGCCGTTGCCGGGGCAACACTGGAGATGCCTGCCGTGCGTTTCTCGGAAGAGGGGCGCTGGACCACGACCGGCACGGCAAAGAGAAAGATCATAATGAATGAACCGCTTCCCTGACAGGGCAGAAGTTGATAATTATTAATGTTGTCTTGGGTACAATTTAGTGTTATTTTTTTACTCTGTTTGCCACATATATGCAAAACAGACAAATATCCGAAGCGAAATATTCAACACCTATAAAAAGAAAGGAGGCGCTTAAATTGAACGAATTAAACAGAAGAGCATTCATAAAGATATTAGGGCAAGGCTCTGCGGTTTTAGGCCTGGGACTCTCTTCACGAAATACATGGGCTCAAACAGGAAGCGCAAAAGCGGGGGAGAAACAACTTGAGACCGATGCGGCGGTGATTGGCGCCGGCCCCGGCGGATTGTCAGCCGCCCTGCGCGCAGCGGAACTGGGGCTGAAGGTATGCCTGTTTGAAAAGAGAGATCGCACAGGCGGAACCTTTAACGGCGGCATGGGGCCCTTCGGCGCCGGCACCCACATACAGGAAAAAAACGGCGCCAAGAATTGCACCACCAAGGATGCCTTCAATTATCTGATGGACTTTACCCACTGGCAGTCAGATGCCCGGCTTGCCTCCGAATACATCAACAACACCGCCTTTATGGTGAAGTGGCTGGAGGAGAAGGGCGTTATCTTCTCCGCAAATGGTGGGGGCGGACCAGGCGGGGACGGTTTTATGCACGCTATTTCTCCGAATCCGAATTACAAGACGGATGCAAAGGGCATGTATATTACTATGCTGCTCACCGATAGGGTCAAGGAAAATAAGAACATCGAAATATTTATGGAGACCAAGGTGAAAAAGCTCATAAAGACCGGGGATGCAGTAACAGGTCTGGTTGCCCTGGATAAAAGCGGCAAGGAAATACGGGTAAAGGCCAAGGCCGTAATTATACTCACAGGAGGCTTCATGGGCAACCCTGAGCTGATCAAGAAATATACGACCTATACCTATAAAAAGGATTTATTTTATACTTATGAGATGCCCCATATCTCCGGAGATGGCATTAATATGGCATGGGATGCTGGCGCTGCCAGGTCTGAGATGATGATTGATGCCTATAAGGGGATGCCAATTTATGGCGGCCCGGCAGGAACCAGGAATGAGTGGGTTATCATCGCCAATCCCAACCTGATGGTCAACCTCCAGGGCGAACGTTTCGTGAATGAGAGCGCCGATAGGGTTTACATGGGGAACGCCATCCACCGCCAGACCGAAGGTTGTGCGTTTTTGATGTTCGACAGCACAATTGCGGACATTTACAGGGCTAAGGGACCAGGAACAGGTCCTGATAATGCAGTAACAATCCCGGATGTCGACGTGATCGTGGCAGAGGCAAAAAAACTGAACTATCCCTATCTATATGCAGCGGACTCCCTGGAGGATCTGTGCAGGCAGACGGGCATAGACCTTGATACGCTCAAGAAGACTATTGTCGAGTACAATTCCTTCTGCAAGGCCGGCAATGATCCCATTTTCTACAAGGATGCGTCGAATCTCCTGCCGCTCAGCGGGCCTAAATATTACGCCTCAAAATACTGTTGCGACAGCTGGGGCGGTCTGGGCGGCATAAAGATAAACCATAAAACGGAGGTGCTCAATAAGTTACTCAAGCCCATTCCCGGCCTCTACTCCGGCGGGTCCGACGCCAACAGCATATATGCCGGGACGTATCCATCACATCTTTCAGGGAATACCACCAGCTTCGCATATACGACCGGCCTGATGGCTGCTAAAAACGCTGCGGAATACATAAAGGCTTCAAGTTAAAGTGTAGAGGTTCGATCCTTGACGGTAATAGCCTTGACAGGGCATATATCAATACATGCAAGACACCTGTCGCACGGGATCTCCAGGCCGGCTTCATCCCAGTGCAGGCTGATCACGGTATCAAGACCGCGTTTTATAAAAGACAGGAAGGGCCTTTCATTTCTTTCCCTGCATATATATTCGCATTTTCCGCACAGGACGCACCTGTTGGGATAGTAATTGAGTCTGGGGTGAGAGTCACTGATCTCACGCTCCTTAAGATGTTTGTCAAGGGCGCCTGATTTCAGACCAACCTTTAAGACACGGGCCAGTCTCTGCAACTCACATCTTTTATTGGCCGGGCAATGCCCGCAATCAACCTTATGCACCGAAAGCAGCAGTTCCAGGGCGCTGGCCTGCAATTGCCTTACAGCCACGGAGTCAGTCCTTATGACCATGCCTCCCATGACACTCTGGGTGCATGAGGTCACCGGACTCCTTTCTCCTTCTATCTCCACAAAACATAACCTGCAGGAGGCAAGAGGTCTTTTAATGCCGTCGAGATAACACAGGTTAGGGATGTGTATGCCGTTCTCAAGGCAGACCTGCAACAGATTCTGACCCGCATCGCCCTGGATTACCCTGTTATCTACTGTCAGTGAGACCTTCATACCCCCTCCACCGGGCGTTCTATGACAGGCGCCCTTTCAGGCGGAGACACCTTTGCCACCGCGCTGTATTCAGCGGGGCATGCCGTCATGCACTCCCCGCATCTGACGCATATCTTCTGATCAATGCCCTTCTTCCTTTCCTTTGTAGTAAATATGGCATCAACCGGACAGGACCCTGCGCAGGCATCGCAACTGCGGGCGCATCTCGCAAGATCGATATAATAAGCAGTCAGGGCACGGCACCTCCCTGCAGGGCACCTCCTCTCTTTAATATGGGCCTCGTATTCTCCCCTGAAATATTTTATTGATGTGAGGACCGGATTTGGAGCGGTCTTGCCGAATCCGCAGAGCGAACCTTTCTCTATGTCCTCGCAGAGGGTTTGCAGCCGCTCAATATCCCCCTCCCTGCCCTCTCCCTCTGTTATCCGATCCAGGATCCTCAACAACTGGTATGTGCCTATCCTGCAGAAGGTGCATTTGCCGCAGGACTCCTTCTGTGTAAAATCTATAAAATAACGGGCTATATTTACCATGCAGGCATCCTCGTCCATCACTACCATGCCGCCCGATCCCATCATGGCCCCGGCATTCGCAAGGGAATCGAAATCTATTGGCGTGTCCAGAAAGGACTCCGGGAGGCAGCCTCCGGACGGACCTCCGATCTGAACGGCCTTAAATCGTTTTTTATCAGGAATGCCCCCGCATATATCAAAGATAAGGGTCCTCAGACTCACGCCCATGGGGATCTCTACAAGCCCCGGATGAAGAACATCTCCGACCAGCGAAAAGACGGCAGTGCCAGGGCTGTCCTCCGTCCCGATCTCCCTGAACCAGGCAGGGCTCTTTTGCAGGATATGAGGGACATAGGAAAATGTCTTGACGTTATTTATCAGGGTCGGCAGGCCCCACAGGCCCTCCTGGACAGGATAGGGCGGACGGAGCTGCGGCACGCCCCTCTTTCCTTCTATGGACTGTATAAGGGAAGTCTCCTCGCCGCACACAAAGGCCCCTGATCCCTGGAACACCGAGATATCAACATTGATATCGCTGCCAAGTATGCCTTTCCCGATCAGGCCCAGTTCTTCAGCCGCCCTTATGGCATTCTTCACCCTCTCCGCCGCCAGGGGGTATTCGGCCCTGATATAGACTATCGCCCTTTCAGCCCCGATAACACGGGCGCATATGGCAATCCCTTCAATAATCTGATGGGGATTGCTCTCCAGGATCGTGCGATCCATGTATGCACCCGGGTCCCCTTCATCGGCATTGCAGATCAAAATCTTTTCCGGGCCATGGACTGCCCTGGCCATCTCCCATTTTTCCCCCGTTGAAAATCCCGCGCCACCCCTCCCCCTCAGCCCGGACAGGAGTATCTCACTTATAATCTCCTGGGGCGAGGACTGAAGGGCCTTTAGAAACGCAGAATATCCGCCTGTTGCGATGTATTCAAATATGTCGTCAGGATCAATCATCCCGCATCTTTCCATGACCACGCGTTTTTCAAGCCTGAACCTGGGATAATCCATGACATGAGGGATCATATCATTCGGTTCCATGGCCCCCAGCATATATTCAAAAAGGGGATCGCCGTCCATCAGAAATGACTTTACAATCATCCTTGCCTTTCCGGGGGTTACATTGGGATACAGGATCGGGGGAAGCCCTGATTCAGGATGATTTACAATGACAAGCGGCTCGGCATAACAATGGCCGAGACACCCGACAGATCTTATGGCTGCCTTGATATCCAGTTCCCGGAGCGTCTCCTCGAAGGACCTCTGCGTCTCCAGCGCCCCGGCGGCAAGACCGCATGTCGCCTTGCCTATGTATATCACGGGCATTCCGGCATTCCTGAAGGCATTAACCCTCTCCTCCGCTGACCGCCGGATTGAGTCAAAGGCCTGAACAATGCTGTTATTATTTCGATCCATTTTCCGGTCTTTGTCTCTCTTCCTTTTCTTTCTCTATTTTGTACCCGAGGAAAATACCCTCAACCTTGCTTGGCGCCATGTTGCCCTGGATCTTATCGTCAATAATGGTCACAGGGGCCAGTGAACAACAACCCACGCAGGCCCTCCTTTCAATGCTGAATTCCCTGTCAGCGGTTGTCTCGCCATTTTTGATCCCCAGATTTCGCTCAAAATTCTCCAGTATAATATCCCCGCCTTTGACATGACACGCGGTGCCGAGACATACCTTGATCTGATGTCTCCCCGGCGGATTGAATCTGAACTGGTTATAGAACGTGGCCACGCCATATACTTCACTCGGACTCATATTGAGATAATCCGACGCCAGTTTGATTGCCCCTGCCGAAAGATAGGAATGCCTTGTCTGGATCATCTGTAGGACAGGGATAAGATCACCCCTGTCCCTCCTGAATCCCGTGAGCATCAGTGCTATGTCCTTAAGCATTTCCTCTTCATGATCCATATTTATTAACTCTATGAAAAAAAGTTAACAGCGCTGATTCTTTCAGCATCCAAATGAAGCTGCCCGCCGCAAAAGGAGGGGTATCCAAAGGCCTGACAACGTTGCCGCACTGTAATACTTGAGCAGGACATCAGATCTGGGAGGCCGCGAAGAATGCGCTCCGTATGCTTTTTTGCACATTGCCGCCCATTTCACTACAGTCGCCGACGGCAAGGAACCGGCTTGCCGAACCGAAAAACTTCAGGGCCTCATCCTTCTTTGGCCTGAGGCCCCCGTAGAACACCACGCTGTCGGCCTGGATCGACTTCTCACTGCCGCCGGCATCCTTATAGATTACTTTCCCTTCCGAAATGCGGGTGATTGTTACCCCTGTGACAACGCTGAAGTTATCCAGATGTTGATACGTTGCGACTATTAACTCAGGGTAGTGGACGCGGGTCCTTGGAACGAGTTCTCTTTCACTTGTAAGGGCCGTCAGTTTGTGGCCGTATTTGGCCAGATATATTCCTGTCTCTGCGCCTATTTCCCCACCGCCGATAAGCACTACATTCTTGCCCAGTTCCTTTTCTTTGCCGTAAACGTTAACGACATTATATACATTCTTGCCGTCCGCGCCGGGGATGCGCGAAATAACAGGCTCGCTGCCTGCGGCAACCAGGACAACTTCGTATCCATTCGCCTTAATCATCTCAGGAGTAGCCGTCGTTTTTAACTGAACATCAACCCCGGTCTTTTTCACCTGACTGATAAGAAAATCCTTAAAATCCTTGAGGGGCCATTTGTCGGGAGCATAATCAGAGTGCCGGAGCAGCCCTCCCAGGAAGTCATTCTTCTCGAAGAGCGTCACCTTATGCCCTCTCTCGGCAGCCGTGATGGCCGCTTTCATGCCGGCCGGGCCGCCTCCTATGACCGCAACCTTCCTTGACGCAGCAGGAACTTCAATCCCACGGACAGCAGGTTCAAGGGCCAATTTCGGGTTTACGGAACACACCGAGTACCAATCCCCGCTCAGGGATGTCCCGTGGCATTTATTGCACTGGATGCATGGCGTTATATCCTCGCCCCTGCCCTCGTAGACTTTTTTGCCGTATTCCGGTTCGCAGATAAGGGGCCTGCCTATACAGATCAAATCGACTTTTCCGCTTGCAATGTACTCTTCGTTCATGGCCACATTGTGGAATCCCCCGGCGACCGCTGTGATGATCTTTGAGCCGCCTTTCTTTATGGCCTGGGAAAAATCCAGGTTCGTGTGTATATTTTTCTCTGAAACAAAGCTGGCGCCTGAGGAGGAAGGCGGCGAAAAGTTCAAAATGTCAACCGAGCCCTCCCACAATTTTGCGAATCCAACCACCTCATCCAGCGTGAACCCCATATAATCCTCATCCGATTTATTCACCGGATCTACCAGCCTGAGATTCAAGTCTATAAAGAAATCCTGACCGCATGCCTTTTTGATTGCCTGACACAGCTCGATGACGAAACGCGCGCTGTTTTGAATGCCTCCCCCATACTGGTCCGTTCTGGCTTTAAGGTAGGGCGTCAAAAGATCTCTCACACGCACCCCGTCAAAACCATGGGACGCAAAAAACCTTGCCTTCGTTGCGGTGTCGTCAATTATTGCCTGCAAATTCTCGACGCTCATTTTCGATGTGGTGTTTCCCGTAGTCTGAGGCGGCGCTCCGTCTACTGTTCCAAGTTCCGCGACTTCGAGAGGGGCGATAGCCTTTGAGCCATAAACATGGATGGCTTCCACCATCTGATCGAGATAATTCTGAGCGCCGTAGTCATCAAGGTCAAAGGCAGCCATGTGCGCGCTGTCCCCATCCCTCTGGTCTTTCCGTGCAGTCACCGCTCGTCTGATGCGGCAGGTAATATAAGCGGCGCCGTCTTTGCATAAATTTACATAAAAATTTCTCATCGGTTCAGCGGGATAATTTTCCGGCCCCTGTAGATAATGTGGAGTAGCATGGCCGAAAAAAAACCTGCTCTTCAACACCACGTTCCCGATCTTAAGAGGCGATAGAAGATGACTGTGAATAAAATTGGGGACGTAGGTTAAAAGGTAAAAACTATTTTGCATTAATCGAATATGAATTTTTTTCAACCAACTCCCTGCCTCTTCTTACAGCGTGACTGATGGCGGGCGGCGTAAGATTCAAAATCAAAGCCAGTTGACGCTGTGTCATTCCCAATTCTTCCTTGGCCCAGAAACATAGCATGCTCCTCGCATCCGTCCTTATTTTGTCTCTTTGGCTGTCTAAAATCTGTATTGAGCTAATTCCGGTAATTTCAAAAATTCGGTTGATCAGCTTCTTTAGATCATACCCTTCTACTTTCAGACGGTATTTTTTCTTTAATTTCTCTTCAGCCTTAGCCAGGACTTCCTTAACAAAGTGTCCATCTCCTAATATACGTTCGTCACCCGTTTGATAATCTCCAGTTTCCCTCAGAAGTTTGACACCCGTCCATCCCCCGTGACTTCGCAATAAACCGCCTCCGGTTAAATCGGGACGACTGCCTTGTTCAATTCCGTTGCGGACAAACCGGCTATACTCACCCCTTGCTCCTGATTCTTTGTTGCCAAAAAGCCCCAGAACATATCCCGTGTCTTGCCATTCAACTTTACTGCGCCCTAATATTGCGCCATGCCCGCAATAAGGATAGCCTGCTAAGTTTTTATACTCGGTCACAAGTGTCGTTCTGAGGGGATTCAAGTGGATATAACGAACAAGTTCCAAGAGATATGAGTCCTCCTGACATAGAATCGATTTGTAACGATTCTGAAAGAGATGTCCGGAACGGTTATGTCTCCTGTTGTAATTGACGGCATAACCGGTTAAGAGTCTTTTCATAAGGACAGAGACAGGAACATTTCCAGTCCTCAACAACAGGTGAAAGTGATTCGGGATTAATGCCCAGGCATAGCATGATGTTTTGGTCTCTATCAATAAATCTCCAAGCCGACCCATAAAGGCGGAATAATCTTTATGGTCTGAAAAAATATCCTGACGATTAATGCCTCTGACCATAACATGGTGCAGGGCGTCGGGCGCGTCTATGCGTGATTTTCTTGGCATGAATACTTACTATCATTTGTCCATCCAAATGTCAATTAAATTTACCTTTTAACCTACGTCCCCTATTTCTTTCATCGGGCAAGCCTTTGGCTGTGTGCCTCCACGGTGTCTCCGAAACATTGAATGACGCTAAGTCAGCCACCAAATACCCGATATTTAACAGCCCCGAAGAGACGGTGCGCGCCCTTGCTGCACAACGGGACTGGCATGCGCGAAAGGCCTTGCCATCCTATACTCTCCGCCTCTCATTGACCGAAAAGGATAGTTTGCAGGGATGGATTGCTGCACACACCGGCGACATCGGGGAAGAGTCACTGGATTTCCTTCATCTTGCAGATGTCCCTGTGGCGGCCTCAGCGCCGGCGAAGGATGAGCAACAGGCAGTTGAACTGGCGCCGGAGATCGGCTATCCTCTGGTGATGAAGGTCTCCTCACCCGACGCACTCCATAAGACGGAGGCAGGAGGTGTCATCATTGGGGTTACCGGATGCTTTGCGGAGCGAGAGGGATGAAGCCGGCCGATGTTGACGGATTTGTAAATGTAATTGTGAAGGTATCACAGGTTCTCGCGGAATTCCCGGAAATCAAGGAACTTGATATTAATCCCATTCGGCTCCTTCATGACGGATCCGGCATGCGCGCCCTTGACGCGCGCATGCGGATAGAAGCTCGGGAAAAATAATACTTTGTGTCTCCTAATGTAGGCCTTCTTTCTTAAATGCGCTAAGAAAATAAACTTCAAGTATTCATTTTCGAAATCAGTCTGCTTTTATTCCATTGGGGTCTTGCCAAGTTAAGTTGCGTGTTTTTTACTTTGACAATGTTTTGAATCCTAATGATTACAATAGAACGTCTTTTCACACAATCGCGGCGGTGACGAAGTCGTCGCCGCGATTATGAAGTTCAGCCGGGCGCTTGCTCATCGGTTGCAACGCCTCATTAGCCCTTTTGTAAAGTCACGGCCTTATTCGGAAACATTTTTGGCCTGTCGACAACTATGAAACCTGTATCCTGTGCTTTTCTGATGGTCCCCTCAAAATCCTTCTTTGAGGCGTGTAACGGCGGCTCTACAATGAGAACCTGTCCGTTCGGCTTCAGTACCGATTTTATGTCATTGAGAAAACGTTCCTGATCAGGGATCTCGTGAACCATGTAGAATGCCAGGGCAAAATCAACAAGCTCCGACAGGCCAAAACTGTTCTTTTCGCACTTATGCAGCGTGATACGCCCTTCAAACTCCGTTCCATGAATCTTGTCTCTGAGTTTCCGAAGCATCCCTTCCTGCAAATCCAAAGCAATAACGCTACCTGATTTGCCGACCATCTGAGCCAGTTCAATCGAGAAGAAACCCGGCCCGCATCCAATATCCAGGACTTTCATTCCTTCCTTCACGTATGGTCCAAGTATTTTGCGCGGATTTTGCAACCATCTTCGTATTCTGTTGTCGAGACTGCCAGCTAATGATACCGGACATACACGATTCTTTTCATCGGCCACTACAACATTCTCCTTTCTAAAGTAACGGCGTCAGAGCTACACATTTGACATATTTAAAGTTTTAAGAATCTTCAAGATCAGTTTATCCAGCTTTTTATCTGTCTTCCGTTTGTCGTGGATTCTTCTGCTTGCTTGCGTCACACCGTATGATAGGGGACGCAGGTTAATAGATAAAAATATTATTTGATTTACCTTTTAACCTACGTCCCCTATTGTTTGATAGTTCTCAAAATCGATCTTGAAGATGATAGGGCTGAAGCAGGAACATCTGATAAGAAGGCCTGAGGTATTCCATATGCCTTACGGCTGTCCACTCTTATTCCCGCATCCCGTGTAAGTTCGGAGTAATTAACGGTCTCTCTGTTTTCATGTGAATCAAGATTGATGTAATTCAATCCCGGATATTTGCTTTCTGAAAAGATGGTCTTCCAGGTCTGTCTGGTCCCTGTCAAGACAACGAAACGCCTGGAAAACGACTCGGGAAGATGTTTTTTCAGAAATTGATATTGCTGTATTATTTCGCTCATGATCGTAAAATATACAGGCAAATTGCAGATGTAAACTTAAAAAAATTATTTCTTGCAGCGGTGATATCTCTCCACCTCTTCCTTCAGCCAGTCAGGCCAGAACTCATAGGAGATCGGATAGCTGGCATCAAGGGCCTGTAAAGAGCCTTCTCCTGCAACGGCCCTGATAATCTCCGGGGAATTATATCTTACCTCGTCAATACCGATGAGTTTCGCAACAGCCTTGTTAATCTCATCCAGCCCCTTGTCATAGGGGTTGCCATCCTTGAAGGCCCTCTGGACAGCCAGTTCGTTAAGACATTCAACGCCCCTGTGCCATTCCTTGAAAGAGGGGAAAAACATCGGGCCATAGGATATCCAGAATTCGATATATTTTGCGCCGGCATTATACACAACCCATACGGAACCGCCTTCGCTCACGCTCCCCCTTACAATGCTGTCGTCTCCCATGGCGACATTTTTCCCTTTAAGCAGGGAATCAATACCTCCGAACTTGAGCCCAACCTCCTTTGTCCTTGTCATCCGTTCACCTTCCTGGAAGGTCCTGACCGCCTGTGGAAGTTTGATAAGCGCGGGGAAAAGGTTTTTTCCAAGGCCCTCAGCAACGCCTACCGTAACGCCCCAGCCCGATTCAGGGTTGGGTATGACGACATCGGCCCTTGATTCGTTATAATGATCAACAAGCCCGAGGCCAAGTTCCCTCCTTAACTGGAATATCTCCTTTCCCCTGTATAATGAGGCGACGTTGCCGAAATAGACACCCTGGAATGTATCAGGCAGTATGGCCTCCTCGCGCAGCCTTTTCCTTTCAATCCCTTTTGAGGTGCATATGGTCATCTCAGCGCCGTTAAACTCTCCTTCGATGAACCCGCCAAGCCTCCTGTGGGAACATGATTCGGAACTGGCAACAAAGGCCCCGTCAATCATGCCGTAACAGAAGGGTTCGAATGCCAGGGCGTCATTCAATGTAACGAGTGCGCATTCGTTTCCGTCATAGACAAGGGCCGTCAATGCGAAGGTGGCCCTTCCCATAAGTTTTTCAACCAGTCTTGCCCCTGCCTCAAAACAGAGGCCGTCCTCTTCTATATATTTATGGAGGAGGGCGCCGATAATCTCCGTCTTGTTGCTGGTCCTTAAGAAATAACGGCCTTCCAGTTCCGGCCTGAGATCTTCTTCCCTGATCAGATAGCCGTCAATCGTCAGCACGAGTTTGTATCTTGATTCCTTTACAGGGTAGATCTCAATAGGCTCGGCATTATATTTTTCCGCAATGGAACTCTTTGCATAACCTATGTTTCCTATGGCGGCAAAGGGCTCAAGATCCTGGAATACAGTGATCAGCCTGTTATCTATAACATCGGCAATCCTTCCCAGGCCCTTATGAATATAGATCCCCTTCCTTGTCCCCACGGCGATCCCGGTAGTGGCCTTGCCCCTGTGCTGACATGCCCCCGTAGCTAAAAATGCCTTTGCCACCAACTCCCTGTCATCAGGCCCATATATCCCTACTATGCCGTCCATATTCTCCCTCCGTCATGCCATCCGGTTTAAATGTTTAGACTGAGCCTTACCCCTCACGCCTTTAGTCTGCAGGCGCGATAAATCGCGCCGCTACAATTCCGGCCTTGCTCTATGCCCTTTCCCTCATGCCTTTCGCCTGCGGGCGCGATAAATCGCGCCGCTACAATCAGGACATTGCTCCATGCTTTTTCTCTTGCGCCCTGTACCTTATACCTTACACCGTATACCTTACACCTTGTTTTATTTAATATCTTCATGGTAACGCTGGAGCGACTTTACCTTCCCATGTCCCTTGCGGAATGCCGCGATGCCCCTGGCAGCGGCAATTGCTGCCGCCAGTGTCGTGATGTAGGGTATCTTATACTTGATGGCGGCCTTGCGTATGTAGGCATCGTCATGCTTGCTCAGCTTGCCGCTGGGGGTGTTGACCACCAGCTGGATCTCACCGTTCTTTATCCCATCCACGATATTGGGACGGCCTTCATGCATCTTCAATATCTGCTCGCATTCAATGCCGCTATCTGAAAGCAATTTTTGAGTCCTGTTGGTGGCCTTTATCTTAAAGCCAAGATCTTTGAATTGTCTGGCCGCCTGTAGCACAGCGGGCCTGTCACCCTCGGATACCGTTAAAAGCACTGTCCCCTCAGCCGGAAGGACCTGCTGCGTTGCCTCCTGGGCCTTGTAATAGGCAAGCCCGAAGGAATCCGCCATCCCCAGGACCTCTCCTGTTGAACGCATCTCCGGTCCAAGGATCGGGTCCACCTCGGGGAACATATTAAAGGGAAATACTGCCTCTTTAACGCCGAAATGAGGTATTGATCTGGGTTTGATATCAAGGTCGGACAGTTTCTTGCCCAGCATCACCTGGGTTGCCAGGCGCGCCATGGAGATATTGCAGACCTTGGATACGAGAGGCACTGTCCTGGAAGCCCTGGGATTGGCCTCAAGGATATAGACCGTGTCATTCGCTATGGCATACTGGATGTTCATAAGGCCTACGACATTCAGTTCAATGGCGATCTTCTTCGTATATTCATAGATGGTTTCAAGATGTTTGGCGGGTATGCTGACGGGGGGTATAACGCAGGCTGAATCCCCTGAATGTATGCCTGCCAGCTCAATATGCTCCATGACCGCGGGGACAAAGGCATCCGTGCCGTCCGCGATGGCATCCGCCTCCGCCTCAATGGCGTTTTCAAGAAATTTATCGATGAGTATCGGACGCTCAGGGCTTACATCCACGGCAGCCGTCACATAGCGTCTGAGCATCTCCTCATCATGCACCACCTCCATTCCCCTGCCCCCGAGGACATAGGAAGGCCTGACCATCAGGGGGTATCCTATTGTCTTAGCCAGCTCCAGCGCCTCTTCCATGGTGCTGGCCATTCCGGATTCCGGTTGCGGTATCCCGATCTTTTTCATCTTCTGTCTGAACCGGTCGCGATCTTCAGCGAGGTCGATCATGTCAGGAGATGTCCCGATTATCCTGACCCCTGCAGCAGCCAGTTCAGACGCGATATTCAAAGGGGTCTGTCCCCCGAACTGGACTATTACCCCCTCCGGTTTCTCCTTCTCATAGATGCTGAGTACATCCTCTACAGTGAGGGGCTCAAAATACAGTTTGTCTGATGTATCATAGTCCGTTGAAACGGTTTCAGGATTGCAGTTTACCATGATCGACTCCAGGCCCTCATCCCTGATGGCAAAGGCCGCGTGCACGCAGCAGTAATCAAACTCAATCCCCTGCCCTATCCTGTTAGGTCCTCCCCCCAGGACCATGATCTTCCTCCTGTCACTCACTGATACCTTGTCAGGGGCATTATAGGTGGAGAAGTAATAGGCTGCATCTTCCACGCCGCTGACCGGGACCGGCTCCCAACTCTCAGCAAGCCCCAAGGATATGCGTTTTCCCCTGATATCCTTTTCAGGGACATTCAGGATCTTTGACAGATATTTATCTGCAAACCCGTCTTTCTTGGCCTGTTCCAGAAGCTCGTCGGGGAGTGCCTTTCCCCTGTATTGCAGGATCTTCTCTTCCAGCTCTACCAGTTCCTTCATCTGCCCGATAAACCATTCCTTTATATGGGTCTTTTCATAGAGAACATCAATTCGGGCGCCCTTTTTCAGGGCCTCGTACATTATAAACTGACGTTCGCTTGTAGGCTCTGAAAGGAGTTCCATAAGTTCTTCAAGGGATTTATCCTGGAATTTTCTGACAAAGCCAAGGCCGTATCTGCCGTTTTCAAGCGACCTTATGGCCTTCTGGAATGCCTCCTTGTAATTCTTCCCTATGCTCATCACCTCGCCCACGGCGCGCATCTGTGTGCCCAGCCTGTCCTCCGAGCCTTCAAATTTTTCAAAGGCCCAGCGCGCGAATTTGACTACCACATAATCTCCCCACGGGATATATTTTTCCAGGGTCCCCTCACGCCAGTAGGGGATCTCGTCCAGCGTCATGCCGCCGGCCAGCATGGATGAGACCAGGGCAATGGGAAAACCTGTTGCCTTGGATGCAAGGGCCGAAGACCTTGAGGTCCTTGGATTGATCTCGATTACCACGACCCTGTCGGTTTTAGGATCATGGGCGAACTGAATATTGGTGCCTCCGATGACCTTGATGGCCTCAACAATGGAATAGGAATAATCCTGAAGTTTTTTCTGCAGCTTCGGATCTATGGTCAACATGGGCGCGGTGCAATATGAGTCGCCTGTGTGCACGCCCATGGCGTCCACGTTTTCTATAAAGCATACCGTTATCATCTGATTCCTGGCATCCCGAACCACCTCGAGTTCCAGTTCCTCCCAGCCCAGGACTGATTCTTCTATAAGGATCTGTCCTACCAGACTCGCTGAAATCCCTCGACTCGCAATGATTCTCAGCTCCTCCACGTTATATACAAGCCCCCCGCCTGTTCCCCCCATGGTGTAGGCAGGACGGACCACAACCGGATATCCGAGTTTCTCCGCTATCTTTTCCGCCTCTTCAACGGAATAGGCCGGTTCGCTCTTGGGCATATCAATCCCGAGTTTGGCCATGGTCTCCTTGAAGGCAATCCGATCCTCTCCCCTTGTGATTGCATCTATCTCAACGCCTATAACCCTGACCCCGTATTCAGCCAGCACCCCGGTTCGGGCGAGTTCAGAGGCAAGATTCAGACCTGTCTGTCCCCCGAGATTTGGAAGGAGGGCATCCGGCCTTTCCCTTTCAATGATCTCCTTCATTGTCTGAAGGTTAAGAGGTTCTATGTATGTTGCCTCGGCCATCCCCGGATCGGTCATAATGGTTGCCGGGTTGGAGTTGACAAGGACGATCTCATAGCCCAGCTTCCTGAGGGCCTTGCATGCCTGGGTTCCGGAATAATCGAATTCGCAGGCCTGTCCAATGACAATCGGTCCTGAACTAATGATCATTACTTTTTTGATATCATCAAGTCTGGGCATAAAAATCTCCTCTTATAGCACCTTTTTCGGTTTAAAATTGTCTTATGGATGGACTTTCCCCCGGCAAGCTGTAAAATCAGAATACTGTATCCAGGAGTCAGAATAAAAATAAGTGATCGCTTTACTTTTTTAAGTTTCGCTAATATAGTTAAAGCGGTTGTTAGTGTCAAGCGCCTACTGTATCTATGAAGACAATATTCCTCCGTAATTACTGCGCTGATCCGGAAAATAGTTCTATCCCTATGACGAAATTGTTCACATCTCATCCTTAAACTACAATATTGTTATTTTTTAAAAATCTCAAAACTTTGCCCCTGCTCTCAACATGCCGTTATAATTTATAATTTACCTCTTTCCATTTAATGGCATAGAGATTGCTTTTATATCTCATTAACGATTCACAATGAATGGAGAAATCCGTTAATGGGATCCGTGATAAAATTTCACTCATCGAGAAAAGGAGAAAAGCTATGAATACAGGAGATACCGCTTTTGTAATAATATCAGCTGCGCTGGTTATGATTATGACGCCTGCCCTGGGTCTTTTTTATGGGGGCATGGTCCGCAACAAAAATGTCCTCGGGACTATAATGCAGAGTTTTATAATACTGGCATTGATATCTATTGAATGGGTGCTGTGGGGATATTCCATGTCTTTCGGTCCGGATCACGGCAGTATAATCGGAGGACTCGATTGGTTCGGTCTCAGGGGTGTCGGCATGGAACCGAGCGCGACCTACGGAACCACTATTCCGCACCTGGCCTTCATGATATTCCAATGCATGTTTGCAGTTATAACGCCGGCCCTTATTACCGGCGCTGTCGCTGAACGCATGAAATTCAGCGCCTTCTTAATTTTTACATTACTTTGGGCTACAATAGTATATAATCCCATCTGTCACTGGGTTTGGGGTGTAGGAGGATGGATAGGCAAGCTGGGCGCCATGGACTTTGCCGGCGGAACTGTTGTCCACATCAGTTCCGGAATTTCGGCCCTGGCCGCCGCGATATTTATCGGGAAGAGAAAAGGGTTCGGACACACGCCATATATTCCTCATAATCTCCCGATGACGATCACAGGCGCTGCGCTCCTGTGGTTTGGATGGTTCGGTTTTAATGCGGGAAGCGCCCTTGCCTGCAATGGGCTGGCTGCCAATGCATTTGTTGTTACAAACACAGCCTCCGCTGCAGCGGCTCTAACCTGGATAGCAATGGAATGGTTCCACAGGGGCAAACCGACCACTTTGGGCGCTGCCAGCGGCGCTGTTGCAGGTCTGGTAGCCATTACTCCGGGCTCAGGTTTTGTAGGGCCGATGTCTTCAATAGTCATCGGCGGCCTTGCCGGTATGATCTGTTATGGCGGCATACTGTTAAAGGCCAGACTGGGATATGATGACTCTCTGGATGTAGTAGGCGTTCACTGCGTTGGTGGGACCTGGGGCGCCCTTGCAACCGGGCTTTTTGCAAGCAAGGCAATAAACCCTGCCGGCTCCGATGGCCTTTTCTTCGGCAATCCCGGTCAGGTTTGGACACAATTTGTTGCCGTAGCTGCAACAATGATCTTTGCTTTTGTCATGACTTTTATTATCCTGAAGGCAATTGACATGATAATAGGGTTGAGGGTCTCACAGGAAGATGAAGAAAAAGGTCTGGATATAAGCATGCACAATGAAGCTGGATATACTTTCTAACAAACAGGGACCAGAAATATAACAGAAGATAATCCAAAAAGGAAGGAGAGTATCATGAAAAAAGTGGAGGCAATAATAAAATCATTTAAATTGGATGACGTTAAAGATGGAC
>Ga0153915_10002127_pt1 | contig 18217 bp, 16 predicted proteins | sample Opewatmetagenome_2_FD_107003 | JGI IMG/M metagenome (GOLD analysis project Ga0153915, IMG submission 107003) | Freshwater wetland microbial communities from Ohio, USA - Open water 3 Core 3 Depth 3 metaG | ecosystem: Environmental > Aquatic > Freshwater > Wetlands | place: USA: Ohio, Lake Erie...
ACGAACAATTGTTGGAACGAGTGCAGAAGGAGAAAGGCGTGGCCGCGGCGGCGCCGACGATTTACGGTCAAGTGATGTTGACGTCCGGGCCGCGGGTCTCCGGTGTGTTTGTTCGGGGAGTCGATCCGGATCGGGTCAACCGGGTCGTCGATATCGAAAAATACGTAAAAGAAGGCAGTCTTCAGGAGCTGAAAAAACCCCAAGCGATCCAGGTCGAGGACCGGACGGTTCTATTGCCCGGCGTGATTCTCGGCGTCCGTTTGGCGAATCAACTGGGTGTCTTTCGGGGCAGTCCGATTCAGGTGGTCTCTCCGCTGGGGAGCCCGACCGCCATCGGTGTGATCCCGAAGGTTCGACGGTTCGTGGTCGTGGGCATTTTCGATTCCGGCATGAGCGAGATCGACTCGACGCTGGTTTACATGAGCTTGGGCGACGCGCAAAAGTTCTTCGAGCTCGGCGACGCGGTTACCAACATCGAAATCCGGGTTCAGGACGTCTATCAAGCGAAAACGGTCGCAGAGAGCATCCAGCGCAAATTGGGTTTCCCGTATCTCACCGAGGACTGGTCGCGGCTGTGGCCGAATCTTTTTTCCGCCTTGAAGCTGGAGAAGACGGTTTATTTTCTGGTGCTTCTTTTGATGGTTCTGATCGGCGCCTTCAACATCATTTCGACTTTGATTATGGTCGTGATGGAAAAGCGCAAAGACATCGCCATCCTCCAGTCGATGGGAGCGACGCGCGCCGGCATCCGCAAGATTTTCTTGATCAAAGGGTGCGTGATCGGGGTGGTGGGAACCGCGCTCGGAGTTTTGTTCGGCTTGGCGATCTGCCTGCTCATCCAAAAGTATCGGTTTATCGAACTGCCGAAGGACGTGTTTTTGATCTCCACGGTTCCAGTGCGCATCTATTGGAGCAATTTCCTTTTGGTGGGGTTCGCGTCCCTCGCCGTCTGTCTGCTCGCCAGCATCTACCCCGCGCGTCAGGCGGCGAAACTAGATCCCGTAGAAATCATTCGTTATGAGTAACCTCCTGACGGTCAAAGATTTGCATAAATCGTTCTTCGAGGCCGGCGAGGAGATTCATATCTTGCGTGGCCTTAACTTGGAATTGGCGGAAGGCGAGCGCCTGGCGGTCGTCGGAGAGTCAGGAGTGGGCAAAAGTACGCTGCTGCACATTTTGGGTACCCTCGACCGCCCAACCCGCGGCGAGATTTTATACCGTGGTAAGTCGATTCCGATGGACGACGAGATCGCTCTGGCGCAATTACGCAACCGGGAAATCGGTTTTGTGTTTCAGTTTCATTACCTGTTGCCCGACTTTACCGCGTTGGAAAATGTCATGTTCCCGGCATTGATCCAAGGAATGGATGTCGCCCTGGCTAGAAAGCAGGCCGGTGAGTTGCTAAAAATGGTCGGATTGACGGATCGGTTGACTCATCGTCCGGGCAAACTGTCCGGCGGCGAACAACAGCGGGTCGCCGTGGCGCGCGCGGTGGTCATGCAGCCGAAGCTCGTCCTCGCCGACGAACCTACCGGCTCGCTGGATATGCGGATCGGCGAGGGGGTGCAGGACCTGCTGTTTCGGCTCAATCAAGAAAAGGGAATCGCCCTGGTGGTCGCCACCCACAATCGCGAGTTTGCCGAGAAAATCGGCCGAAGGGTCGAGCTTAAAGAGGGGCGGCTTTTCCCATTGGCGACTTTGGGTGACAAACAGCTTTACAAAAGTAGGTGAATTTGTTAGAAATTTTAGGTAATAGTCGATGCGTAAAGGGAGCCCCCGGGCCGTCATGAAACTTAACTTTTGTTCCTCAAATCTGCTTACTTTGGTTTTTTCCGCCATGCTCTTATTTTTATTTTTTGCCGGAAGCCCCGGTTTGGGTCGAGCCCAAGACAAAGTAACGCTCAAAGAGGTGAAAATAGACGGTAATGTAAGAGTCGAAGAAGACGGGATCAGGCTCCATTTGAAAAACCGTCCCGGAACGCTCTTCGATTCTGCGGTGGTCGAGCAAGACGTGAAGGCGATCTACCGGATGGGCTTTTTCGATGACGTTCAGGCCGAACTGTCGGCTGACGGCGTCTTGACCTATAAGGTTAAGGAGAAACCCTACGTTCGGGAGGTCAAGGTTCAAGGGAATTCCCAAGTCGCTCGGGACAAAATCGAAACCGCATTAGGAGTAGGCGCGCGCACAATTCTCGACCGCCCCAAGCTCGCCGAAGGCGTCGAGAAGATCCGAAAACTCTATACCGAACAAGGTTATGTGAACGCTAAGATCGATCATGCGGTCTCCCTGGAACCTAATAATCAAGCCGTAGTCGTGGTCGATATCATCGAGGGGACAAAGCTATTGATCAAGAGAGTCACCTTCGAAGGCAATCGGGCGTTCCCGGACAGCGAATTAAAGGGCTTAATTGCCACCAAGGAAGAGTGGCTTTTTAGTTTTATTACCAATCGTGGTGTCTTGGATCGAGACATGCTCACCAATGATATCGCGATCCTATCCACACACTACTTCGACAACGGTTATATCGACCACCAGATCAGCGAACCAGTGATCCTTAGAGGCAAGGACGGACTCGAGTTGGTGATTCGAATCAACGAGGGGAAACAGTATCGGGTGGGCAAGGTAGAGATCGGCGGAGATATGATCGTGGACGGCCGGGAACTGTTGAAATCTATCAAGCTGACGACCGGCCAAATATTCCGCGGCAGTCGATTGCGCGAGGACATAAAACTGTTGACGGAGAAATATACCAACAGCGGCTTCGCCTTTGCCGAGGTGGAGCCGGTGACGAAACTCAACCCGCCGGAACAGCAGGTGGACGTGGCACTGCTGATCAAGAAAGGCCCACCGGTCTATTTCAATCGAGTCATGGTGACCGGAAATTCCAAGACGCGAGATAAGGTTGTGCGCAGGGAGTTGCTGACCGGAGAGCAGGAGCTTTATTCCGGCTCGACGATCACGCAGAGCAAGAACGCCTTGCAGCGGACGGGATACTTCGAAGATGTTCAGCTGACCACCAAGAAAACCGGTCAGCCAGACACCGTGGATCTCCTGGTCGATGTCAAGGAGGGCCCCACGGGTAATTTTTCGCTTGGAGCAGGATACAGCAGCGGCGACGGATTTCTCTTTAATGCCAGTGTCGCCGAGAAGAATTTGCTTGGGCGCGGCCAGGGTTTGAACGGCAGTTTCAGTATCGGTTCAAAGCGGCAGGACTTCGTCGTTGGTTTTACTGATACCTATGCTTACGACACCCGAATTTCGATGGGAGTGGACGCCTACAATACGCAGCACCAGTATGAGGATTTCGATGAAAAAAAGCTCGGTTTTGGCGTCAACACGAGTTATCCGCTGACGTACTTGAGGTTTCCCTTCTTCAGTCGGACCAAGGATCAAACCCTGGGGTCTGACGAATTAACGGAAAACCGCCCCCAGACGATGTGGGATTACATGCGCGGCGGCGTGGGATATGATCTTACCCGAGAAACAATCAATGGAATTTCCATCAATGCCAGCGACGCAATCAAAAACGAAGCGGGAACCACGTTGACCAGCAGTGTGACGCCCAACCTTTCGTACGACAGTCGAGACCACTTTTTCAGTCCGACGGAAGGGACTAAATCGGGATTGTCGGTAAAACTCGCCGGACTTGGAGGGGATTCCCGTTTTATCAAGTCTGATCTCAACGCTCGCTGGCATTATCCGCTGCTCAAGGATCCCAATTGGGGAGGCTCTTACGTGCTGGCGTTAGGCGGGTCACTGGGGTACGGAATCGGGCTTAACGACGGCTCCAGCAGTGGGAGCGATTTACCGCTGTTCGAGCGATATTTTATCGGCGGTATTAATTCCATCCGGGGCTTTTCTGACCGCAGCTTGGGTCCGAGGGTGCGAAATTGTACGACCACCACCGTCGGGTCAGGAGTTGGTACTACAAAATGCACCTTCGGGGATCTCTTGGGCGGCGACAAGGCTGCGGTAGTGAACGCCGAACTTCTATTTCCCATCGCCGAGCAGTACGGATTGCGTGGCGTCGCGTTTTTCGATCTGGGGAATTCCTTCGGTGTCTCCTGTTCGACCACTCCTGGGACGATGACTGCAGACGGTACGACGACGACGATTAAGAAGTCGGACTGTGTCAACTCCGATTTTAGCTTAAGCGACATGAGAAAGTCGGTAGGTGTCGGCGCGCGCTGGTTATCTCCCTTTGGCCCTCTCCGGGTCGAGATCGGCTTCCCGCTGAACAAAAAACCGGGTGACGAGACCTCGATGCTAGGTTTTTCGATCGGTTCGCAACCGTAGTTCAGCCGTCATGTGGGGCTAATTCATATAATATTGGAGGCCTAGGTGAAGTATACGCTAGCGGTGATATGGCTGATGCTCTTTTCGACCCTCGCGATGGCGCAAGACAGGGTCAAAATTGGTTTCATTGACGTTCAGCGCGCAATCAGCGAGTCTCAATCTGGGAAACGCGCCAGGGACAAGTTCCAGGCTCAGATTAAGAAGGTCGAAACCGACCTGCTGAAGGAAAAGCAAGAATTGGAGCGATTAAAAAGCGAATTGGACAAGAAAGGCCCGCTTCTGAAAGAAGATGAACGGCGCAATATGGAAGTGGATCTGCAAAAGCGAGCGGTGAACTACCAGCGCGCCATGGGCGACGTGCAGCAGGAGTTGCGGCAAAAAGAAGGCGAAATGACGGCCGATATCTTAAAGGAGCTCGAGAAAATCGTTAATGAGGTCGGCAAGGCCGAAAAATTCACTCTCATTCTGGAACGCTCGCAAATCCTCTACAGCGACCAGGCGATCGATATCACGAACAAGGTCATCGAAGTCTATAATAGCCGGACGAAGTCGAAGTAATCGCGGTGAACAAAACTCTTGCCGAACTTGCCGAACATGTCGGGGGGAAGGTTGTTGGTGATAGCCAAGTCATAATCGAAAAGGTAGCGTCGATTGACGAGGCGGGAGCGGGGGCGATCACTTTTCTGGCCAACCCGCGCTACCGCCGATACTTGTCGGTTTGTCGGGCGAGCGCGGTCATTGTCGGCACAGATGTCGTGCGGGGCCTGCCCTTGCGGGATGGACGAGGGTACCTCGCAGCCTCCGATCCCTATTGGGCATTCGCGAAAATATTGCAACTGTTTCAGGTCTTGCCCCAATTCAGCCGCACCGTGAGCGATCTCGCCTATGTGGCCCAGACGGCGGTGCTCGGCGAAGCGGCAACGATCTTCCCGCACGCGTATGTGAGCGGCGGCGTTAAGATCGGCCGGCGCACGGTGGTTTACCCTGGAGTTTTTCTTGGCGAGGGGAGCGAAGTGGGGGAAGATTGCGTGCTTCATCCCAACGTCGTGGTCCGTGAAGGTTGCCGAATTGGAAACGGCGTGATCCTGCACGCCGGGGTGGTGATCGGCAGCGACGGCTTCGGCTATGCCGGGCAAGGTGAAGGTCGTGTCAAAATCCCACAGATGGGCATTGTGATCGTCGAAGACGACGTTGAAATCGGCGCCAACACTGCGGTGGACCGGGCGACCATCGGCCGCACGGTGATCTGCCGCGGCGCCAAGATCGATAATCTCGTGCAGATCGCGCATAACGTGGTGATCGGCGAACATTCGGTGATCGCTGCTCAGGTTGGGATAGCTGGGAGCACCCGGATCGGAAGAAACGTGACCTTGGCGGGACAGGTGGGCATTGTCAATCATATCCAAGTCGGCGACGGCGCGACGATCGGCCCGCAATCTGGCGTTGCACAATCGGTGACTCCCGGCGCGGTGCTGTCGTCGGGCATTCCGGCTGCGCCGCACCGGGAGTGGCTAAAGGTGATGACCCTGTTGCCGCGACTCCCCGAACTGTGGCACGCGGTGCGCGGCTTGGAAAAGAAACTATTCGAGTTCGACAAGAGGGAAAGCTCAAAGCTCTAACGCTATGCTCAACGTCAGGGAGATATTAAAGCATTTGCCCCATCGCTATCCTTTTGTGCTCGTGGACCGAATCATTGAGATCGACGGCGAACACAAAATCGTTGGAGTCAAGAACGTTTCGATCAACGAAAACTTTTTCCAAGGGCATTTTCCCAATCATCCGGTTATGCCGGGAGTGCTGATCTGCGAGGCTCTTGCGCAGGTTGGCGCGATCTTCGCCCACAACGCGCGCGGCGGAAGGGACGGCGATAAAATTTTTGTCCTTACCGGGTTGGATAAAGTTAAATTCAAGCGTCCCGTGGAACCGGGAGACCAGTTACGCTTGGAGATGACTTGCCTGAAGCGCCGGGGATCGTTTTGGAGAATGCTCGGCGTAGCCACTGTGGATGGCAAGTTGGTCGCTCAAGCGGAAATCTCCGCGATGGAAATAGCAATGGAGTAGCCGCCCGCCCCGCGAAAACCAGCTATCGATGAGGAAAATTCACGACACCGCACTGATTGACCCCGGGGCCGATTTGGACTCTGACGTTGAGGTCGGGCCCTATTCGATCATCGGACCCCAAGTAAAGATCGGCAAGGGTACGAAAATCAGCTCTCATGTCGTGGTGGAAGGACGAACTGAGATCGGAGAAGGCAATGTGATATTTTCTTTCGCCACCGTGGGCACGGTGCCCCAGGACATGAAATACAAAGGAGAGGCAAGCGAGCTGATCATCGGCAATTACAACACCATCAGGGAATATGCATCGCTCAATCCCGGCACGCAGGGGGGCGGAATGGTTACCCAGGTCGGTGATTACAACCTCTTGATGATGTATTGTCACATCGCACACGACTGTACCCTCGGCAATCGCAATATCATCGCCAACGGCGCGACCTTGGGCGGGCATGTGGTGGTCGAGGATTTCGTCATCGTCGGCGGATTGGTGGGTATCCATCAATTTGTCAGAGTCGGTACGAGTGCTCTTCTCGGCGCCGGGTCGATGGTGTCTAAGGACGTGCCTCCGTTTTGCAACGCCACAGGGGATCGAGCCCGGCTGCGGGGATTGAATCTTGAAGGCATGAAGCGGCGTGGATTCGACAAGGGCAAAATCGCGACCCTAAAAAAAGCGTACCGGATGATTTTTCAAGCCAAGCTCAAGACCAAGGATGCGTTGGAAAAGGTGCGTCGAGAATTTCCGGCCGCCGATGAGGTCCAGAGACTAGTGTCCTTTATCGCCGGTTCCCAACGCGGAATCTGCCGGTGAATGGACCGGGTTCCCTAGCAGGTTGCTGAAAAACTCGGCTGCAGGCTGCTCGAAAAAATCTCAGAGGCGAGGCGCGCGACAAATCGATCCTTCGGCTACGCTCAGGACAGGCTCCCCATCCCCTCGTGCTGTAGGATGGCTGGAGCGAAGCGATACCCATCGTTACGTTGTAGCGAGGCGATTGAGCCAACCAAGCCTATGAGTCTTTTTCAGCAGCCTGCTAGGGTTTCTTCCCGCCGGTTGAAAAGAGTGGAGTCATGAAAAAGTTGGGGTTGATCGCCGGTAACGGAAAATTTCCCGTAATTTTCGCGCGGGAGGCCAAAGTAGCGGGATACGCTTTGGTAGCGGTGGCTCATCGCGGCGAGACGTTGGAGGAAATCGGTGACGTCGTCGATGACGTTACATGGATATACGTCGGCCAGCTGGGAAAGATCATTCGCACCTTCCACCGTGCCGGCGTGACCGAAGCGGTGATGGCGGGTGGGATTCGAAAGGTCAAGTTGTTCGGTAATTTTAGGCCGGATCTGCGGGGTGCGCGGTTTTTGGCGCGTGTCAAGGGTCGCGATGACGACGCGCTGCTGCGTGGCTTGGCAGATGAGCTGGCGGACGAAGGCATCAAGATTGTGGATTCGACTTTTTGTTTGTCGCAAATTATTCCGGGAGCAGGCGTCCTGACGAAACGGATTCCCAGCGCGGCCCATTGGGAGGATATCCGGTACGGATTTCGGATCGCCAAGGAAATCGGCAGGCTCGGCATCGGTCAGACCGTGGTCGTGAAGAACCGGGTCGTGGTGGCCGTGGAGGCGGTGGAGGGAACCGACGACACGATTCAAAGGGGCGGAAGGTTGGCGAAGTCCGGCTATGTGGTGGTGAAAGTGAGCAAGCCGGAACAAGATCTGCGTTTTGACGTGCCTGCCGTCGGCATCGAGACCATCAAAAACATTCATGATGCCGGCGGTGCCGTGCTGGCGGTGGAAGCGGGTAAGACGATTTTCTTGGAGAAACAGATGCTCTTGCAGAAGGCCGAAGCCTACGGGGTATCGGTGGTTGCGATCGAAGAGTGAATGACGGTGCGGGCATGAGCGCAGAAAAAATCGCGGTCGGCGTGGTCGGCGTGGGATATCTGGGTAAATACCACGCCGAGAAGTACGCTGCGTCATCGAAGGCCCGATTGGTCGCGGTGGTGGACACGGATCAGCGGCGCGCCGGCGAAGTCGCGGAGAGACTGGGCACCCAAGCGTTGACCGACTATCGGCACTTGTTCGGCAGGGTCCAATGTGTGAGCGTTGCCGTTCCGACCCGATTGCATCATCGCGTTGCGCGCGATTTTATCGAGGCGGGTATCGATGTCCTTGTCGAAAAACCCATTGCGGCGAATCTGGACCAAGGGCGAGACCTCGTTGACATCGCGCAGTCCAAAGGAGTCATTTTCCAAGTTGGCCATTTGGAACGCTTCAATCCGGCGATTCGCCGACTGGAGGGGGTGGTCAGGGAGCCGAAATTCGTCGAGTGTCACCGCTTGGCTCCATTTGTCGAGCGCGGGACCGATGTCGACGTCGTGTTCGACCTGATGATCCACGATATCGACGTGATCGCGAGCTTGGTGCGCTCCCCGGTCCAGCGCGTCGAAGCGGTCGGGGTTCCCGTATTGACCGATAAGCCCGACATTGCCAACGCGCGCATCAATTTTGCCAACGGTTGCATCGCCAACGTAACTTCCAGCCGCGTGTCGCTGAAGCGCGAAAGAAAGATAAGGTTTTTTCAGCCGGATGCTTATATATCGATTGATTATGACCAGCGACGAGCGCAAATTTTTCACAAGCCTCCCCCCGGCGCGGGCTGGCTCGATATTCGTGTCGAAACCCTTGAAATCAAAGACGGCGATGCGCTGTCGGATGAGATCGAATCGTTTCTCGATTGTGTGCGCAGTCGGGAAGTCCCATTGGTGAGCGGCGCGGAGGGGTTACGCGCGCTGGAAATCGCTTCGGTGATTAGCGCTCAACTCCACACCGTTGGATCGTGAGGAGCGTGAACGCGACGGGAAAAGAAGTCATGTTAGTCGTGGGTGAGGCGTCAGGCGACGTTCACGGGGCCCATTTGGTTCAGGCGCTGCTTAAACGCGAGCCGGGTTTGCGTATTTATGGCGTTGCCGGAGAGTTGTTGGAACAGACCCGCTTTGAAGTTCTTTTTACCGTTGCCAAATTGACCGGGATGGGTTTGGTTGAGTTAGTGGGCAACGCGACCGATTTATGGCGCGCCTATCGGCTGCTCCGGCGCACGTTGCGCGAACGAAAACCAAGCCTGTTGATATTGATCGATTTCCCCGATTTCAATATCCGCTTAGCGAAGCTGGCAAAAGGGCTGCGCATCCCAGTGCTTTACTATGTCAGCCCGCAGATTTGGGCCTGGCGCCAAAGTCGGGTACGCCAGATTTCCCGTTGGGTGGACCGCATGGCCGTCGTGTTTCCGTTCGAGGTCCCGTTCTATGAAAAGCATGGCGTCAAGGTGACATTCGTGGGCCATCCACTGTTGGAAGCCGTTCGCGTGACGCGTGACCGGGGGGTCGTGTTGGAGAAGTTGGGGCTCGATCCCGCCAAAACTACGGTCGCTATGTTGCCCGGCAGTCGGCGCAAAGAAGTCTCGGCTCACCTGCCGGTGATGCTGGAAGCTGCGGCGCGCCTCGGCAGCGAACGCGACATTCAATTTATTTGTATTAGAGCGAGCACAGTGGATCAGCGGGGGCTGGATTCCATGCTCAGGGAAAGCGCGCTGAAAGTTCCCGTGGTGGAAACCGACCGCTACAGTGCGATGAACGCGGCCGACCTTGTTTGGACCGCTTCCGGTACCGCTACTTTGGAAACGGCGTTGCTGCTCAAACCGATGATCATCGTTTATCGTCTTTCCAGATTGACCTATCTCCTGGCCCGTCTGCTTGTCAAGGTCGATCACATCGGCATGGTCAATCTGATCGCCGACGAGCGAATTGTTCCGGAGTTGGTTCAGGATGACTTTAGGCCGGAACGGATCGTCGAAGAAAGCCGCATCATGTTGGATAATCAAAATATTCGCGCGCGCATTATCGAAAAACTTGCAAAGCTGAGAGATCGGCTGGGCTCTCCGGGGGCCGCGGGTCGAGTGGCGGACATGGCGTTGGCGATGATGAGCTGAGCGCCGGGATTTTTTTTGAAGGGGAGATTCGTTGAAAAACTATCTAAGGTTGCTGGAATTTCTCAGGCCCTATGTCTGGCCTCATTTCACCGTCGCCACAATCTGTATGCTGGGCTATGGCGCCACCGATGGCGCGCTGCCTTTTGTGGTGCGGTGGATGATGGACGACGTATTCGTAAAAAAGAACGTCACCAACCTTTATTACGTGCCTCTCATCGTGATCGGAATATTTCTTATCCGGGGCATCCTCAATTTCGGCCATAGTTATCTAAGCGATTATGTGGGACTGCGGATCGTTCAGGACGTGCGCAATCGGCTCGCCCGACATCTCCAATACATGTCATTGTCGTTTTTTTCTCGTCATCCCAGCGGAACCTTGATGTCCCGGGTCTCGTCCGACGTCACCCTTTTGCGATTTGCCTTGACTGACGCATTGGTCTCGTTGCTCAAGGATTCGACATCGCTCATCGTGCTAGTGGTCGTGGCTTTCACGATGGATTGGTTTTTGGCATCGATCGCGTTCGTGGTCTTTCCGGCTTCCGTCCTGCCGGTCATGCGGTTCAGCAGGAAGGTGAAGAGATTTGCCAAGCGCGGGCAAATTAGCACCGGTACGTTGACCGCCTACTTGCAGGAAAGTATTCAGGGCAATCGGATCGTCAAGGCCTTTGGAATGGAAGAGTACGAGAACCAAAGGTTCGCCAGAGAGAACCAGCGGTTGTTCAGACAGTCCTTAAAGACCAGTCGCATCCGCGGCATGGTGGCGCCGGTGATGGAACTGCTCGCTGCGTTCGGTATTGGGGGGGTAGTGTGGTACGGCGGGTCGAGTGTTGTAGGCGGCGTCCGGACGACCGGCGAATTCATGGCCTTCATGACGGCCATGTTTCTCATGTACCAGCCTTTCAAAAGCCTCACTCGGACGTACACGTCGGTGCATCAAGGGTTAGCCGGGGCGGAGCGCGTTTTTGAAATACTCGACGAATCGCCCGCCATTAAAGATAGGCCGGAGGCCAGAGTGGCCCCGCGATTTTCACGCGCCATCGAGTTTCACGATGTCAGTTTCGCCTATGGCACAGCGCCGGTGCTAAAGGGCGTTAACCTGGTGATCCGCGCCGGTGAAATGGTAGCCTTGGTTGGGATCAGCGGCGCCGGTAAAAGCACGTTGGCGGATTTGATTCCCCGATTCTATGACGTCGGGTCGGGGCGCATCACCATGGATGGAATCGATATCCGAGACCTGACCTTAGAATCGCTGCGTGCCCAGATCGGTATCGTAACCCAGCACACGTTTCTTTTTAACGATACGGTGCGGAACAACATCGCCTACGGCGACCCGAAACGGAGAATCGAAGATGTTATTGCCGCCGCCAAGGCGGCTCATGCGCACGAGTTTGTGACGGCGATGCCGAAAGGATACGATTCCATCGCGGGGGAATTGGGGATGCAGCTTTCCGGCGGCCAACGGCAGCGTTTGGCCATCGCGCGCGCGTTGCTCAAGGATGCGCCCGTTCTTATCCTGGACGAAGCGACCTCGTCCCTCGACAGCGAGTCCGAACGGTTGGTTCAAGAAGCGCTGGAAAAACTGATGACGACGCGGACGACGCTGGTCATCGCCCATCGCTTGTCAACCATACGCAAAGCCGATCGCATTGTGGTACTCGTGGACGGGGAAATCGCCGAGGAAGGAACTCACGAGGAACTCCTCAGCCTCAAGGGAGCCTACAGCCGGCTCCACAATCTCCAACTCCTGGAAAATGAAACGGCCGGAGAGCTGGAGGCTTTGCACTAGCCGAAGCGGGCATGGCTTATTTTTTTTACAATTTTATAGTGACCGCGGTGTTTATCGCATGCTTGCCGTTGCTGCCGTTGTTGTACTTGCTGGGGAAACGTTTTAGCGAGGGGCTGGCGGAGCGGTTTGGCTTTTATGACAGAAGGAAAATCGTCTCGGTAGCCGGAAAAGGACCGGTTTGGATTCATGCCGCGTCGCTGGGCGAGGTGCGCTCGGCTTCCCACTTGGCACGGGAACTCAGGCAGCGCTTCCCGGCGCGCAAAATCATCGTTTCCACCTTTACCGCCACCGGCAATCGAATCGCCCGGCAGATGGGTTTTGCCGACCTCGTACTGTTCTTGCCCTTGGACGTGTTGTGGATCGTTAGGCGGACTTATGCCCGCATCGCCCCGTCGGTTTTGATAATCGTCGAAACCGAAATCTGGCCGAATCTTCTCCGGGAAGCTTACTTAAGAGGGATTCCCACTTTACTCCTGAGCGGTCGCCTGTCCGCGCGATCCTTGCGCAGGTATTCATTGTTCGCAACGTTTTTTCGGCGCGTCATTCGGTATTTCACCGCACTCGGTATGCAATCAGAGGAAGATCGCGACCGTATCGTGAAGTTGGGCGCTGCGGCTGAACGGGTCTCCGTCGTCGGAAATCTCAAACACGCTTCTCGCGATGGCCACGCAGCGGACTCGTCTTCGAAGCGCTTGCAAACCGAACGGAAAGCGGACCGGCGCGGTGGACATTGGCTGGTGGTAGGCAGTTCTCATCGCGGCGAAGAAGCGATCCTCATTGAGGTATTCATCTCATTGAAGCGGCATTTCCCCTATCTCCAAATGGTCTTGGCGCCGCGCCATCCCCAACGATTTGCCGAGGTGGAAAAGCTTCTCAAGACCGCGGGGTTGCCGTTTGAGAAAAAAAGCCAGGTCAACGGCCGGATCGATTTTCAAGCTGATGTCATGTTGGTCGATACCATCGGCGACTTGCAAGATTTTTACGCCGCCGGCGACGTTGCTTTTGTCGGCGGCAGCCTCGTCGATGGCGGTGGTCACAATCTGCTTGAGCCGGCGCGCTTTGCCAAGCCGGTGTTGTTCGGGCCCTACATGACCAATTTCCAATCGCTCGCCAGGGAAATGACCGCAAAGGGCGGTGGCATCGAGGTGAAGGAACGAGAAGAGTTGATTCGCGAGGTGACGACCCTGTTGACCGATAGCGAGAAGCGTAAGAGCATGGGTAAAAAAGCTTACGAGGTAGCGGCTGATGACCACGGTGTCGTGGAACGCAGCCTTGCCTTGGCGGCGCGATACCTCTCAGCCACCGGACAGTGATCTGAATCGCTTAGCGACCGCGCCGGGCGATTTGACAATCTATGCACAAATGGATCCGCAATGCTTGGGAGCGCAAGGGGATTGGGGGCAAGGCGCTTTGGCTCTTGCTATTGCCCGCCTCGTATCTTTATGGATTGACGGTTCAAATTCGGAATTTGTTTTTCTCGCGCGGATGGGCCCGAACAAGCGCGCTGGAAAAACCGGTCATCAGCATTGGTAATCTGACGGTTGGGGGCACGGGAAAGACTCCCAGTTGTCTTTGGCTGGCGCGGGAATTAAACGAACGGGGGTTCAAGGTTGGTATCCTTAGCCGAGGATATCCCAGAAAAGAAACTCTGCCGGTGATTATCGATGTTGGCACCAACGGAATGCCTCCTTTGCAGCTTCGCGATGAAGTATCGGCCGCCGGCGACGAACCCTCCATGATGGCGCGGATCTACAATCAAACCGTGGGAGTGGGCAAAGACCGCTATCAAACCGCGGTCGAATTGTTGCGAAAACATGACGTTGACGTCTTTATCCTGGACGACGGCTACCAGCATCGCCGATTGAATCGGGACGTCGATTTGCTCTTGCTCGGCCATGACTCAAACGGCTGCATGCTGCCGTCGGGGCCTTTTCGCGAGCCGCGCCGTGCCTTGCGGCGGGCCGATTATTTTCTGCTCACCGGCGGGCAAGAGGAGTGGCAGGCGCTGCTCCCGGAGGACGGCAAAGCGCGCTGCTTTGCCGGCACCCTCCGAGGCGTCGCCCTGGTCGGATTTGAATCGGGGCGTTGGAAAGAATACCCGCTGAGTTTGCTTTATCGAAGCAAGATTTTGGCTGTCACGGGGATTGCGGACCCAAGCGGGTTTTACCGCGTGATTGACGAGTGGGAAGGCGATGTCGTCGATGTGCTGCAGTTTCCAGACCATCATTTCTATAGCTCGCGGGACTGGCAGGAGATCAGCCGCCTGGCGCGCAACGCGGAGATCGTCCTGACGACCGAAAAGGATATCCTGAAACTCATCGCGTTTCCTTTCGCCAGAGGTAAGCTGTTCGCTTTGCGGGTGGCCATGACGGTGGAGAACAGCGAGCGCCTGGTTCAATGCATCGTCGAAAAAATTCGCGCCAAAACGAAGGCATCGAGGACTGCGTGAGTCGTGAGGGGAAAAAGGCCCCGGCGATCTTTCTCGACCGCGATGGAACTCTCATCCGTGACGTGGGATATCTGGATCGGCAGGACCAAGTCGAGATCCTGCCAAGAGTGGCGGAGGCCATCCGGCTCTTGCGCGGGCAGGGGTTTCTCCTGGCGGTGGTGACCAATCAGTCCGCAGTGGCGCGCGGACGGTTGACTGAAGAAGAGCTGGGCCGTATCCACGATGTCTTGAATGCGCGGTTGGCCCAGGACGATGCCTATCTGGATGGAATTTATTACTGTCCCCATCACCCGACCGAGGGGGTTGGCCCATACCATGTCACGTGCGATTGTCGCAAGCCCAACACCGGTATGATCGTAAAGGCCGTGTCGGATCTAGGGCTGGATCCGTCCAGTTCCTACGTGGTCGGCGACCAAACAAGCGATATGGAACTCGCCGCTCGCATCGGCGCCAAAGGAGTCCTAATCGCCAGCCGGCTCGTGGTCGGGGGCGACTCGCCGGGGTCGAAACATCCCGTGGTGGGGGATCTGTGGCAGGCCGCCGAGTGGATTGTCGCCGATTTTAAACAATCCTCTAGGAGGTAGCCGTTTTGAAGTCACTGATCACCGGCGTCGCCGGGTTTATCGGCTCTCATCTGGCGGAGAAATTGCTCAGCCTGGGTCATCAGGTGGTGGGTATCGACAAATTTCTTGATAATTACCCGCGCGATTTTAAGGAGCGAAACCATGCCGGATTCAAGTCGCATCCGGATTTCTTATTTCTTGAAGAAGACCTCCTGCGCTTCGATCTCGGCGCCTTGCTGCGCGGCGTCAATTATGTTTTTCATCTGGCCGCGCTGCCCGGGGTGCGGGCGAGTTGGGGCGCCGAGTTCGCCCGATACTCGGAAAACAACATCATAGCGACCCAACTGCTTTTGGAAGCCTGCAAGAGCTTGCCTCTTTGCAAGGTTGTCTATGCGTCGTCATCTTCGGTTTACGGCGACACCGACGATTTGCCAATGCGCGAGGAGGGGATGACCCGCCCGGTGTCGCCCTACGGAGTGAGCAAACTCGCCGCGGAGCACCTTTGCTACCTCTATTGGAAAGGTTACGGAGTGCCGACCGCGTCGCTCCGGTTTTTCACCGTCTATGGCCCGCGGCAGCGCCCGGACATGTTTTTTCACATTCTTATGCGTGCGGTGCTTCGGGGCGAGCCGGTACCGCTCTACGACGACGGCGAGCAGAGCCGCGACTTTACATTTTGCTCCGACATCGTGGACGGGCTTACCGCCGCGGCGTTTTATCCGGGGTCGGGCGAGGTATTCAATCTCGGCGGTGGCAACGAAGCGAGTCTGCTAACGGTGATTTCAATGGTGGAGAACATTTCCGGCCGGCGCGCAAACTTGCAGCGCTATGACCGGCAAAGGGGTGATGTACGGCGCACCCAGGCGAGCACCGAGCGGGCCAAGTCTCAGTTGGGGTTTCGCCCGCGGGTCGGATTGGAAGAGGGGTTGGCGTTGCAATGGGAGTGGATTCGATCCATCGAAGCGTGACGGGAGCGCGATCGCTTGGAGGCTGCGATGGCTGATTACGTCGAGGAAGATGTCGGCAATATCCTTCTGTTTGAGCACGTCAACGTCCAAGTGCCGGACCAATCGTTGGCGATTCTCTTTTACATTGTCGGTTTGGGCCTCACCCGCGATCCTTATTTCAATATCGGTCTGAATAATATGTGGGCCAACGTCGGCGAGCAGCAGTTCCATCTGCCGACCCGGCCGGCGCAGACGATTCATGGCCATATCGGCGTTGTGATGCCGGATCTCGAAGCGCTCAAGAAGCGCTTGGAAACCGTCGCGGCGGGATTGAAGGAAACGCAGTTCACCTGGTCTGCCAATGGAGACCATGTCGCCGTCCGCTGTCCGTGGGGAAACCAACTGCGTTGCTACGCGCCCGGACCGGCGTTCGGAGATATGGCGCTGGGAATTCCGTACGTGGAGTTCCTGGTCGGTCCAGGGAAAGCCGCCGGCATCGCACGGTTCTACCAATCCGTGCTCGGCGCCGCAGCGACCTTTCAATCGGATCGCGACGGCGCGGTTACTAAAGTGAACATCGGTCGCAACCAGGCGTTGATTTTTCGCGAGACAAGCGAGCCGCTACGGGCCTATGACGGCCATCACATCGCGATTTACGTCGCGAATTTTTCCGGCCCCTACGGTTTCCTTAAAGTGCGTGGGCTGGTTTCCGAAGACGTGCGCAATCACCAATTCAGATTCAAGGAGATCGTCGATCCCGAGGGAGGCGACTGCCTTTTCCTGATCGAGCATGAGGTTCGCAGTCTGCACCACCCGATGTTTAACCGACGATTCGTGAATCGCGATCCGGAACAATCCGCGCGCCAGTATCGCCGCGGGCGCGACGCGTTGATACCGTACAAACACTAGCGCAGGTCGCTTATTACATGGGCGCGCTTCAAGGGAGAACAACAAGGCCCCGCAGACAGGACAATCACCGAGGTCAAGTTGAGTTAGCTCCGGTTTGACGGACACCTTCATAAGGGGCCAACAACTGCCGCTGTTTTCCCAGGGTGCCCAGTTCGGCTTGACAGAGGAGGGCGGTTAGGATGAAAATCCAACTCACGTCATGCGGAAGGGGTTTGTCATGGAAAGAACTGTAGCGAGTTGGTTAGGCGTTTCGCTGCCGGAACAACTTTCGTTCTTCATCAAGTCGGGTCTGTTTCTGTTTGCCTCCTGGTCGATCCTGTATGTTTTGCTCGCCGCCGGTTACCCGCCGATTCACGACACGCTGCATAACTTCCGTCACGCCCTGGCCGTGGTTCCTTGTCACTGAAAACTTTCCCGCCACTGCTGGGGCTCTTCGCTTGTCTTTTTCTCGGCTCGCCCCTCTCGGCCGAAGAGTTCAATATCTATTTCAAAGCTTCGCCGCGTTTGGAGTTGCTTCATCCCTACTCCGATCCTGCGACGCTGACGCTTTTGGTCACGGGCAACGACGGCAGGCCCGTGGGCCAGGGTAGCGCGGCGATTCGTCTCGACGCGCCCAAGCTCGGGCGGTTTTTTTCGACGGACTTTCCGCTTGTGGAAGGGAGCCGGTTGATGGAAATGACTCTGCCGCTCAGGCAAGGGAAGGCGGAGTGGAAGTATTTGTTTCCGATTCGCGGCGAGTACCTCTTAGGCGTCGATTTTATCGCGCCGGATGGACGAAAGGCGAGTAAGACTTTCGCCTTTAGGATTCGAGAGAGCAAACAGAAATGGTTCTTGCTTGGAGGGTTTTCGCTGGCGCTTTTTCTTTTGGGCGCGGTGGCGGGGAGGATTCTGACATCATCGGGATCGCATTACACCAAGGGGTTTGCCGCTTGTCTGCTGCTTGGGGTAGGGGGTTTGCTCTCCTTGATGGAGAACGCCGCCGGGCAAGCGACGTGGCGGGGTGAACAATTCGGCTGGGTGGAAATCGCTCCGGCCACGGTCGGAAAGCCCAGCCGTGTTCGATGGCGATTGGGCGGAGACGAACAGACGGACAAATCCATGGCGCTGCTTACGTTGACCATCGCTCACCCGGAAAAAGACAAAATCGTTTTTGCGCTTGAAAGGCTTCCCGTGGCGGGCGAATTCGCAATGAATTTTCAGTTTACCGACGGGGCGGAGTACCGAGTTGCGGC
>Ga0153915_10002128_pt1 | contig 18190 bp, 12 predicted proteins | sample Opewatmetagenome_2_FD_107003 | JGI IMG/M metagenome (GOLD analysis project Ga0153915, IMG submission 107003) | Freshwater wetland microbial communities from Ohio, USA - Open water 3 Core 3 Depth 3 metaG | ecosystem: Environmental > Aquatic > Freshwater > Wetlands | place: USA: Ohio, Lake Erie...
CGAGAGAGAAGTGGAGCGTCATCGGGAGTCAGGCCGCTCCATGAGGCAAAGGTGCCGAGCGGCAGCCGCCCGATCCCCGCGAGTCGCACCACTGTCTCCAGCTTCCGACCTGGCAAGCTCAGCCGGAGAATCCTGGTCGGAACTACCGCCTCAGTCCGATCCTGGAAGTAGACAAAGTCGCCGCGGCTCGACCAGATCGGGAAACCGACCTTCAAGCCGCTCAGAGTGAATGAACTCCGGCCTGCGAGATCCAGTATCGTCAGCTCGGCCGCAGCGTTGATAGCGGCCATGTGACTTCCCACCGGCGACCACCGCGGCGAAAAGAGCCCGCTCGAACCGGGTAGGGTATTGATCCGGCCGGTTGCCAAGTCCAGCACGCGGACGGCGAATTTCGAGGGGTCGTCGGCGTGGGTCATATCTACACCGCCAAAGGCCAGCCGATCGCCGCCCGGCGACCAAGTCGCATCCGAGACAGCTTCACCTGCCGGCGAAACCTGCCGTAACCCGGTGCCTGAAGTCGAGATCACCCGGATCTTCCATGGCTTTTCCGAGATGTCCACAAAGGCGATCAAACCGCCGTCGGGGGACCAGCGAGGCATAAAGGCCCGCAGCGGAGGAAATGTAAGCTGCCGTCGTTCGCTGCCGCTGACATGGCAGCGCCACAAGGTTCCGTCGGGATAAGAAGTGTAGGCGGCCCACTGCCCGTCCCTGGTGAAATCCACCCCTTCCGCAGAAACCCCTGACAGATAGGGCAGGAACTGACCAGTTGACGAGTCGTAGCGCACCAGTTCCGCTCTTGGCAACGTCCCGACAACAAACAGCTCTCTGGCGTCGTCAGGATTGACCGCGGGGGATGAGAAATTCATTGGGCCCGAAGTCAGCCGAACCGGCGCTGCAGACGCCCAAGGCCACCATTTGTTCAACCTCGGGATGGCCCACAGATCGGTCCGGGCCTCCGAAAGCACCTGGAAAAAGAAGATTCCCGTAGAGCGGTTCCAGGTGCCGCAACAGGAAGAGTCCAGACCCGATGAGGATGGCAGGAGGGGATGCAGGTCTGTGCCGTCCGCAGCTACTTCCCACAGAACGACGGAGGCAGGAGCGGGTTCCCACACGTGAAAACACAGTTGCGTGCCGTCCGGCGACCAGCGCAGGCCGCTCGGAAACCCGTCGACCGTGACCAGCTTGTGTGATCCCGATCCGTCTCTCCTGACGAGGAAGATGTCGTGTCCCGAGGCGTATACAAGATGCTCCACGTCAGGGCACCAGCCGGCGTCACTGGCAAGGATGCTGCCGATTCGACGGGGAGAGCCTCCGGAGACCGGTACCATCCACAACGGGAGAGGCTCCTCCCCTTCGCCCGTCACCACCAGGATCTGAGCGCCGTCCGGAGAGATGTCGAGGGGGCGGGGATTCTCCAGCACGGTGGGGATGGGGCTGGCTTCCCCGCCAGTCCTTGATATCTGGACGAGGACCCTCCGACTGGGTGTCAGCTCCGAAAAATAGACCCGCGTGCCGTCCGAGAGCAAGCGACCGGATTTCGCGAGTCCGTCGTTCGTCAACTGCGTGAAGCGCAGGGGGTTGTCAACCAGTGGCGAGGTCCGGAACTTCAAAAGTGCGAGGGTTGCAAGCAAGGCCAGGAGAAGGCCGAGCGATACCCACGCCAGTCGTCTGCGTTGGTGCCTCCGAGGAAGACCGATCGCGAGCCCCGGCTCGGGACCCTCGGGAGAGACGACCTTGTCCACCGGCGCGATGAATCGGTAGCCGCGCCGCGGAATGGTTTCGATCAGCGTGGGATTCTCAGCCGAATCGCCCAGAGTGTCGCGAAGTCGCCTCATCACCGTATTGAGCCCGGCATCGAAGTCGACATAAGTGTCGCGCTTCCAAAGCGCGGTGCGAAGATCCTCGCGGCCGACGACATTCCCGGGCTGTTCCAGCAGCTTGAGGAGTACCTGCAGCGGTTGATCCTGCAGCTTGATTCTGACGCCGCCTTTGCGAACCTCGCCGGAACGCGAATCGACTTCGAAGAGTCCGAAACGGTAGATGGCAGGAGGTGGGGAACCCAACGACTCACCCTCTCGAGTACCTCAGTTTAGCATCTATTTGAGGTCATCCCAGACGGCAATTCGATGAGATAAGAGGGGATGGGGTGTCAGACACGTTTCAGAATCACTTCATTGGACAAATCTATCCCTGAGGCCGCACATTGAGATCATGATAAGCGAAACTCGGCCACTGCTTCCTGATATGACGACCCCATGCCGTCCCCGGACGCCGCGAGCAAAAGACCGCTCCTGTTGCCAATCTGCCTGGTCAATCGCCCTGACGTACCTCTGCTCGATCCCGGTAGTCCCGTGTGTCGTCACTGGTAAGCCGTCTGTCCTGACCAAGGTAAGTCCGCAGGAGGGCGGCCGGACTCCGCTCCCCGGGGTACGCGAGGCGTCGGGGGTTGTTGCAGTCCCCTGAAGGCACGAACCGGCGCCTGGAGGCGCATATGCTGCGATATGTATCCCTGGTTATAGCAAACACTCTGCGCAACCGCCGCAGGAGTGCGCTGACCGTGGCGAGCATCGCGGTTGCGCTTTGTCTGCTGGCCGTGCTCGCCGCTTCCTACCTGGCGTTGTTTGGAGAGCCGGAAGCGAGCCCGGCGGAAGCGCTCCGCCTCATGACCCACCACAAGGTTTCGATCACCCAACCGATGCCGGTCTCATTCGGGGCGCGCATACGGCGGATTCCGGGCGTGCGCGACGCGATGGTCTGGCAGTGGTTCGGCGGGACTTACAGGGACGCCCGCGACCCGCGGAACTTCTTTGCGCGCTTTGCGATCGAGCCGGCGCGGCTATTCGGGATCCGTAGTGAGATCAAGATTCCCGCCGGGCAGATCGAGGCTTTTCAGAAGTTGCGCGCAGGCTGCATTGTAGGGAGCAAGCTGGCCGCTCGCTTCGGCTGGAAACCGGGTGATAGGGTGACGCTGCTGGGCGACATCTTCCCGGTGACGCTCGAGTTGACGATTGTCGGAGTCTACGGCGATCCGAGCAATGACGAAATCCTGTACTTCAATTACGAATACCTGCGGGAGCTCTTGAAAGCCGCGGACGCGGGAGCGGACGAGGTGGGCGTGTTTATCGTGCAGGTGAAGAGTGTCGACGACGTGACGGCCGTCGCCGACGCGATCGACAAGGAATTTGAGAACTCGCCGGCGGCGACCGAAACGGTGACGGAGCGCGCATGGCAGCTCAGTTTTCTGTCCTTCCTCGGAAACCTGAAACTCTTCCTCTCGTCAATCTGCGGAGCCCTCGGGTTCACAATTCTTCTGGTATCCGCAAATACGATCTCGATGGCGATTCGCGAGCGGATACGCGAGGTGGGCATTATGAAGACGCTCGGGTTTACGCCGGGAACCCTGGTCGCACTGACAATCGCCGAGTCTACCTGCGTAGCTCTGGCCGGGGGAGTAATCGGGCTCGGGCTCGCTGAAGCAACCTGCGTGATGGTCCGGCACAGCGGGACCGCATATGCAGCGCTGAACCTGACGATTACTCCGGAGGTTGGGCTGGCGAGCATCGCGGCCGCGATCGTTCTTGGGGTGGCCAGCTCGCTCGTGCCGGCCTGGCAGGCATCGAGGATGAATATCCTCGATGGGATGCAACAGAGCGGTTAAGGAGATTCCGATGCGGCTTCCTATCGCGTACAACATTCGCAATCTCGCCGTGCGGCGCGCCACCGCCTTGATGACAGCGGGGGGAATCGCGCTGACGGTCGCAGTGCTGCTCGCATCGCTGGCCCTAGTAAACGGTCTACGCAGCACCTTCGAGTCGACCGGGAATCCGCTCAACCTGCTGGTCCTGCGCAAGGGCTCGACGTCGGAACTTAGCAGCGCGATGACGCGCGAGACCTTCCAGGATCTGGTGTTCAACCCGGGAATCGAGCGGTCGAGCCGGAGCGGCTGGCCGATGGCGTCGCTCGAGATGGTCACGACCGTGCGACTGGCGGCTATCGACAATCCGCGCGGCATGAACGTTACCGTTCGAGGGCTGCTGCCGGTGGGGATTGACCTGCGCGACATACGACTGCAGGAAGGCCGGTGGTTCGAATCGGGCCGCCGGGAGGTGGTGGTGGGCCAGGCGATCGCACGCCGCTGTCCGGACGCGCACACCGGCGGCGTCGTGCGGTTTGGAAAACGGGAGTGGCGAGTGTCAGGCGTGATGGACGGCGGACGGTCCGCCGTGAACAACGAAATCTTCGGCGACCTGAATCAGGTGAGCTCGGATTTCAACCGAGTGCAGCAACTCAGCTCCGTTCTTTTGCGCGCGCGGGACGCGGCCACGGTTCCGGCGCTCACAGATTCACTCAATGACGACAAGCGCCTGAACGCGTTCGCGCAAACCGAAAGGGACTACTACGAGCGCCAGACCTCGGCCGGTAATCCTATTCGGATGCTCGGTCTGTTTGTCTCGGTGATCATGGCGATCGGTAGCGGAATCACGGCCACGAACACCATGTACGCTGCGGTCGACCGGCGGACGAGGGAGATCGGCACGCTGCGCGTGCTCGGGTTTTCGAGAGGGAGCATCCTGCTGAGTTTCATGCTCGAGTCCGTGCTGCTTGCTCTCGTCGGGGGAATCCTCGGGTGCGGTCTCGTGCTTCCGCTCAATGGGCTCAGCACCGCCGTAGGCAATTTCGTAACGATGAGTGACGTCGCGGTGAATTTTCGCGTCGGCCCGGGCGTTCTGTTCGTCGGAATCGCCTACTCTGTGCTCCTGGGAATAGTGGGTGGGTCACTGCCGGCGCGAAGGGCAGCTCGGAAAGAGATCCTGACCGCGTTGCGGGAGGTCTAGTGTCATGACGGTCAACTTGGAGGGGCTTCGAATCGATCGGGCGCGCAAGCCCGCCTCGCGGTCGCATGTGAGAGCGCTCATGGCCACGATCACGGTTGCGACGCTTCTGCTTGTCGGGGGCGGCCTCGTATACCGCAGCCAGATGAAGAAGGTGTCGAAAGCCGGGATCGTGTCGACCGCTGTGCCGCTGCCGGTGAAGCCTGGGCGCGGGGAACCGGTCCTGAACGCGACTGGATACGTAATGGCTGCCCACAAAATCGAGGTGGCGTCGAACGTGGTCGGAAAGGTCGCGTGGGTCGGCGTCGAGAAGGGCGACCGCGTTCAGTACGGGCAGCCGTTGGTGCGCCTTGAGGACGAAGAGTATCGGGCGCAGGTCCTGCAAGCCGAGGGAAACTTTGAAAACCTCATGGCCAGGCTTGCCGCCCTGGAGCACGGGTCACGACCAGAGGAGATCGCGAAGGCGAAAGCGGACGTCGACTCGGCAAAAGCGGACATGGAAAACTATGACGCGAGCCTGGAACGGTGGAGACGGCTGGCCAAAGACGGTGTTGCGCCGAAGCAGGCGCTCGATGACGCGAAGGCGAAATACGACAGCCAGGCCGGCAGGGTCGTGTCTCTCGAACGGATTTACGAACTCGCGCGGCTCGGCCCGCGCAAGGAGGAGATCGACGCCGCGCGCGCCCAGGTGAAGCAGGCCCGTGGCGCCCTCCAATATGCAAGGACCCAGCTGGAGAACACGATCATTCGCGCGCCAGTCAGCGGCACAATTCTCGAGCGCAACGTCGAAAAAGGTGAGTTCGTCACCACAGGGTTCGTTGGAGACAGAGGCGCAAAGGGATACGTAGTTTCACTCGCGGATCTGAACGATCTGGAGGTGGAACTGGACATCAACCAGAACGATTTCGCGAGGCTGCGGCCAAATCAGCAGGCCGTCGTGACGACCGACGCGTATCCCGATCGCAGGTACTTCGGCTACATTCGGGAAATTTCGCCGGAAGCGAATCGGCAGAAGGCAACTGTGCAGATCAAGGTCAAGATCGAGAAACCGGACCAGTTCCTGCGCCCGGACATGAACGCATCGGTGGCTTTCCAGGAGGCACTACGCGGAGGCGCTGTGGAAGGAGATGCCAGATGACCACTATGGTGATTACTACACGCGAACTCGAGAAGGAGTACGCTCGCGCGGAGTTCCACGTCCTGGCGTTGCGCAAGGTCGACATCAGCATCGAGTCCGGGGCATTCGTGGCACTGATGGGTCCCTCTGGCTCAGGAAAATCGACTCTCCTTCATCTGATCGCGGCGATGGACCGGCCGACGCGCGGAGAGATCAGGGTGCTGGGGGAAGATCTGCGGGCACTGAACGACCGTGCGACCGCGCAGTGGCGAAATCGCCACATAGGGTTCGTCTTCCAGTCGTTCAACCTGATCCCGGTGCTTACCGCGTTCGAAAACGTCGAATTGCCGCTGAAGCTCACAGACCTCAACCGCAAGGAGCGCCGCGAGCATGCCCGCACCGCGCTTCTGCTGGTTGGGCTGGAAGACCGGGCGGATCACCTGCCGGGCCAACTGTCCGGCGGTCAGGAACAGCGCGTGGCGATCGCACGCGCGATCGTGACCGACCCGGACATCATCCTCGCGGACGAGCCGACAGGCAATCTGGACGCTGCTGCCGCGCAGGAGGTCCTCATGCTGCTGTCGCGATTGAACCGGGAGTTCGGGAAGACGATCGTCATGGTGACGCATGATCCCCATGCGGCAAGTTACGCCACCGAGGTGAGGCACCTCGACAAGGGCGAGCTAAAGCCTGCGGCCGATGCGATGCCGTAGTCAGTCAGCAGCGATTCCCGCGTTCTCCGTCGGGGGCCGGCGTTGTTTGCATGATCCGGGTGTCGCGCTCTGTTGATTTTCTGAACGGTATCGACACTTGCCGCGGTCTTCCGTTCACAATCCCTAAACGGCACCAGGTAGCGCTGTCTTTAGCGATAGAAGGGCTGTCCGAGGGGCCGTCGCGGTCCGTAGTGCGGTTCGGGGCGGCCGGTTTCCAACGCTCCGAGATCAGGCGCCGAGCCGGCGAAGTCGTCATTGACCGTCGGAAGGCGGACGCCGACATCCACCACTTTGGCGCCGGTCTTCAACCGGAAATCCAGGTCTACCGCGTGGTAGACGGCGTGCCGCTGACCTGCGGCAGGCCCTTCCAGGTGCTCGAAGATGTCGTAGTCGACCTCCATACCGTGCGTCTCCTGTCCTGTGGCAGCGCACAGTTCCGCCAGCGTCCCGAAAATTCGCCAGTCCGATGCGGTTGGCGCGTACTCGCGCGCCAGTTGTGATGCGGGAGCGAACCAGGTGTACTGCGCTGCCGCTCCCCGGTTTGGCCGGTAGGCGTCGTAGTCGTAGCTGGAGTAGGCCGTGGCATTGGCAAAGGCGGCAATCCCGTGGCCCTGTGTATCGCTTCCCAGCACGAGGTTATTCCGGAAATGGGTATTGGAGTGTGGATCACGAATCATGTGTTCGCTGATCACCGTGTTGTGGTACACGAACAGGCCGGCAGGCTTGGCCGAGAACTTGAATGCGACTCCGCTCGCGACATGATAGAGGACATTGCGGATGAAGTAGACCGGCCCGCCGAAAATGGGCTGCGCGCTCAAGCCTCCGTGGGCGGCATTCACTCCCCGGTTGCGCATGACCCGGATGTTGTGCACGCCGCCGTCGGTCTCGATGAAATCGTCCCCCGACGTGTGAATGTCGTTGTTGTAGAAATCGATCGCAACTGCCTTCCGATCCTCTTCCGGTTCAGGCGTGCCATAGGTGGAAATGCAGATGCCGTCGTGGAAGTAGGCGATGGCGTTATGGCAGACGACGTGGCCCGAGCCATAGACTTTGACGGCATAGTAACTCCGCAGAGGATGTGGCCCGTAGATGCCGGGGTTGCTCCAGCCGATGAGGCGAAAGCGGTCGTCCCTGCCGAGGAAGATGTTGTCGGCAATGTAGAAGTCCTTCGAGCCGGCGTATTCTGTCGTGATTCCGATGCCCACATCCTCGAGGCGGCAGTTGCGCACGGTGAGGCCGACTGCTCCGAGGACACCCTTCTGGCCGGCGAAGAATGCGACATCGGCGTTGCGGATGGTCAGCCCCTCGAAGATGTGGTACTCGGAGGCCATCACGTCGAACAGCCGGTGGCAGCCGTTGCCGTCGAAGATGACCTCACCGTCGCCGGCGGCGCGGATCACGATCGGCCTCTCCGGGGTCCCTTTGAGTGACAGGACGTAGGTGCCGTCGAAGGGAGTCATTAGCGGGTCGACATAATTGAGCCGGTCGGCCCTGTAAATTCCCGCGTGCACTACCAGGATATCTCCCGGGCGGGCCTTGCGCTCCCAGACAACGTTCCAGTCTCCCAGGCCGGCGCCGTAGTAAGCAGCCATGATGCCGGTAAAGGCGGGTTCCTGCTTCTCGCCTTTCCAGTCGGGCGGATAGACGTGCAGCTTGCGGCCGTCCGCGGCTGCCCTGGGTTCGCCGCGGGTGCGCACGTTCACGGTTCGGACAGCCAGGCCCTCGACGCCGTCCGGGTCATGCATGGTGAATCTGCATTCGTACTCGGTTTCGGGCTTGACGTCCAGGATGCTCCCGGCAAAGCGATCGGGCACGGTGTAATCGAGGTGCTCGACGGCGCGGAACACGCGTTCGCCGCCGATGCGCAACAGCGGCAGGGCTTCCTTCCAGTCCCGCCCTCCTGCCTCGCGATAGCGCACCTCTACGGTGGCGTTGCGGTTGGCATCGCCGCTGATATCCCACTCGAACCCCAGGTTGATGAGCGTGGGCGGCTCCACGATCAAGCGCCCGGCCGTGACTATTTCGGGTTTGTGCTGTGCAACCGGAACCAGTAATGCCAGGGTGATTGCCAGGAACGGAATGCTCATGATCGCCTCCCCCAGTCTGCAGGTGCCCCACCAGGGGTCTGACCCTGAAAATGCAATTTTGACTGGAAATTGGATTTTCAGGGTCAGACCCCGAAATTGAAATTGAATTGCCAGTCCCCGGCTCCGACTGCGGTCAGAGTGTCCAGCCCTGCCTGTATCGGACCTGCAGGAACTGATTTGCCTCCGCAATGTTGGTGATCTTCATCTTCTCCGCATCCCAGTGCAATTCCCTCCCGCCGAAGCGTAACGCAATGTTGCCCACCAACAATGCCTCTGTCAGAGGACCCGCAAAAAGGAAATTGGACTCTGTTTCGCCGTTTCCTTTGCAGGACTCGATCCACTCCCTATGGTGACCGATGGAGCGGGGCAAGGCCTTGGGCGGCTGCTTGAAGTCCTGCATTCGGGATTCGGGAATAAGACGAATGGTCTCCCCTCCTTCTCCTTCCATGAAAATCTTTCCATTGTCGCCGACGAAAAGGATCCCGTTCTCACGCGGCAACTCCCTGTCAGCTTCGAATTCCCTCGGGCGAGGCGGCAAAAGTCCTCCGTCGTACCAGTGAACTTGTACGGGGGCGTCGTTCCCCTGCGCTGGGAACCGGTAATGAATCAGGGATGCCTGAGGATAAGTCTCTGGGAACACCGGCGAAGAGCTGGCGTGGATCACCGCCGGTGGGGGGAGCTTCAAGGCCGAAAACACGGGGGCCAGATTATGCACACCCAGATCGCCCATGGCGCCCGTCCCGAAATCCCACCAGCCGCGCCAGACGAAATGCGAGAAGGCCGGATGATAATGCCGGTACGAGACGGGACCCAGCCACAGGTCGTAGTTCAGCGTGGCTGGAACTGGCGGCGTGTCCTGCGGAGCGGAGAACCCTTGGGGCCACCAGAGTTCGCTCGTTCCCATCCGGGTGGGCCGATCCGACCAGACATGTACTTCCCGGACTCGCCCGATGACATTCGCCCCCAGCCATTCCTTCAATTGGCGGTTTGCCTCGAAGGCCATTCCCTGATTTCCCATCTGGGTCTTTACTCTGGTTTCCCCGGCGGCTTTGGCGATGGCGCGAGCTTCAAAAATGGTATGCGTCAGAGGTTTTTCACAGTAGACGTGTTTGCCCATTTTCATGGCTGCCATGGTTGCCACCGCGTGGACGTGGTCGGGAGTGGCTATCAGCACGGCATCGATATTCTTGTCTTCTTTTTCGAGCATGACTCGATAATCGGCATATCCGGCAGCTCTTGGGTACTTCTGCCGCTGCTCATCCAGATGGCCGGAGTCCACGTCACATAGCGCCACGATGTTTTCACCGGCGACCTCTTCGGTGTCATCGGCTCCGCGCCCGCCGGCTCCAATCACAGCGATGTTCAGCTTGTCACTAGGCGCGGCCTGCCCGCTCCCGCCCAAAACATGCCGGGGCACGATCATCGCGCCTGCCATTGCGACGCTTCCTGCAATGAAATCGCGCCTGCCAAGCGTGACCTTTTCCGTCTCATGGTCAACTGTGCGAGTCATGACTCTTCTCCCCTTCCATTGGGCCATCGGGGCTCAAGCTCAAACTGTTAGTTCACACATATACCGCGAGAGCCTTCAAGAACGGTCCGATGCCGGACTCGATCCGACTGGAGTATGATACTCTCAACTCCTGATCTGGATTAGCGGCGCTCACGGGTACTTTTACACTCTCCATCCTTGCCAAGACGGTCGGCGACTGCAGAATCCTTGAGAGGCTGGATCGCGCAGGCAGAAGCGATATCCACTCCTCCTTTACCGCGAAAGTCACCAAAGGGCCGGGGCTCTTGAGAAGGAAGCTCCGTTCGTGGGCGGCTGTGGTCATGTTCTGCTAATTGGGACACTGCCGAGCCTGGCTCAACAGCCACCTGTCAATTCAGTGCCGGTTTCGGAGCTTGTGGAGAAGGGCAGGACTTACCTGCATAATCATGAGGCTGAGCGGGCACGACAGTTCCTCGAGGCGGCGGTGGCCCGAGCGCCCAAATCGGCAGCCGCCTGGTCGTTACTCGCTGACTCCTATGCACAACTGGGTTTGGAAGAAAAGGCCATCGAAGGTTATCAAACTGTCCTTGATATTCGCCCTGATTTGCCCAATCCGCTCTACAATCTTGGAATCCTGCTCTTGAAGCGTCAGCGTTTCGATGACGCGGCCCGATATCTTTTGGCACTCCGGCAACAACGACCTCAGGATCAGGATGTCCTCCTCCTGCTCGCACAGTGTCAGCTGCAACTCGGCCGCCACAAGGAAGCGACAGCTCTGCTGGAGGAGGCAATTCGCGGACAGAAGGCGGGGAAGGCTGCGTATCTAAGTTTGGCTTCGGCGTATAGCGCGACTTCTCAGAACGTGCGGGCAGTCGAGGTGCTTCACAAAGCGCGAAACCAGTGGCCCGCCGATGAGGAGATAAGCTCAGCGCTGACCAGGGAGTTGATGCTCATGGAGGATCCTGCGGGTGTCTTGATCTCGATAGCTGCGCGACAAAACATCAAGCTCGCTCCTGAAGATTTGGTGTTGCTGGCAGGTTGTTACGCTGGCAGGAACCGCCTGGAGGAAGCAAAGCGATTTGCGGAGCAGGCTGCAGCCGGAGGTGGAGGCGAGCCTGCATTGCTGGCGCTGGCGAACATCCTTCAATTGGAGGGTCGGAATCAGGATGTCATCAAGCTCCTTGAACCGCAAGGAGGGCGGTTTTCCACCTCGGCAGCTTTTGCTCGAGCAATGACCCGCGCGAGCATTTTGGATTGGGTTCGAGCGCAGTGATTGACGAGCTGGAAATCCGTTGGCCCTCGGGAGCGGTGCGGAAGTTCAGCAAGGTGAAGTCTCAGCAGATCCTGATCATTAGGGAAGGAGAAAGCGGGCTCAATCCTCCCGGGTAATCCGCCGGCTCCGCCCGTCATCATCGTGCGAACATTTGCCGTCGCTGGCCCCCCGCTTCCTCATTCGTTTCGCAGGGCTACCATGGGTTTGATCCGCGAAGCGCGTCGCGCGGGGATAAGCAGGGCCACAAGAGAACCTGCCATGAGAATGGCCGGGACTCCGAGGAAGGTCACCGGATCATTGGGCATGATCCCGTACAGCAGGCTTGCCGTAAAGCGGCTCAACGCGAGAGCCACTGTCAGGCCAAGCGCGAGACCGGCACCGACGAGCACGGAACCCCGTAAGAGAATCGATCCGACCACAGCCGAGGGGGAGGCACCCAGCGCCATTCGGATGCCTATTTCCCGTGTCTGTGTCCGAACCGAGTAGTTGGCCACGCCATACAAGCCCACGAGAGCCAGCACTAGGCCGATGGAACCGAAGGTACCAAAGAGCGCTCCGGATATCCGGGGTAGCAGCATGGCGTCGCTGATGTGATCCTCCAGCGTCTTTACGTTGAACAGCGGCAGGTCGCGATCCAGCGCGGTGACCTCCCGCTGAACGGCGGCTGCGATGCGCCGCGGATCGCCTTGGCTTCTGACTATCATAGTCACTCCATATGTGGAGAAACCGCCCTCGAAATTCGAGAGGCAGCGGAAGAGGCAGGGAACATCCCCTTCGCCAAGAGTCTCCACCTTGGCATTGCGCACCAGGCCGATCACCTCGTACACACTCTCGCTGCCCGGGCCATCCCCTTCCCGGACGTGCCGGCCAATCGGGTTCTCTCCGCCGAAGAGCCGCTCTGCCGCGGCTTGGTTGACGACCGCTACAGCGGCTTGGTCATCGCGCCGCGCGTCGAAATCGCGGCCAAGCAGCAGCGAGATGCCGCTGGCGGCAAAGTAATGCGCGCTGACTTGCATCGTATCGCCGGAGGCGCGCCTGCCCGAACCGCGATCCGCCTCACTGAAGTCAGCGTTGCTGACAGCCAGGCTCAGTGGTGGGAGGTCGACGTAGCCAATTGCCTCAATCCCAGGTATCGCCTCGACGCGCTGCTGAAGGTCGTGGAAGAATCGCTTCATCTTGTCTTGCGAGTAGCCTTGACCCTTAGGGTCCACTGCCATCATGGCAGCGCCTTCGCCCTTAAGGCCGACGTCTATGGTGGTGGCTTGCTGCAGACTCCTCAGGAAGAGCCCTGCGGCGACCAGAAGAATCAGCGAGAATGCCACCTGGACGCCAACCAGAGTGGTCGCCAGCTTTCCGCGACCGAAAGCGCCGCCTCCCCATCCCGTCTGCCGGACTGCGCTGATGACGCTTCGGCGAGTGGCAATCAGTGCGGGGGCCAGGCCGAACAGGATGCCTGTCAACATCGCCAGCGCTGAGGTGAATACAAGCACGCGTAAATCCGGCGCAAAATCGAACCGCATGGGGATCCCGAGCGGCGGTTGGACGCGCGCCAGGGCGGCCGTTCCTGGAATCGCAAGGACAAACCCAAACGACGCGCCGGCGGTGGCGAGCAGGACGCTTTCGGTGAGCAGCTGGCGTATGATCCTGCCGCGGCTGCCACCTATCGCCAGTCGGGTGCCAATCTCCTGCTGCCTGGAGGCGGCGCGCGCCAGAAGCAGGTTTGCGACGTTCGCACACGCAATCAACATCAGAAGTCCGACAACGATCGCCAGTGCCGCTATGAGCGGCCTCAACATGTCCTGCAGCATCGGAAGGTAGCCGACCCGGAAAAGAGCGACCGGTTTGAACGGCAGGTCCTTTTCGTGCTGGGTGAGCATGCGCGCATAGACGACATTGGCTGCTGCCACGGCCTGCTCACGGCTGACGCCCGCGCGAAGCCGCCCGGTCATTTCGAGCCACTGACAGTTCCGGCGCATGTCGGTGACGGCTATGTCCGGCGCCAGATGGGTGCGCATAGCGAGCGGTGCCCAGAACTCCGAAATGATCGCCCGGTCGGTGCCCAGGAATCCCGGGGACGTGACGCCCACAACGGTGTACGGCGCGCCGCTGAGAACGACGCGTTTGCCGATAATCTCCTTGTCGGCGCCCAGGCGTTGCCAGAGACCACAGCCGAGCACCACCACAGCATCCCGCCCCTGGACCTGATCCTCGGATGGGAGAATCCCGCGGCCCAGCATCAAGGGAGCGCCTGTTACCTGGAAGAAGTTTCCGGAGACAAGTACTCCCCAGATTCTCTGCGCTCCCCCCCCAGTGCTGATGTTGGCGGCCACAGGGAAAAGGGAATGCGCCGCCAGGCCGTCGAAAACCTGGTGCGTCTGGTCACGGAACTCCAGATACGCAGGAAGCGAGGAACTCGGATGCCTGGCCGGCTCCATGACATAGAGCCGCCCCGGATCCCGGACCGGCATGTCCTTGATCAGCAGCTCGTTTACGACGCTGAAAACAGCCGTATTGGCGGCGATGCCAAGTGCGATCGAGCAGATGATTGCGGCAGTAAGGGCTGGAGTCTTGGAGAACGATCGGACGGCGTAGGCGAGGTCCTGGCGAAGGGAGGCTAGCATCGCGAGCTCCTGATCCAGCGAGTATCCAAGGGGATAAACGAAACGAACCAGGCAAATGTTCCAAGCGCACAGATGGGGTCTGACCCTGAAATTGCAGTTTCCAGCCAAAATTGGATTTTCAGGGTCAGACCCCGATCTCGGGTAAAATGTGCAACCTGCAACTATCGGTTCCGGGCTTCGGGCGGGTCTTCAAGAACTGCCAGGGAGAGTTCGCCGGAGGGGACCGGGGAGGAGAGGATCAGAATCCACGTGCGACGGCCCCGAAATTTACTAATCGCCTCTCTTGTCGCCGTCTTTTTCCTGTCGGGCCTCAGCAGCCTGATCTATCAGGTGGCGTGGCAACGCCTGCTGACCGTTCACTGCGGCGTCGGCGCTGTCTCGATCACGTTGATCGTCAGCGTCTACATGTTTGGACTGGGCGTCGGCTCTCTCCTTGGGGGGCGGCTTGCCGAGCGCAACCCGGATCCTTATGTCCTATACGCCATCGTGGAAGTTGCCCTCGGGATATCCGGGCTTGTAAGCTTTCCGCTCATCCTCGCCCTCGGGCGTCTCACTGCCAATAGCCCGCCGGCCGCGTCTTTTGCATCCCTGTTTGCCTTTCTCGCTGCGCCCACAATCCTGATGGGAATCTCGCTGCCCCTGCTCACGACGATCTTCATGGGCATCACCGGGGACTTCACCTACAGCATTTCCCGTCTCTACTTCATCAACACGCTGGGAGCGGCAGTTGGCGGTATTCTCACAAGTTACATCCTTGTCTCGTGGCTTGGGCTCAACGGATGCATCTACCTTGCAGCGGCCCTGGATTTTGTCCTGGCTCTTGCGATTCTCCTGTCGAGGTCGCAGGCACGACGCACGACGGTGCCGGAGATGGGCGAGGAGCTTCCACCCGCGGAGGTCGCAAGCGTTGGGCGACTGACCTATGCTCTGGTCTTTGTTACTGGATTTATCGCGATCGGATACGAGATCGTCTGGTACCGCGTCATCGGCGTCCTGGTGAAGGATTCGCCCTATGCATTTTCGAGCATTCTGGCTGTCTACCTGGCCGGCATTGCACTCGGCAGCCTCGCCATCAACAGGTACATAGCGGGAAAGCCCGCCGAATCGCGTAAGAATGCTTTCTATGTTCTCCAATTCCTCCTGGGCCTGACTGTCGTAGTCACCCTCGTCGGCTTTTACTTCCTCGCGCAGCACGCTCCGATCGTCTGGTTTACGCGCCTCTCCTTCTCAAACGAACTGCATCCGTCTCTCGATCTCTTCACCCGGAGCCCGGGTCTGCATTCGTTCGAGGACGCCTACCTCCTGCTCGATGTCTTCCTCTGGCCGCTGTGGTTCACATTCGTGCCCACCCTGCTCATGGGCGCGAGCTTCCCGTTGATTACATCCCTGGCCCTGAAACGTCGAGGCTGCGAAGGATCTGCGGTCGGCACGACTTACTTCTTCATGGTGCTCGGAAACGTCCTCGGCGGGCTTCTCACCGGCCTTGTCCTGCTGCCCGCTATTGGTACGGAGGTGACACTGCTGACCTTCAGCTCGCTGGGGCTCATGTTCGGCCTCATGCCACGCACCCTTGGTGCTCGGCGCCTACCTGCTTCTTACCGAATCACCGGCGTGCTCCTGCTCCTCCTCGGAAGCGTGGCCGCATTTCCGCGTCCCGGGGACTTGTACTCCGCAATTCATGTAGCACCATTCACTCCGCGCAGCATGCGCTTTCAGGAAGGCCTGGACGCAGTGGTGCTCACCTACGAAGACGGAGACCAATTCCGGAACTACATCAACGGCCAGGGACACGGTTACCGGCCGGGTCCATTCTTCCTCGCGGAGGCCATCGAAGGCCTGTGCTTCAGCCCGTCCCCGGAGAAGGTGCTGGTCATCGGGTTCGGTGCCGGATCAATCACCGAAACCGCCCTGGCACTGCCGGAGGTCCGTCAGGTCACTGTGGTCGAGCTTTGCGGCTCGGCAATCACCAACCTGCTCAAATTCCCGGTGTTCGCCGGAATCCTCGGGGACAGGAGGGTAAGGGTTGTCGTCGACGACGGTCGTCGCTATCTCGAGCGAACGGGGGATCGGTTCGATGTGATCTTGATGGATCCCCTCAGAACCACATCGGCGTACAGTGGGAACCTCAACTCGCGCCAGTTCTTCTCACTTGCGGGAAGCCGCATGACCCCAGCCGGCATTCTGATGGTGGGAGGAATCGGTGACAACCCGGTCATACGACACACCCTGCTCGAGGAATTCAAGTACGTGCGGGCCTATGCCGGTTTCAGCCTGGCGTCTAGGCTTCCGTTCCATCAAAGCCTCGAGCGGCGTGAACGACTGCTGGGAGCCTATCCCGCCGACATGCAGACAACAATCAAGACGTTTGTGCGGAACGGCTTGGAGGGAAAAGCACTGGAGGAGGCCACCGCCGGCTATCCGGTAAACGAAGACTGGCGGCCAATTTCTGAATATTACATCGACAAGCGACTCCGTCAGTGGCTTACCAGTGCAACTCAGGCGGTTGAATTCAAATAGTCTCCAAATCGGATGACAATCCAGGACCGGCTTCCTCAGCGTTTTCAGTGCGTCAAGCAGGGCACGGGCTTCAGTAGCCGGAGAAGTCCTCGCTATTGACGTCGTCTTCATCCACTCCGGCTTCGTTGAGCAGATCTCTCATGGCAGCGACCAGAGCGGGTGGACCTGCAGTGTAATAAATAGGATCCGCCAGGTCAGCCACGTACTTCGTCAGCATTTCAACGGAGATGTGTCCTGTTTCACCGGACCAAACGGCTTGGGATTTCTCGAGGTTCGTCATGGTGGCGACGAGCGTGAAATTTGTGTGTTGCCGCGCGAGTTCCTGGAGTTCGGCAAGAAACGCCGCATCTTCCGGGCGACGGTTCGAATAGAAGAGGAAAAGGTCGTGGCCGGTCTCCGCTTTTATTGCCTGGACGATCATGCTTCGGAACGGCGTGATACCGATCCCACCGGCGAGGATGACAGCAGGACGATTCGTTTTGCGATGCAGTGTCATGGAGCCGAAGGGACCCTCGATCTTGACCTCATTGCCGGGCTGCAACCTTCTAAGAGTGCGCTTGAAGGCCGTGTCGCGCAGGCGAGTGGCGACCATCAGGTTAGGTTCGTGTGGAGCGCCGGCCAGCGAAAAGGTGCGCGTGTTGCCTTCGGCGTCCGTCTCCGGCGGGTTGATCAGGGTCATGTCAATCGACTGGCCCCCTGCGAACTCGAAATCCGCGGGTTTGTCGAAGAAGAAAGCCATCGTGCCTTCCGCGACTTGCCGGTGTTCTATCAGCTTGACGGTATAGACGCCCATGGTTCTTCCTCCTCTGAGCTCAATGCAGGCCATGGCAGCCGAGGGAGGCCCCACGCATATCGGTCATACCTGTACAAACTTCTCGGCCTTGGTCCCGCAGATCGGACAGGTAGCGGGTGGCGTTCCCAGCTCGATGTGTCCGCATACGGGACAGAGGTAGAACTTGGTTTCGGCCAGATCCTTTCCCTGCAATACCGCTTCCAGTGCCATCTGGTAAAGCTTCGCATGTACCGCTTCGGCCTTCATTGCGTACCCGAACATGCGTTTGGCCCTGTGGTCATCGGCAATCGCCTGCTGCAGCATCGGCGGGTACATTTCCGTGGACTCGTAGGTTTCGCCCGCGACCGCGGCGCGCAGATTGTCGGCCGTCGACCCGACGCCGCCCATCGCATTGAAGTGACCCAGCGCGTGAATCGTCTCCGCCTCGGCTGCCGTTCGGAACAGGCGCGCGACATTCGAAAAACCTTCCTGCTCGGCCTTCCTGGCGAACGCCAGGTATTTGCGGTTGGCCTGGCTCTCTCCTGCAAATGCATTCTTGAGATTGCTATCGGTGTCAGCCATTACATATCTCCTTGGATTGTATGATTTCTGTCCCGGCATCCTCCCTGTGACCCGGTTACCTTCTGCAGCAAACTTTATGGTCAGACGGGCGAAGGGGTCAAGGGGCAAAGGGAAGTGAGACCAGAGCGGGGCGCTCATCCTGACCCTGTAGCCTTGGTCGAGGAGTCAGCGATCAGCTGTCGGCAAG
>Ga0153915_10002129_pt1 | contig 18187 bp, 16 predicted proteins | sample Opewatmetagenome_2_FD_107003 | JGI IMG/M metagenome (GOLD analysis project Ga0153915, IMG submission 107003) | Freshwater wetland microbial communities from Ohio, USA - Open water 3 Core 3 Depth 3 metaG | ecosystem: Environmental > Aquatic > Freshwater > Wetlands | place: USA: Ohio, Lake Erie...
AAACACCGTAGGTGTGAAAGTATTTTAGGAAAATGAAACCTCGATCCACTCCATAATCTCATTAATGACTGCATCAATTTAAAATATAAATTACAGGACTGAACAACCGGCAAACAAGCGGCGCAGCCGCGGGATCTCAATGAATGAAATGTAGGCATAGCAGCAGTCGTTAGAAGGGGGGGGATATGGATGTTTTGGAACCGTTAACCCCGGGTCTTCGACCGCGGGGCTAAAAAAATACCACCCGCTCCGCGGGTTGAATAATAGAGAAAAAGAAGATATCTAATAATGTGTAACCGATTTATCGATTTACGGAAACCAACCTCCGGAGGGAAGCTTTTTGCACAAAAACAACAATGCAAAAAATCTTTAATTAATGCGAAGTATTTCTAAGCAGGCAAATAAATATTCAGTCAGCCGGAATAAAATCCGGCTGATTATAAAAATCACTAAAAATAATATCTTGCGCCTATAGCGGCATCAAGATTAAGCGCAGTAGAAGGAATAAGTTTAAATACAGGGGCAAGTTCAAGAAAAATATCCACAGGCGCATTTTTAAGCATAAGTGCAAGCCCAACAACGCCTCTTGCGCCGAGGCTTGTCTCATCTTTATTGGAACGAAGTCTGACGCCGTATCCATAATAGAAATCGAGCCTGTCGAACTGAGGGAACCATCTGCTTTCATGATACAGATAATCGGCGTGAATTGAAAGAGCGTTGTGAGTTTCAACAAAAGAGTAGGCAACGCCAAAATCGAAGGCATTATCTTCGCTTACCCAGTATTTGCCCGAAAATCCTGTCGGCGCGCCGAGCATAATGCCGAGCCCGAATTTTCTATCCTGCGCCTGTAAATTTGAAAAAACCGTCAAAACAAATAAAACCGTTAAAGCAAAAAGCGCTTTTTTCATTATAACTCCGTTTTTACATTAAACAAATATATTCAAAAAAATAATTTACTTCTTAAAACATAGCAGTTTTTAAAAAAACAGAACAGGTTCATCCGGGGCAAACAATAAAAAACCCTCAAAAGCCGTTTTTATTCTCATCCATTTGACGTAATTTTACATCCGAATGTTACTTTTTGTTGCGGAAATATTTAAAAAATTATCGAGGCGTAAATGAGTTCAGAAACCGGAAATACAATCAATGAACTGATAAAAAGTTGTTCCCATCAATTTAATTACAACATTCCTGATACGGCAATAATACTTGCCGCCGGGCATGGAAAGAGAATAAAATCCCAGACATCGAAAATGCTACACAAAATATGGGGAGTGCCGACAGTTGTAAGGGTTTACGAAGCCTGCCTTAAAGGCATTGAAAAGCTTAATACCGTAGTTGTCGTTGGTATTAAAGCTGACGAGGTAATTAAAGCTTCGGGAAAAGGGGAAGGGGTCTTATTCGCTTATCAGGCTGAGCAGAAAGGAACCGGGCATGCCGTGCAGGCTGCGCTCGAAAAATATGACGCTTCAAAATATGAAGGGAATGTTTTTGTCCTTCCAGGGGATATGGGACTTATAGACGCTTCTACGATTAAATCATTCCGCGGCAACTTTATTAAATCGGGCGCCGATATGATGGTTTTAACCGGATTATTTGAAGGAAATTATCGCGATAACTATTACGGCCGCATTATAAGAGTAAAAGAAAAGGATATTAATGGAGTACCTTCCCTTAACGATTTCAGAAAAGTAATTGAAATTATGGAATATAAGGATATTCTTAATCTTTCCGAAGACAAGCCATATACGGCAGAGTACAATGGAAAAAAATATTCATACACACGCGATGAACTCCTGAGGAATAACGAATTTAACTCCGGCGTATATGCTTTTAAAGCCAAACATCTTGCCGGATTAATTGCAAAGATAAAACCGAATAACGTTCAGCAGGAAATATACATAACCGACCTGATTGCGATTTTTAACAATAACGGTTTAACCGTTGCGGCGGTAAGCCCCAAAGAACAATATGTTCTTATGGGATTCAATAATAAATCTGTTCTTAAAGAAATGGATGCAATTGCCCGTAAAAATGCGTATGAAAAACTAAAGGACATTATTGAGATTGACGATCCGGATGATTTTTTTATAGATGATTCTGTCATTGAAAAAATTATTGAAATGGATAAACTCGGCAAGCCGCTCGATATTAAGATAGGCAAGGGGACCCATATAGGCGCCGGAGCAGTTCTTAATTATAATCTGAGCATTGAAAAAAATGTTTTCATTGAAGCCTCTATTATTTTCGGCGAGAATGTACTAATTAAGGAGAATGTTCACTTGTCAGCTTTTCCCGGGCAGAGAATTACTCTCGGAAATAATGTCTCTATCTATTGGGGAAACATACTTAAAGGAAATATTTCAATTGGCGGCGGTTCTATAATTGAGTCGGGAGTGAATATTACAGGAAGCACAGAATATCCGGTTACAATAGGGAGCAACGTTGTAATAAAAGGGAACTGCTACATTTTCGGAACTCAGATTGCCGGAGATTTTTTAATTGAAAGATGCGTACTGATAAATAAGAAGATAGAAAAGCCCGCTTCATTCAACGGAGAAGTGTTCCATTTAAAAAATTATATGCCCTATCCCGAAGGCGTTGAAGCGATAAAAGAGATTGTAAAATAAGGATGCCGTATGAGAATAATATGTAAATTATTAAAGAAAAAGGTCTCTCTTTTTGTTATATTTTAATATATTAATAAAAGTTTAGATTATGACAAAGCTGCCAATATCGGAAGTATTTGGTTTCCCTATTTCGAATAATAGCAAAAAAGCAGAAAGGTTTAGAAAAAATAAATTATGTCCTTTTCATAATAAAGTTCCATCCTGTACAAAAAACAGCGCAACGGAACCGCTGGGTGTTTGCAGTATTTGTTTCGAAAATGCCTCGGTAATTACTTGCCCTATTCGGTTTACAGAAGATTGGGTTATTGCAAGCGACGCCGCAAAATTTATTTTCGATAAAACTACAATAGAAAAAGGGAATTGGACAACTTTGCGTGAAATCAAGCTAAACGATCAATCCGGCAAAGTTGCTGGCAATATTGATTATGTTCTTGTTTCATATGACAAAAATGGCAAAATACTGGATTTCGGTTCATTGGAAGTGCAGGCAGTTTATATTTCTGGAAATATTAGTAAACCATTTAATTATTATTATTCTAATAGAGGAGAGCGAATAAAAAGTGAGTGGAAATCAAAAGATATTCCCCGCCCTGATTTTTTGTCATCTTCAAGGAAAAGATTAGTCCCACAATTAATATTTAAAGGTGAAATATTAAAAAAATGGGGCAAAAAACAAACCGTTGCTATGCAAAAGGAATTTTATGAAACACTGCCCCAATTACCTGAAGTGAAATCGGTTGATAAAGCTGATATTGCATGGTTAATTTATACGCTTAAAATTGATAAATCTACAAATACATTGAGCTTGGTTCAAGAGAAAATTATTTACACTGAGTTCAAGCCAGCCTTAGATGAAATTCTTACGCCAAAACCAGGCTTCGTTGATGATTTTATAGATGTTTTACAGTCAAAATTAGATGACTATTTGGAAGAAATATCCCCGGATGTCCCGATCTTGACGGATTTAAAAAGCGAAGGATAAGATGGGACGATTTATAGAGTCTAATTTTTTTGATTATAAGGAAAATTTTCGAGCTCCGAATGTATCTCAGGTTCCAAAGTATAGTCCTTTCAGATTCCCGGGCGGAAAAACCTGGCTTTATCCTTTTGCAAAAGAATGGGTGAAACATTACAGCAATAAAACTCTAATTGAACCCTTTGCAGGGGGAGCGAGCATTGGCCTTGCCGCGGCAATTGAAGGATGGGTAAAAAATATTATTCTTATCGAAATTGACCCGCAAATTTATTGTGTTTGGAAATGCATAATTGAAGGAAACGCCAAAGAACTTGCCAAACGTGTTTGTAATTTTGATTTTAATGAATCCAGCGTTGAAAAACAAATACATCTTACGACAAACAATCTCGTTGACAAAGCATTTATAACGTTATTGCGCAATAGGATTAATCATGGCGGCATATTAGCGAATGGATCGGGAAAACTGAAACATGGCGAAGCCGGTAAAGGAATTCTTTCTAGATGGTATCCTAAAACAATTAGCGACCGAATTATTAAAATAAATTCTGCAATTGATAAACTGGAAGTATTTCAAACTGATGGTATTGAGTATATAAACAAGCATTCTTTGGCAAGCGATGTCATTTTTTTTGTTGATCCTCCATATACCGTAGCTGGAAAACGCCTCTATGATTATTTTGAAATAGATCATGAAAAATTATTCTTCGAACTCTCAATGGTTAAAAGCCCTTTCATGTTAACGTATGATGATTCGCCATTAGTAACTGATTTAATTAATAAATATAATTTTGACTATGAAAGAGTGCTGATGACTACGACACATCATAGAAAAAAATATGAGCTAATTATAAGTAAAGATTTAAACTGGATGAAATAATAATGCTCTATTAGTTTTATAAAAGATTAAAATTATATGTTAGCTACATGTATATATATAGTTGTTATTTTGATAGTTCTGTTTGCCCTTTTTCTTATTTCCTTAAAATCGCTGCGGAAGAGAAATTCGCATGGTTTTTACAGGTTTTTTGTTTTTGAAGGAACGGCTTTAATAATTCTGATTAATCTTCCCTATTGGTTTGAAAATCCCCTTTCACTTCTGCAAATAATCAGCTGGTGCTTTCTATTGATTTCGATAATTCTTGTATGGCGGAGCTCTTCAGGTCTGCATAACGCAGGGGGCGGCGGAAAAAGAGAAGGGAATGATATCAATTTTAAATTTGAAAACACAGTTAATCTTGTTGAATCAGGAATCTATAAGTATATCCGCCATCCTATGTACGGTTCATTATTGTTCCTTACTCTCGGCGCGCTTTTCAAGCATATTACTATTTATACTGTAACGTTATCCGCTCTTATTCTTATATTCCTTAGCTCTACTGCCAAGGCCGAGGAGAAAGAGAATGTTGGTTTTTTCGGAGATCAATATTCCCGGTATATGAAGAAGACAAAACGGTTTATTCCTTTTATATATTAAGGAAATATTGGCTGGTTAACTTTGGCAGGAGATGATGCCGGCATAAAAAATGCCCTGTCTGTTTAAGACAGAGCATTATAATAAAATCCCAATGTAAAAAAAATTATTTTGCAGCAACGGCTAATTTATTAACGTGACGCGCTAAACGGGATTTTTTTCTGGCGACTGTGTTTTTATGTAATCTGCCTTTGCTTACAACTTTATCAAGATAAGAAACTGCTTCTTTCAATGCAGATGCGGCTTCCGTTTTATCTTTTATATCCAAAACTTTTTTTACCAAAGTTCTTGATTTAGTAATGGAGGTTTTATTAACGAGGCGTCTTTTTTCGCTAACTCTGATTCTCTTTTTAGCTGACTTATGATGAGCCATTTAAATCCCTATTTTTTTAATTTAGTTTACAAATATACGGTAAAGAGTAAAAAAATCAAAAAAAAGGGATATTTTTCTATAATGTTTTTTATGAATTAGGGGGCTAAAATAATCAAGAAAAAGTTGTTTTTTACCCCCCAAAGGGACTTTTTTACTTAACGGGCAATAGCCATCTTTTATAATACGGCGCAAGTTGTTATCTTTACCCCCCGGTTAAAAGGATTTTATGTTAAAAATAAACGAAATATTTCACTCAATTCAGGGAGAAGGCTCCAAGGCGGGCGAGCCTTGCGTCTTTATCCGTTTAACAGGGTGCGGCCTTAGATGTTCTTACTGTGATACAGAGTACGCGTTTTATGAAGGGAAAAATTTCTCTATTGAGGAAATAATTTCTGAAGTGAAAAAATATGAATGTCCGCTTGTTGAAGTTACCGGAGGGGAGCCGCTTCTTCAAGGTGAATCGCTGGATTTGATGAAACGGCTTTGCGATGAAGGCTTTGATGTTATGCTCGAAACCGGAGGAAGCCTTCCCGTAAACTGTATTGATGAAAGAGTAAAAATAATTCTCGATATGAAATGCCCTTCGAGCGGGATGGCAAAGAAAAATTTATATGCAAATCTGAACTGGATTAAACCCTCCGATGAAGTTAAATTTGTAATAGGAGACAGGGAAGATTTTGAATGGTCAAAAGGAATTATTGAAACTAATAAATTAACCGGAAAAGCGGTTGTGCTATTCTCTCCGGTTTTTGATAAACTGGCCCCTTCGGAGCTTGCAAAATGGATTCTTGAAGATAAGCTGAATGTCCGTTTTCAAATTCAGATACATAAATATATTTGGGAGCCGAATTTAAGAGGCGTTTAATGAAAATTGCAAAAGAATTCAGATGGGAAATGGGGCACAGGCTTTCATTTCATAAAGGTAAATGCATTAATCTGCACGGGCACTCGTATAAATTGCTTGTTGAATTTGAAGGTTCTCTCGATAAAAACGGTATGTTGATTGATTATTTTGACGTTAAAACGGTTATATCGCCGATTGTTAACGAACTTGACCATGCTTTTATGGTTTACGAAAAAGACACTGAAGTTATTGACGCTTTGAATAAACTGAATTCAAGATTTGTTGCTGTGCCTTACGAGCCTACGGCTGAAAATTTATGCGGGTATTTTCTCGGTAAAATTAAATCGGCGGGGCTTCCTGCCAAAATAACAGGCGTAAAAGTGAAAGTGTTTGAAACTGAATCGACTTACGCCGAAGAGGAAATTAAATTATAATTATTTAATTCCCTCTTTCTTAATCTTTAATTCTTTAGCCTTATTAAGTATAACCGGTAATATTTCCCCTGCTTTTCCGAAGAATGAACAATGCGCATAGCCCGACAATTCGGTCTCTTCAATATTTATTTCGACAATATAGGAGCCGTTTTTCTTTGCGCTTATCGGAATGTAGGCGGCGGGGTAAACAACAGCCGATGTTCCGGCGACAAAACAGATATCGCTCCATTCGGCGGCTTTTTCGGCTCCTGCAAAAACATCCTGAGGAAGCATTTCACCGAACCATACTATATCGGGGCGCACAAGACCTCCGCATTTTGCACATTTGGGCGCCGGGCCGTTAAAACTGAAATCGCTTGAATTATAAAATGTACGGCATTTAATACAGAAGTTCCTTTCAATATTTCCATGCAGTTCAAAAACAGAAGTAGAACCCGCCCTGTGGTGAAGATTATCGATGTTCTGTGTAACAACAGAAACCTTTTCAAAATATTTTTCAAATTCGGCAATTGCGGTATGCCCTGCATTAGGCGCGGATTCATTTATTATTTTTCTTCTGTACTGGTACCATTCCCACACCATGTCGGGATTTTTCATGAAGGCGTTAAAATTTGCAAGTTCTTCGGGGCGCAGTTTATTCCATAATCCGTCTTTCCCGCGGAATGTTGAAATTCCGCTTTCGGCAGAAATGCCTGCTCCTGTAAAAAAGACAATGGATTTTGCCTCAACCAGTTTATTGGTAAACTCCTCAGTAAATTCCATTGTTTCTATTTATCCTTTATCTCAGCGTATAATTTTTTCCCTTCTTCAACGCGAGCATCGTCTCCGTCGTCTTTCTTAGGGGTTTGGAAAGCTTTATTTAAAGCCTCTTTTGCTTCTTTATACATATCCTCTCTTTCAAGCGAAATAGCATAATCAATATAAAACATCGAAAAATTAGGGGACAGCGCAATTGCCTTTTTAAACTCCTGAATAGCAATTTCGTTATCTGCCCAGCCGAGTCCGAGTACAGCCCGCGCCGGTTTCCACTTCTCGCTTATTTTAGCATGAGTTCTTGCAAGAATGTAGTGGGAAAGCCCTTGTATTTCATTTCCTCCATTCCCAAGCTGGATAGCTTTTTCGCAATCATCCCTAACCTGTTTTACGACGCTTGAAACAGAGAAAACGCCTTTGAATAGCGCTATTTTGCCATTTGCAATAGCGCGCCTCAGATAAGTAACCGATTTATCTCCTGCAAGATTAATTGCTTTGTCGGCATAGGAAAGAGCTTTCTGGTAAATTTCCGACTGCGCATCCTTCTGGTCTCCGGTATTTGCGGGCATATGGTCGGCAATTTTAACGTAGCCGCGGCTTATACGCCATTGAATTTCCCAATTGCCCGGAAATTTTTTATCTGCTTTAAGAGCGGCATCAAGAGAAGCCTGATTGTTAAATTCAGTATAATATTTGTCCGACTCTTTAAGCAGATCGTCAAGAGTCTGCGCAAAAGAGTTTGTCAGAACGGCTGAAAGGAATAAAATTCCGCATGCGGTCATTATTTTTTTCATAATGAATCCTTCTATTTGTTTGAAGATTCGTTATTTATCAGGTCGTCTGGAATATAAAGAGAATTATTAGCAAGGGGAATAAACTTTGTCCAATTGGAGCCTTTTGATTTTTCAGCGAGGATAGCATTCTTATAAGCGTTGGTTTTTGCGCTTAATTCATCTGCCTGGTAAAGGACAATTGCTTCAAGGGTCTTCGGCTCTATAGGAGAGGCAAACTCAAGTTTTCCCTGATGGCTGAGGATGAGATGAATTAACTGCATTCTGAGTTCAGGGGGAAAGCCTTCGATTTTCTCAATCTGTTTTTCCACTTCGGATGCCGCAATGACAATATGCCCGAGTAATTTCCCTTCATCGGAATAATCGAATGAACTATCGAATGTAAGTTCAAAGATTTTTCCGTAATCGTGAAGAATTGCTCCGGTTATAAGCAGGTCTTTATTAATTTGCGCATGAAGGGAACACATCAAGTCGCAAATTTTTATTATTTCGAGAGTATGCTCCAAAAGGCCGTGTAAGTAAGCATGATGCCATCCTTTTCCGGCGGGTGCGGAAGAATATTTTTCGAGATTATCCGGTGTTAAAATTTTAATCAGCAGTTGTTTCAGATAATCGTTTTTAATGTCGTCAATGCGTTTAAAGAGTTCCGCTTTCATTTCTCCCGGATTGCGGAGGGATTTTGGAAGAAAATCATGAATTGAAACCCCCTCTTCGGGGGACGCAATTTTAATTTTTTCAACTTTTATCTGAAGCTGGTTAAGGTACTCTTCGGTTAAGCCTTTTATTTTAACTACCGACCCTTCTGTCATCTGGTTTAAAAGAGCTTCAAAATTATCCCACAATTTTGCAGAAATAGTCCCGGATTTATCTCGAAGTTCAAGGTTTACAAAATTTTTGTTATTCTTAGCGGTTTTTAATTCAATTCTAGTCACAGCGAGGAAATGTAAAATTTCATCCCCCGGCCTAAGATCGCATATATTTTTTTGTTCATTCATATTTTAATCCTAATGTTCTACTAATTTAACCACGGAATCTGCGGGAAGTTTAACCGATACCGAGCGGTTGATAATTTCTATTGATACGCTGATGTATTTTTCATTATTCTGATTATGTTCAACTACCCCTTTAACGCCCATCAAGGGAAGAGTAACGACTTCCACAAGAGTTCCTGCGGGAAGTTTTTCCGAAACAATAATCTCATCGGGCTGATTGAGCATTTTCTTCAGGCTTTCAATCTGCCACTCCGGTATTACCGCCGGGTACCCGTTAAAAGACACTGTATGAACTACGCCGTTTGAAGTTATTGCTTCGAGCCTTTCTTTCTCGTCGGCATAAATAAAAATATATCCTTTAATAAGCGGTTCGGTAATTGTTTTAAGCCTGTCTGACCATTTCCGCTTTACGGTTATTACAGGAAGAAAAGTTTCGATATTGAAGCCGTTTATTTGTTTTGACGCTTTGAATTCGTGTTTCGGTTTTGTATAAAGAGCGAACCAATGTTTGGGTGATTCCTGTTCCGTCATTTTAAATTTGCAATCCGGCTTTTAGCTTAAAGTTTTTTTAATAATCTTTACAAGATCGTCAAGGTCAACAGGTTTGCTTATAACGTTATTAACTCCGATCTGGAGATATTTATTGATAATATCATCATTCAGCTTTGCCGAAATAACAACAATGGGAACGGAATAACTAATGTCTTTTTTTCTAATAGCTTCAACGAGCTGAATCCCGTTCATCAAAGGCATATCGTGGTCTGTAATAATCATTGACGGGAGATCGTCAATAATAAGGCTTATTGCATGGTAACCGTTTTCAGCTTGAATTATTTCGATGTTGGGAATCAATTCCGATATTTTGTGTTTGTATAGCGCCCTTACTCCGGGGTCGTCTTCGACAATCATAATTGTATTGGTAGCTTCAAGAAGCGTAACATGAAATTCGCTCCCTTCGTTAAGTTTTGAATAAAGCCATATTTCACCGCAGTGCTTGTCGATAATTTCTTTCGAAATAGTAAGCCCCAATCCGCTTCCTTTTTCCCCTTTAGTGCTCGGCAGGCAGAATTTTTCATTTATATCGAACAGCTTGGAATGATTTTCCTCGGCAATTCCTGCGCCCTCGTCCTTAAATACTATTTCTATAATTCCTTTCTTGAACTTGCCGGCGCTTATAAAAATATTTTTTCCTTCATCCGAAAAACGCACGGCATTGCTAAGAAAATTTGCCAGCGCCTGAGTAATTAATCTTTCATCGGCGCTTATGGAAATATCTGCCGGGATATCGGTTTTAATATCAATTCTTTTTCTTGTCGCTTCGTGAAGCCATGTATTAACAATATTCTGAATGAGCATCTTTAAGCTCAGGCGGGTAAATTCAGGTTTAATCCGTCCTGTCTGCAGCCTTGACCAGTCAATAAGCTGATTAATCAGGTTGAGCTGGGTTTTCGCCGCTTCATTTATGTATGTCAGGTATTCCGATCTCTCATCTTCCGGAAGGTCTTTTTCCTGAAGAAGTATTTCGGTGAATCCGAGAAGAGTCGCAAAAGGGGAGCGCAAGTCGTGCGATACGATAGATATGAACCGGTCTTTAGCATGATTCAAATCTTGTAGTTTCTTTATGGAATTTTCAAGCTCAATATGGCTTTTTTTCAGATCGTCTATACAGACAGAAAGTTTTATAAGCCTATTAATGTTGCTGTTCTCATTTCTATCCGCTTTAATAAGTTCTTTCAGCCAGATAATTTTCCCGTCTGCCGATTTAATCCGGTAAGATAGTTCAGTATAATTTATAAGGGGATTTATTTCAAGATCGTGCAGGAGTTTTTGATAATTTTCCCGGTCTTCTTCATAAATAACAGATAAGTATCTTCCGTTCTGGGAAGAAATTTCTTCCTGCGAATAGCCGCAGGCCTTGCAAAAAGCCGATGAGTAAATCGATTTTTCTTCAAGCGGATAGTCTATTATCCAGAATAAATGTTCAAACCCGTCAGCGAAATTTTCTAATTCCCTAAATCCGGTTAATTCATCAATCATTTTGCCAACACTTTTTTGAAGTTATACGGAAAATAAAAAAAAAATACCTTATAATCCTTAAAATCTGATTTATTAACCGAAAAGTTTAAATAGCAAGAGAGAAACTAATAAACCGCTTTTTGCGTTTTTATCTAATAAAAACAGGAAAAATATGAAATATAAAAAATACTTCATTTTATTGGTTTTACTTTTGATATTTCAAAATGCCTCAGCTCAGAATAAAAAAGGAATAATTACCGGGTCAGTTTCAGACCATTTAACGAAAGAACCGGTTATAGGAGCAAGCGTATTAATCGTAGGCGCTTCATTCGGAGCAGAAACGGATATTGAAGGCAGATTTATAATCCGGAATCTCGAACCGGGGACATATTCAATTAAGGTTTCGTATGTTGGGTACAATCCTTCAGTGAAAAGCGATATTATAGTAAACAGTGTTAAACCGGCCGCTATTGATATCGAGCTTTTTCAGGCTGCGATTGAAATAAACGGCGTAACTGTGACTTCGGAGGTTTTTCAAAAAGATCCGAGCGAAACAGGGAGCACCGCATCTTTCAGCTATGAAGAAATAAGAAGAGCCCCCGGCGGTTTCGAAGATGTTATAAGGGCTCTTTCGGTTCTTCCGGGAATTGGACAGGCTAACCCCGGAAGGAACGATCTGGTTGTAAGAGGGGGAGCGCCTTCAGAAAACTTATCGATTGTTGACGGTTTTGTTGTGCCTAATATAAATCATTTCGGAAGCCAGGGAGCAACGGGGGGACCGTTAAGTTTTGTAAATCTCGATTACGTTAGGGAAGTAACATTTTCATCGGGGGGATTTCCCGTTTTGTACGGCGACAAGCTTTCATCTGCTTTAAGAATTGATCTGCAGGAAGGAAGAAAAGACCAGATTGGAGGAAAAGCGACAATTTCGGCAACGCAGTTCGGCCTTAACATAGACGGGCCGGCGGGTAAAAACGCCGATTTTATTTTCTCGGCCCGCAGAAGTTACCTCGATTTTATTTTTAATGCCGCCGGGTTCAATTTTGTGCCGGAATATTACGACCTTCTTTCCAAATTCACATATAGAATAGATTCCAAAAATATTATCTCTTATTTATTTGTAGGCGCTTTCGACGATGTGAAATTCAACAATAACAGCGCTGAAGACAGGTATGATAATTCGCGCATTCTCGGTTCGGCGCAGAAACAGTATGTTACCGGAGTATCGTATAAACATTTATTTGAAAAAGGAATTATTATATTTTCATTGAGCAGGAATTTTGTAGATTATGACGCAGCGCAGAAAGATTCTCTTCTTAATCCGGTATTTAAGAATAAATCGCGCGAAGGGGAGAATGAACTTAAGGTGGAAATGGTTTATAAGCCCGGTTCTTTATCGGAGATAAATGCAGGAGGCTCGGTTAAGCTGATTAAATTTAATGCCGATATTAAGCTAAATTCTTTTATTACATCTTTCGGCGAAACGCTCGATATTACCTCTCTGAATAGGGAGAAAGAATATGTTAAATATTCTTTCTTTACACAGTACTCCGATGTGTTTTTCCGCCGTTTTATGTTTTCAGCAGGATTAAGGGGGGACTATTTTAACGGAATAAATAACGGTTTTACGTTGAGTCCGAGAGCCGCATTGACTTTTATGCTTTCCGGCCTCACGAATATATCGGTAAGCGGCGGGCTTTATACTCAAAACCCATCGTATATATGGCTTGCTGCTTGGGAACAGAATAAAAATCTGAAACCGATTAAAACAGCTCAATTGATTCTGGGCGTTGAACATAAAATTCTTGAAGACATGCTTTTAAAAGTGGAAGGTTTTTATAAGAATTATACAGATTACCCTGCAAGCCTTTTAAGAACTTACCTTGTACTTGCAAATACCGGAGCCGGATTCAGCGGGCCGGACGATAACTATTCCTCCTTCGGGCTTGAACCTCTCGTAAGCGGAGGAAAAGGGAATGTGAAAGGAATTGAATTTTCAGTTCAGAAGAAATCCTCGATGACTCCTGTTTACGGAATATTAAGCGTTACTTACAGCGAAGCCCATTTTACCGGGCTTGATGGAATTGAACGCCCCGGCAAATATGACCAGAGATGGATAATCAATCTATCAGGAGGATATATATTTAACGACAAATGGGAAGCCGCTTTGAAATTCCGGTTTGCAACCGGAATCCCATATACTCCGTTTAACAGCGATGGAACGCAAAGCATTGGCAAATACAACAGCGAAAGATTTAAACCCGTCCATTCGCTTGATATAAGAGTTGACAGGCGATGGAGTTTTGAAGGGTGGAATCTTATTACTTATATCGATATTCAGAATGTTTACAATAATAAAAGTTCAAATTCAATAAAATGGAATTACAGGGAAGGTAAAGTTGAAACCGATTCAAGCATCGGGCTGCTTCCATCAATTGGCGTCAGCCTCGAATTCTAATTGATTAATGGAATAAAAAAATCCTTAAACCGGAAGAATGGTAAAAACTATTACTCTTCCGGTTTCATTTTAGTAGGAATTCCGAGTTCATCCATTTTGCGGTATAAAGATGAAAGTCCTATACCCAGGGCTTTGGCAACATCTTCTTTATTATATTCAAATTTTTTAATTGTTTTGAGTATATGTTCTTTTTCGAACCGTGCCACAGCATCTTTTAATGCATCGGGGTAATCCTGCGGAATAGTTTCGGGCTGAAGATATTCGGAGAGGTCGCCGACAGTAATCTTATCCTGTTTGGCAAAGATGATTCCTCGTTCAATAACATTTTCAAGTTCGCGAACGCCGCCCCGCCAGTCATGCGCCATAAGAACCCGCATCGTATCGTTATCAACGCTGAGAACTTTTTTCCCCATCTCATTGCAGTATTTTTCAATGAAATGGCTTACAAGAAGCGGAATATCCTCTTTTCTTTCGTTAAGGGTAGGAAGTTTAATTTCGATAACGTTTAATCTGTAGAATAAATCTTCGCGGAATTCTCCCGCTTTAACTTTTTCGAAAAGGTTCTGGTTTGTAGCGGCGATAATTCTTACATCCGTTGAAACTGCTTTTGTGCCTCCTACCGGAAAGAACTGCTTATCTTCAATAGCGCGGAGAAGTTTAACCTGAAGATTAAGCGGGAGGTCTGCAATTTCATCGAGAAACAATGTCCCGCCGTCGGCGACTTTAAATAAACCGAGTTTATCTTCGGTTGCTCCGGTAAAGGCTCCCTTCTTATGTCCGAATAATTCACTTTCAATAAGGTTTTCCTGAATTGCGCCGCAGTTGATGGGGAGGAAAATTGCGTCTTTTCTTTTGCTGTTGAAATGAATTGCCTTAGCTGCAAGTTCTTTCCCGGTTCCGCTTTTGCCGATAAGAAGAACATTGCTGTTTGTAGGGGCAACCTGAGAAATCAAATTAAATACTTTTTTCATCGGGTCGCTTCCGCCGATAAGGTTCTGATAGCCCCCTTCGGCTGAAACGCGCTGGCGCAGGAATTTATTTTCATCGGAGAGTTTTTTAAAATCGACAAGCCTTTTAACCCGGATAATAAGGTCTTCAAACTCAATAGGTTTAATAAGATAATCGAAAGCCCCTTTTCTAAGAGATTCAATTGCAGTAGGTACCGAAGCATACGCAGTCATAATAATAAAATGAGTCTCAGGCGAAATCTTTGTTGTTGCGTCAAGGAGCTGAATGCCATCGAATTTCGGCATTTTAATATCGCTGATGACAAGATCGAAAGTATCATCGGTTATTTTTCTCAAAGCTTCTTCGCCGTCGGCGGCCGTATCGGTGAAAAAGCCCTCTTCTTCAAGGACTGCTTTTATTGAATCGCGGATTACCTTTTCATCATCGGCAACTAATATTTTAATGGGCATTTAATTATCCTCTATTCTATTTTCAATTGGTAAAATAATCTTGAAACAGCTTCCTTCATTTTCTTTGCTTGTAACTTTTATATCGCCGTTGAATTTTTTAATAATTCCATAACTTACCGAAAGGCCTAAGCCTGTTCCTCTGCCAACTTCTTTGGTAGTAAAAAAGGGTTCGAATATTTTATCGAGGATGTCTTCGCTCATCCCGCATCCGTTATCGCAGATTTCAACAGCAATATTCTCGTAGTCGCTTTTGCTTTTAACCGAAATAGTGCCTTCTCCTTTAACGGCATCCAAAGCGTTAATAAGAATATTAACAAACACCTGTAAAAGTTGATCGGCTACGGCGCGTATGCTTGGGATTTCGTTAGATAACTGTGTCTCAAAATTAATATTTTTAACCCTTTTATCATATTTAACAATGCCGATTGCGGTTTTAATTATTCCAGTTAAATCCACAAACGATTCTTCATATTTCGGCGGGCGTGAAAAATCGACCAGTTCGCGCACTATTTTCGAGATGCGGTCAATATTCTCCCTTAAAATAGCAAGATATTCATTTGTAGCGTCATCGTTCGATTTCCGCTGAAGCAGCTGGACTATTGAGGAGATGCCGGCAAGCGGGTTGCCTATCTCATGCGCTATTCCGGCTGAAAGCTGCCCGAGAACCGCCAGTTTTTCCGACTGGTCTATCTGCTGCTGGAGTTTTTTAACTTCGGTAAAATCGCGTATTATGATTGAACGCCCGGTATATTGCCCGTCATTGCTCGGAAGCCTTGAGACATTGAGCTGTACGAAAATAATTTTTCCGTTTTTTGTAAGCCGTTCGGTATCAAGAATAATGGAATTACCAAGTTTAGCAACTTGATGCTGAATATGTTTTAATTCATCAATATATTTTTTGCCGTGCGGAAGAATGAGATTAGAAGTTTTTCCGATGGCTTCCTCGGCAGTATAACCGAATATTTTTTCGGCTCCCTTATTCCATTCAATGAAAGTTTCATTCTTATCCACTATCATTATTGCATGGTCCGAAGTGCGGAGTATGTTGGAAAGGTACTGCCTGTTAACTTCAAGTTTGGAAGCAAGCCTGTCTCTGTCTTTTGATATTTCGCTCAATTCAATCTGCTGGTACAGCATGCAGTATCGCGCAAAAATCTGTTCAAACAGTTCATCAAGAAAACCGAGAAGAATGACGGGGTCGCAGTTTTTTGGAGCGTCTTTTTCAATGTATGTAAGAATTGAATAGCGCCCCTGGCTGAAGAACTGGCTCGTTTCAAGAAGATTGAAACCCGCTTTTGATAAAAGTTCATATAAATCTATCAGGTATTCATCGGCTTTTGAAAAATTGCTGGATTCGATCAATCCCATAAGCGTGGCAAGTGAATTTTCCACATAAGAGCGGATCTGCCCTGAAGTCAGTTTCTCTTCATAAAGAGCCGTAAGTTTTTCGCACCAGCTCCGGGCTACCGCTTCGTAGTTCTTTTTTAATAACTGTAATATTATTTTTTTCATATACAAAGTTCGCTAAAAATAAAGAAAATCGAAACTTTAGGGGGAAATATCGGGATATTATGTTTAAAAGGAGCAGGAACCTGCTGTTTACTTTGATGTTTAATATCTATAATCGTTATTTTAGAGTGTTATTTTAGGGGGATTTATGAAAAGCAAAGCCGTTTTAGCGCTGTTTTTACTTGTTCCGCTTTTTATGCAGGGACAGGTGATACCGGTAAAAACCGAGTTAAAAAGCGTAAAGGTTTATCTTTCCGGAGCTGAATTATTCCATACCGCAAAGGTTAAACTTGAAAAGGGAAACAGTGAAATATTATTTGAAAATATTTCGTCCGATTTTGACGCCAATAGTATATCAGTTACAGGGAAAGGTAATTTTGTAATTACTTCAATCGGGCAAAAATATAATTACCTGCAAAACTCCGTTAAACCTGCTGAAATTAAAATACTGGAAGACTCGCTCGAAACAATCAGAACAAATATGGTAAAAAAACAGAGCGACAGGGATATTCTGCAATATGAAGTGGACCTGATAATTAAAAACGGCAATCTTGCGGGAAAACAAACCGGCATTAGTATTGCCGAGGTTCAGAAGTATGCTGAATATATGAGGAAAAGAATTGGGGAATTGAAAATAGAAACAATGAAGGCGGGTAAAGAACTTGAAACAATGCAGAAATATTTTGAAAGAATTACCAAACAGCTTCAGGAATTAAATAATAAATATAATCAGCCTGTAAACCAGATTACAGTTAACGTTACATCCGGTTCTTCCGGAACTGCCGAATTTGAAATTTCGTACCTCATGCATAATGCATCGTGGAACCCTGTTTATGATGTACGAGTGCAGGATGTTACAAAACCCGTTAAGTTCAGCTATACCGCTAAGGTAAGGCAAAATTCGGGCATTAACTGGGATAATGTAAAAATAATCCTTTCTTCAAGGGATCCGAATGTTTCGCAGGAAAAGCCTGAATTGAATCCCTGGCTTATTGATTTCCAAAGAACTTATACAATGAAAAAAGGGGCGCAGCCTGCCGCAGAAGGCGCGGTTATGATGGCTGAAGCGGTTTCAGCAAACGGCGGGGCTTTAAGGGAAAAAGCCGAGACAACTGCCGATTATACGGCGGTGAACGAAGATATGCTTTCTTTTGAATTTGAATCTTCAATACCATATTCTATTCCTTCCGACAATAAGCCTCATTCTGTAAGCCTTAAGGAATTTGAACTGAACTGTTCATACGAATATTATGCCGCCCCGAAATTTGATAATGACGCCTTTCTTATTGGATATATTACTAAATGGAATGAATACAATTTTCTTCCCGGAGAGGCGAATACGTATTTCCAGAATTCGTTCGCGGGAAAAACATATATTGACCCTAATATTTCAAAAGATACTCTTACTTTGTCTCTCGGGCGGGATAGGGGGATAAATGTTGAACGTAAACCGATTAAAGACTATACCGAAGATAAATTCTTAAGCAGCGATATTGAACGCACTTTCGCCTACGAAATAATT